>Ga0209271_10000331_pt1 | contig 16344 bp, 16 predicted proteins | sample tdAd002_FD_187123 | JGI IMG/M metagenome (GOLD analysis project Ga0209271, IMG submission 187123) | Marine sediment microbial communities from the Atlantic coast under amendment with organic carbon and nitrate - tdAd00.2 (SPAdes)... | ecosystem: Environmental > Aquatic > Marine > Coastal >... | reverse complement strand
TTGATCCTATCACTCGCGGTCATGAGGATTTGGTTCGGCGTGCCTCAGGCTTATTTGACCAAGTGGTGGTTGCAGTAGCGCCAAGTAGCGGAAAAGAGCCATTCTTTACCTTGGATGAGCGTGTGAAAATGGCGCGTGAGGTATTAATAGATTGTGCCAATATAGAGGTAACGGAGTTTTCTGGATTATTGATGGAATTTTTGCAACAGCAAAATGCCAGGGTGATATTGCGCGGGCTACGTGCAGTTTCTGACTTTGAATATGAGTTCCAAATGGCGGGGATGAATCGTAGTATGTATCCCGATGTTGAAACTGTCTTTATGACCCCGTCTGAGCAATATATGTTTATTTCTGCGACCATTGTGCGTGAAATTTCGTTACTTGGTGGTAATGCAGATAAATTTGTACATCCTCTGGTTGCAAAACAACTTCGCATCAAAGCTGGAAAATGATTTTATAGAGGTTTTATATGGCTTTAATGATTACAGACGAATGTATAAATTGTGATGTATGTGAGCCGGAATGTCCTAATAGTGCAATTTCACAAGGTGAAGAAATCTACATAATAGACCCTGAATTATGTACTGAATGTGTGGGACATTATGAAACAACACAATGTGTTGAAGTGTGTCCGGTAGATTGTATTGTCGTTAATCCAGATATCATAGAAACTAAAGAGCAGTTGAAAGATAAGTATATTGCTCTTAACGAATAGTACGGGCAGCAGCAAGTTCCTCGGGTATGGGATAGCGTCTTGGCCCAAAAATAGAAGTTCCAATTCGTACCATAGTCGTGCCTTCTGCAATAGCAATATCCATGTCCTCTGACATGCCCATTGAGAGCGTATCAAGATCAAACCCATCCTGTTTCAGCTGATCATAAATTATTCGAAGCATATGAAACTGGCTACGTTGCAAAGCAGTGGCAGTAGTAAGCTCGGGGACGGCCATTAATCCGCGTAATTTCATGCGAGGCAACCCTGCTACATAAGTTGCCAGCGCTGACGCAGATTCAGGTGATACACCACTTTTCGTATCTTCCCCGCTTACGTTTACTTGTAGGCAGACTTGAAGCGGGGGAAGTGTTTCGGGTCTGTCTCGCGACAGGCGGTCTGCGATTTTCTTTCTATCTACACTATGAACCCAGGCAAAATTCTCCGCAATACGTTTTGTCTTATTGCTCTGTATGGGTCCAATGAAATGCCATTCGATAGGTAAGTCAGATAGCGCCAGTATTTTTTCTAATGCCTCTTGAAGGTAGTTTTCGCCAAAAATGGTTTGTCCTGCAAGCCACGCTTTTTTTACCTGTTCGGCAGGATTTGTTTTGCTTGCGGCCAGAAGCCTGATTTCATCTGGCTGACGACCGGCATTTATTGCAGCTGTAGCTATACGTTTTTTAACAGATTGAAGGGCAGAGTCTATATTTGTCATCATAATCTGTTGGTTTAATTTGCCTTCCTGCGTCGGCTCTCACCCAATAGGTTGCCCCAATAATTTATCCGGCCCTATGTATAAATATCCTGATCTGCTCAATCTTTGAGAGGTTATAGCCGTATACAAATCTAACGACAATACCGGAACTAGATTATGAACATAGTAGAACTACTCTCCTTTGCGGTCAAGAACAAGGCTTCGGATTTACATCTGTCCGCAGGAATGTCCCCAATGATCCGTGTACATGGTGAAATAAGAAAAATAAACTTGCCCTCTATGGAGCATAAAGATGTCCACGAAATGGTGTATGACATCATGAATGATGGACAGCGAAAATCCTATGAAGAGGACCTGGAATGCGATTTTTCCTTTGAAGTTCCAAACCTTGCACGTTTCAGGGTAAATGCTTTCAACACTCAGCGTGGCGCAGCATCAGTTTTGAGAACAATTCCTTCGACTGTTCTGACTTTAGAGGATCTTAAGGCACCAAAGATTTTTGCTGAAATTGCACAACAGCCGCGTGGTGTGGTGTTAGTGACCGGGCCTACTGGTTCAGGGAAATCTACAACCCTGGCTGCTATGATTAATGACATTAATGAGAAAGAGCACGGGCACATTTTGACGCTTGAGGATCCAATTGAATTTGTTCATGAAAGCAAAAGTAGTCTTATTAATCAAAGGGAAGTCGGGCGTGATACACTGAGTTTTAGTAATGCGTTACGTTCAGCTTTGCGTGAAGATCCTGATATTATTCTCGTTGGTGAAATGCGTGATTTGGAAACTATTCGTCTTGCCATGACTGCAGCAGAAACAGGCCATCTGGTATTTGGTACGCTTCATACAAGTTCTGCTGCTAAGACTATTGACCGAATTATTGATGTGTTCCCGGCAGATGAGAAGGAAATGATGCGCGCAATGTTATCAGAATCACTGCGAGCAGTGATTTCACAGACACTATGTAAAACCAAGGATGGCGCTGGTAGGGTAGCTGCTCATGAGATTATGATTGGTACTCCGGCAATTCGTAATCTGATACGGGAAGCAAAGGTGGCACAAATGTATTCAACAATCCAGACCAGCCAGGGTGTAGGTATGCAAACACTGGATCAGAATTTAATGGAATTGGTTAAACGTAATGTTATTACAAATGCTGAGGCTCGGACTAAGGCCGTGAGCAAAGAAAGCTTTCCGGGATAGTGATTTTTGACTTAATTCTGACCGGAAAATAGAGAAATCTTAGGAGTAACCCATGGAACAAAAACAGGCAGAAAAATTTGTATTTGATCTGCTGCGGTTGATGCTCAGTAAAAAAGCATCAGATGTATTTATTACTGCCGGTCTTCCTCCTTCCTTCAAAATTGATGGAAAAATGGTTCCAATGTCAAAGCAGCCATTAACACCTCAGCATACTTTGGAACTGGTGCGCGCCATCATGGACGAAAAGCAAAAAGAAGAGTTCACGACTACCAAGGAATGTAATTTTGCGATTCATCCGCCGAGTATCGGGCGCTTTCGTGTCAACGCTTTTATCCAGCAGCAGTGCGCAGGAATGGTGTTGCGTACTATTACCACTGAGATACCTACATTTGAAGGGCTGGGACTGCCGCCAGTATTAAAAGATGTGGTGATGAGCAAGCGTGGCCTGGTGATTTTTGTCGGTGGTACGGGTTCTGGTAAATCTACATCATTAGCGGCACTAATTGGTCATCGCAACCGAAATAGTCATGGGCATATTATTACCATTGAGGACCCTGTGGAATACGTACATGAGCACATTAATTGCATGATAACTCAGCGTGAAGTGGGAATGGATACAGAGTCTTGGGAAGCTGCGCTGAAAAATACTTTGCGACAGGCACCTGATGTGATTTTGATAGGTGAAATCCGGGCACGTGAAACGATGGAACACGCAATTTCCTTTGCCGAAACCGGGCATTTGTGCATGGGTACGTTACATGCAAACAGTGCTAATCAGGCGCTTGACCGCATAATCAATTTCTTTCCTGAAGAGCGTAAGGCACAATTATTAATGGATTTGTCTTTAAATATGAAAGCGATAATTGCGCAACGGTTGCTTCCGGTCAAAACGGGTAATGGACGCGCGGCGGCATTTGAAATCTTGCTTAATTCTCCGTTGATTTCTGATCTGATTCTTAAGGGCGACGTTCATGAGATTAAAGAAATCATGAAAAAATCCAGGGAACTGGGAATGATGACCTTTGATACGGCATTGTTTGAACTCTATGAGACAGGAAAGATTAGTTATGAGGAAGCGATAAAGAATGCTGATTCCCAAAATGAGCTGCGGTTAGAGATTAAACTTAGAGGAGCTGGAGCCAAAGACGCAGATCTAAATGAAGGGATTGAGCATCTAAGGTTTTCCTGACAAGTCCGTTATAGTTTCACAATTTTAACCCCCCTGATTTCCTGTTGATTAATCCTTATCAAGATATATTGCTTGATATCCCCAAGGGTTGTCCCTTGACAGTCTTTCAATGAAACATTAAACTTTCGTTTTTCCAGCGTTGGACTTCGGAAATCATGCGTTGAGATGCGGTAATGGAATCCAGCGTACACCGCACAGCAGTACTGCAGGTTGTAATTTCCGTAGTAGTCGGGACGCTTGGCTATGCCTTGCAAGGGGAAGCGGAAGCAAAGGCTGCGTTATATGGTGGGGTAGTTGCTTTGATGGGTACGCTGTTGTTGCTTTGGCGTATGCAACGTAGTAAACAGAAAACTCTACTGGAAGCACATCAGCATTTGTGGTTATTTTATCGCTCCGGATTGGAGCGTTTTTTGGTTATATGTGTACTTCTGGCAATAGGGATGGGACCATTTAAGCTTGTTCCTCTGGCAGTTTTGGTTGGTTTTGTGGCGGGTCAGTTGGCATGGATAATTGCTCCGTTACAACGTGAGAGAAAAGTAACTAAAGTAAAATAAAGTATTTATGGCCAGCGAATCACTCAGTTCAACTGAATACATCAAGCACCATCTTCAGAACCTGACTTTTGGTAAATTACCAGATGGTTCCTTGGGCTTGGCGCAAAGTCCGGAGCAGGCTAAAGCCATGGGGTTTTGGGCAATTAACGTAGATACTCTGGGGGTTTCTCTCCTGCTTGGCGCCCTTTTTCTTTATTTCTTTTCCAAAGTTGCAAAAAGTGCAACTGTACATGTGCCTGCGGGCGCACAAAATTTTGTTGAATGGATAATTGAGTTCATTGACGATAGTGTACGTGGCTCATTCAGTGGCCGAAATCCACTGGTCGCCCCATTAGCGCTGACCATTTTCATATGGATTTTTTTAATGAATCTGATGGATTTGGTGCCCGTTGATTATTTACCGGTTGTGGCTCATGCGCTCGGCCTTCCTTTTCTTAAGGTGGTCCCTACGACTGATCCAAATGCTACATTCGGCATGTCCATTGCGGTATTTGTTCTGGTGATTTATTACAGCATCAAGGTTAAAGGTGCGGGTGGCTTTGCCGGTGAGTTAGCGCTGCAGCCCTTTAGTAGTACTAACCCCGTAATAAAAACGCTCTTTATCCCGATAAATCTTTTTCTGGAAGGCGTTAACCTAATTGCTAAGCCGGTTTCACTCTCATTACGATTATTTGGCAATATGTATGCAGGCGAGATGATTTTTATTTTGCTGGCAATAATGGGCGGGTCGTGGGCTGCTGCTAGTGCGGGTAACTCAGTATTATTTGGAACACAAATACTGTTATCCTTGGGGTGGGCAATATTTCACATCCTGATCATAACGCTGCAGGCCTTTATATTTATGACGCTTACTATTGTTTATTTGGACATGGCTCATCAGGAGCATCATTGATTTTTGTATTATTTTATTTATAGGAGAACTCTGTGGAACAATCACTATTATATATCGCCGGAGCGATCATGATGGGCCTAGGCGCGCTTGGTGCTGCGGTTGGTATCGGCATTTTGGGCGGACGATTCCTTGAGGGGGCAGCACGTCAACCAGAATTAATTCCAATGTTGCGTACCCAGTTTTTCATTGTCATGGGTCTGGTCGATGCTGTGCCAATGATTGCTGTTGGTATTTCCATGTATATTCTGTTTGCGGTGGTCGGTGGTTAGAGCCCCGTCATCGTTTTTCATTAAAAAGGTTCGTACATGAATATCAATGCTACCTTACTCGCACAAACAATCATGTTTATTTTGTTTGTCTGGTTCTGTATGAAGTTTGTATGGCCGCCCATTATGCAGGCACTGAGTGACCGCAAGAAACAAATTGCTGACGGTTTAGCAGCGGGAGAGCGCGGAAAGCATGAATTGGAGCTGGCTTCTAAAGGCGCTGCTGAGGATTTGCGTGAAGCGAAGCAGAAAGCTGCTGAAATCATTGCTCAAGCAGAAAAACGATCATCTCAGGTTGTCGAGGAGGCAAAGGGTCTCGCCAAAGAAGAAGGGGATCGCATCGTTGCCAGTGCGAAGGCAGAAGTTGAGCAAGAAGTCTTTCGTGCCAGGGAAATGTTGCGTCAGCATGTTGCTGATTTGGCTGTAGCCGGTGCAGCAAAAATTCTGGACCGGGAAGTAGATGCTAAAGCTCACGCTGCTTTACTTAAAACTATTAAGGCAGAGCTATAAGAAATGGCTGAAGCACTAACTATTGCACGTCCTTATGCGGAAGCAGCGTTTAGGCTGGCTAAGACAGGTAATAAATTATCTGCCTGGTCTGACATGCTGAAATTAGCTGCATTTGTAGCAGATGACGGGCGTATTCGTGCTCTTCTTGGTAATCCGTCGGTATCTGCTAAGCGTTTGGGCGAATTACTTCTTGATATATGCGGTAAAAAACTCAATAAAGAAGGTCGTACTTTTATATTGTTGTTGGTTGAAGGTAAGCGGGTTGAAGTATTGCCCGAAGTAAGCGAATTATTTGAGCAATTGAAGACAGAACAAGAGGGTGTGCAGGAAGCAAAAGTTACTTCCGCATTTGCCATGACTGATGAACAACTTAAAGACTTAGTAACAGGCCTCGAGTCTAAGTTTAAGTGCAAAATAGAGGCCAGGGTAGATGTAAATCCAGAATTAATAGGTGGGGTAAAGGTTGAAATTGGCGACGAGGTGTTTGATGCTTCTGTACGCGGAAAACTGGAAGCCATGTCTGTTGCGCTTAAAAGCTAGGAGTTATAAGAAATGCAGTTAAATCCATCTGAAATTAGCGAACTGATTAAAAACAAGATAGAAGGGCTTGATGCCACTTCGGAGGTCAAGACTCAGGGTACCGTTGTTTCGGTTACCGATGGGATTGTGCGTGTTCACGGTCTGTCTGATGTGATGCAGGGAGAGATGCTTGAGTTTCCCGGTAACACTTTCGGACTTGCGCTCAATCTTGAGCGTGATTCTGTGGGTGCAGTGATTCTGGGTGAATATGAACACATTACCGAAGGTGACACTGTCAAATGTACCGGTCGTATTTTGGAGGTGCCGGTAGGCGAAGAGCTAAGGGGTCGGGTTGTTAATTCGCTGGGACAGCCTATAGACGGCAAAGGTCCGATCACTGCGAAGGATTCGGAGCCAATTGAGAAAATCGCACCAGGGGTGATCTGGCGTCAGTCTGTGGATCAGCCTGTACAAACCGGGTTGAAATCCATTGATGCAATGGTTCCTGTAGGACGTGGACAGCGTGAACTGATTATTGGAGATCGGCAAACCGGCAAGACAGCCGTTGCGATTGACACCATTATTAATCAGAAGAGTGAAAACGTGACCTGCATCTATGTTGCGGTCGGACAAAAGGCTTCGTCTGTCGCAAACGTGGTACGTAAGTTAGAAGAACACGGGGCTATGGAGTACACCATTGTAGTTGCTGCAACTGCATCTGAATCAGCAGCAATGCAGTTTATCGCGCCCTATTCAGGCTGCACAATGGGGGAGTATTTCCGTGATAAAGGCGAAGATGCTCTTATTATTTATGATGATTTAACCAAACAGGCTTGGGCGTACCGGCAAATTTCATTATTGCTTCGTCGGCCACCTGGCCGTGAAGCTTATCCTGGTGACGTTTTCTATCTACATTCACGATTGTTGGAGCGTGCTGCCCGGGTCAGTGCGGCATATGTCGAAAAAGCTACTGATGGCAAGGTTAAAGGCAAGACTGGTTCGTTAACAGCGATGCCGGTAATTGAGACTCAGGCAGGTGACGTTACTGCTTTTGTTCCTACCAATGTAATTTCAATTACTGACGGACAGATCTTTCTGGAAACAGATCTGTTTAATGCTGGCATTCGTCCTGCGATTAACGCAGGGGTTTCGGTGTCACGTGTGGGTGGTGCAGCACAAACTAAGGTTATCAAAAAACTGGGTGGTGGTGTACGTCTGGCGTTAGCACAGTATCGTGAGCTTGCGGCATTCGCGCAATTTGCTTCTGATCTTGACGAGGCTACCCGAAAGCAATTGGAACGTGGAAAAATGGTAACGGAACTGATGAAACAGGCACAATATTCTACCTTAAGTGTGGCTGAAATGGCGCTTACACTGTTTGCTGTCAACAAGGGATATTTGGATGATGTGGAAGTAAATCGTGCGCTGGTATTTGAATCCGCGCTGAGAGGTCATATTCGGAGTAAATACAGTGCCATCATGGATAAGATTCAAACAAGCGGAGAACTTGACGCCGAAACTGAGAAAGAGCTTGACGCAGCAGTTCAAGATTTTAAATCGAGTGGGTCTTATTAAACTATGGCTGGAAGCAGAGAAATACGGACCAAGATCAGTAGCGTAAAAAATACGCAAAAGATCACACGTGCGATGGAAATGGTGGCTGCCTCTAAAATGCGTAAAGCACAGGAGCGGATGAAAAAGGCGCGTCCTTACGGAGATAAAATCCGCAATGTCGCAGCACATATGAGTCGGGCCAGCAGTGAATATAAGCACCCCTTTCTGGTAGAGAGGGACACGGTCAAGCGTATCGGGATTATTGTGGTTACTTCCGATAAGGGTTTGTGCGGAGGACTTAACACTAATATTCTGCGCTTAGCGACGGCAAAAATAAAAGAGTGGGAAGGTGAGGGAGAGCAGATTGAAGTATGTTGTATCGGTAATAAAAGTTTAGGTTTTATGACCCGTGTCGGGGCTAATGTGGTTTCGAATGTTGTGGGGTTGGGCGATGCTCCTCATTTAGAAAAGCTTATCGGCGCGGTGAAGGTAATACTTGACGGTTACAACGAGGATCGTTTTGACCAGGTATATCTTTTTTATACTCGCTTTATTAATGCAATGAAACAAGAGCCCATAATGGAAAAATTATTGCCATTATCTGATGAACAGCTACAGGGCGATAGTGAAGAAGGGAAAGAAAGCGATAGTAAGTATCATGAGGGACCGGCTGGAACATGGGACTATATTTACGAACCTGATGCCAAAACTGTTATTGATGACGTCATGGTGAGATATATAGAGGCACTCATTTATCAGTCGTTGACGGAAAATATAGCATCTGAGCAATCTGCTCGGATGGTTGCAATGAAGGCTGCATCAGATAATGCGGGTGACGTAATTAACGAGCTTACATTGGTTTACAACAAGACCCGTCAGGCAGCTATTACGAAAGAGCTTTCTGAAATAGTTGCCGGCGCTGCAGCGGTTTAATAATTTTTGATTTAGTAATTAAGGAACAACCATGGACCAAGGAAAAATTGTTCAATGTATCGGCGCAGTAGTTGACGTCGAGTTTTCACGAGAAGCGTTGCCAAAGGTGTATGACGCGCTGACAATGGAAGGATCAGAGCTTACTCTAGAGGTACAGCAGCAATTGGGCGACGGTGTGGTGCGCACAATTGCGTTGGGCTCTTCAGATGGGTTGCGTCGTGGAATGATGGTATCCAACACAAAAGAGCCAATAAAAGTGCCGGTCGGTCCCAAGACATTGGGGCGGATCATGGATGTATTGGGGAAACCAATTGATGAAATGGGTCCTGTCGGCGCAGAAAAACATATGTCAATTCACCGTAAAGCACCTGCTTTTGATGAATTGTCTGCATCCACTGAATTACTGGAAACAGGGATCAAAGTGATTGATCTGGTTTGTCCTTTTGCTAAGGGCGGCAAAGTGGGTCTGTTTGGTGGTGCGGGTGTGGGAAAGACCGTTAACATGATGGAATTGATCCGTAACATTGCAACTGAACATAGCGGATATTCTGTTTTTGCCGGAGTGGGTGAACGTACCCGTGAAGGAAATGATTTCTATCATGAAATGAAAGATTCTAACGTACTAGATAAAGTGTCGCTGGTTTACGGACAGATGAACGAGCCTCCTGGTAACAGACTGCGTGTAGCCTTAACTGGTTTAACTATGGCTGAAAATTTCCGTGATGAAGGTCGGGATGTTCTATTTTTTGTTGATAACATATATCGATTTACGCTGGCAGGAACGGAAGTATCTGCATTGCTGGGGCGTATGCCTTCTGCAGTGGGATATCAGCCTACGCTGGCTGAAGAGATGGGGCGCTTGCAAGAACGAATTACATCAACTAAATCCGGATCGATTACTTCGATTCAGGCAGTCTATGTGCCAGCGGATGATCTGACGGATCCTTCTCCTGCAACAACTTTTGGGCATTTGGATGCTACCGTAGTATTGTCACGTGACATTGCTTCACTGGGCATTTATCCGGCTGTAGATCCGCTTGATTCTACATCGCGCCAGCTTGACCCTTTAGTTGTTGGCGAAGATCATTACAATACAGCGCGTGATGTGCAGCAAACGCTTCAGCGTTATAAGGAATTACGTGACATTATTGCTATTTTGGGAATGGATGAACTATCCCCCGAAGATAAACTGTCAGTAGCAAGGGCACGTAAAATTCAACGTTTTCTATCACAGCCGTTTAATGTGGCAGAAGTATTTACCGGTACACCTGGAAAATATGTGTCATTGAAAGATACTATTAAAGGCTTTAAAGGTATTGTTAATGGTGAATATGATGATTTACCAGAGCAGGCTTTTTATATGGTTGGTGGGATAGAAGAAGTTGTTGAAAAAGCTAAGACCATTTAGTAAGAGTTAAGTTATGGCAATGACAATACATGTAGATGTGGTAAGTGCTGAGCAGGCCATTTTTTCGGGGCTTGCGGAGGTTGTCATTGTGCCGGCACAAATGGGTGAGGTTGGTATTTACCCCCGACATGCACCAATGATTACAAGAATAAAACCAGGGTCGGTACGGATTAGAATTCCTGATCAGTCTGAGGAAGAATTAATTTATGTTTCTGGCGGAATGCTGGAGGTTCAGCCCAGTGTTGTGACTATTCTTGCTGATACTGCTGTGCGAGGCGCTGACCTGGATGAGGCTAAAGCTATTGAAGCTAAAGCACGTGCAGAAGAAGCTATGAAAGATAAATCCTCTAAAATGGATTATGCTAAAGCTCAGGCCGAATTAGCAGAGTCTATTGCTCAGATAGCAGCAATTGAAAAGCTGAGAAAGCGCTCACGTTAGTATATTATTTGAACGCAAAAAAGGCGACTAAGGTCGCCTTTTTTATTTTTTCAATATAATTTATGCATAAACTAAAGATTAAAGTTAAACTTTATATCATCCTATCCGATTAATTATACTGTAATCAGGTTATTGCTTGATAATTATGCAAAAGATTTTATGATTAGTTATTTTGTAGTATTTGTGATTTCTTACACAGATTTCTACACTTAATAGCATTACACTGCACGCAAAACATATATCGCATCCTCTATATATCCTTTAATACGTGGAAAATCTGAACATCATCATTTTAGCAGCCGGACTTGGAAAGCGCATGTACTCGGCTTTACCAAAAGTATTACATTTACTGGCAGGAAAGCCATTGCTATCTCATGTGCTAGATACGGCAAATGCATTATCGCCACAAAAAGTTTGTGTGGTATACGGACATGGAAACGAAACTGTTCCGGATGCTATAGGCAATAATCAGCTTATTTGGGTAAAACAAGAACCACAGTTAGGTACCGGGCACGCGTTGATGCAGGCCCTGCCACATTTAGACAAAAAAGGTATGACGTTGGTGCTATATGGTGATGTACCCCTGATCAGACTTGAAACACTTCAAAATTTAATAACAGCTGCTTCAGCAGAAAAATTGGCTTTACTTACAGTGGAGCTAGATGAGCCAACGGGCTATGGCAGAATCATACGGGATGCTGAAACAGATAATATTCTTGCAATTGTTGAAGAAAAAGACACAAGTATCGATCAGCGGAAAATCTGTGAAATTAACACTGGGATTATGGTAGTTCCAAATGTAAACCTACATGAGTGGTTACCTAAACTAGGAAATAAAAACGTACAAAAAGAATATTATCTTACGGATATTGTAGCAATGGCAGTAAAAGCAGGAGAGAAAATAGAGGCGGCACATCCGTCTGATGCTCGGGAAATTTTGGGTGTAAATAGCAAAGTACAGTTAGCTGCACTCGAACGAACCTACCAAGAAAATTATGCAAATAAATTACTTGAACAAGGTGTGACCTTGACTGATCCCTCACGCATTGATATTCGTGGACAATTGAACTGTGGAAAAGATGTAGAAATAGATATCAACTGCATTTTTGAGGGTGTAGTTAAGATAGGTGACGGCGTGAGAATAGGCGCTCATAGCATATTAAAAAATGTAAAAGTAGAAACAGGCACAACAATTTTTCCATTTAGCCTTATCGAGAATTCTGATATAGGAAAGAACTGTCGAATTGGCCCGTTTTCTCGTATACGCCCGGGAACGAGTCTGGCTAATGAAGTCCATATCGGTAATTTTGTTGAAGTTAAAAATAGCAGTATTAATACTGGTAGCAAGGCGAATCATTTGAGCTATATAGGCGATACAACAGTCGGGAAAAAGGTCAATGTGGGGGCAGGGACAATTACTTGTAATTACGATGGAGCAAACAAATTCCAGACTATTATTGAAGATAATGTATTTATTGGTTCGGATACGCAATTAATTGCACCTGTAAAAATAACTAAAGGCTCCACTATAGGGGCAGGGTCAACCATTACCAGGAACACGCCTCCAGAGGAGTTGACTTTGTCACGCGCTAAACAAGTAAGTATCACCGGATGGAAGCGACCAGTAAAAAAATGAAATGCGAAATTTTAAGTTTCTACTGTCTTACAGTTGTTATAGAGTCAAACGATAAGGAAGATTTTCCATGTGTGGAATAGTAGGTGCAGTAGCCCGGATTAATATTGTTCCCGCCTTACTAGAAGGTTTGCATCGTCTTGAATACCGTGGTTACGATTCAGCTGGATTAGCGTTGTTGAATGGTAAGCTGAATCGATTACGCACTACCGGACGCGTAACCGAGCTTAGTAAGCTTGTAAATGAACAGCAATATCAAGGCAAGATTGGTATTGCTCATACCAGATGGGCTACACATGGCGTACCCTCTGAGCGCAATGCTCATCCACATTTTTCAGGTGAAACCTCGAAGGTCGCAGTGGTACATAACGGCATTATCGAGAATCATGAGGCGTTACATAAACGATTGAAAGATGAAGGGTTTAAGTTTGATTCTGATACAGACACTGAAGTTATAGCGCACCTTATTACGCTTAACTTAAAGAAGGCACCTGATTTATTAGAAGCAGTTTGTCGTTCCGTTGCTGAATTGCAAGGCGCTTACGCGATTGCTGTAATGGAAGAGACGCATCCAGAACGAATTATTGTTTCCCGCAATGGCGCACCATTGTTACTGGGTTTAGGAGAGAATGGCAATTATGCCGCTTCAGATGCATCAGCGTTGTTACAAGTTACCAAACGCATGATCTATCTTGAAGAAGGCGATGTTGCAGAGTTATACCAGGATAGCCATCGCATTGTAAGTTGTCTTGGCGCCGGACCGTATTCAGAAGTTACACGTGTGGTACATGAAAGTGAGCTCACCAATGAAGCGGTAGAAATGGGCCCTTATGACCATTTCATGCAAAAAGAAATATTCGAGCAACCGGGCGCAGTAGCAAACACATTGGAAATGGTACTCAATGCCCGCTCCATTTCTCCACAATTGTTTGGAAGTGAAGCAGAGGATATCTTCAGACAGACTGATGGTATCCTGATACTTGCCTGTGGTACCAGTTATCATGCCGGGCTGGTTGCTCGTTACTGGCTCGAATCTGTAGCCGGATTAACTTGCAATGTTGAGATTGCAAGTGAATACCGTTACCGTGATCCGGCTTCTCGACCAAATACACTGGTAGTGGGCATTTCACAGTCTGGAGAGACAGCAGATACTTTAGCTGCACTCAATTATGCTAAATCATTGGGGCATCGTCATAGTCTTGCGATTTGCAATGTTGCAGAAAGCGCGCTTGTGAGGCAGGCAAACTTACGTTTTCTCACGCGCGCAGGACCTGAAATTGGAGTAGCTTCTACCAAAGCATTTACTACGCAGTTAGCAGCGCTGATGCTACTTACCATGACATTAGCAAAGCTAAGTGGCAAATTGTCAGGTGAGCGTGAACTTGAAATGATTACCACACTACGGCATTTACCTGTTGCATTGCAGCATGCACTTCAAGTGGAGGAACAGGTCAGGTCATGGTCTGAAAGATTCTCCCAAAAGCGTCATGCCCTGTTTCTCGGACGCGGTATGCATTATCCTATTGCTATGGAAGGTGCGCTCAAACTCAAGGAAATTTCCTATATTCACGCAGAAGCATATGCTGCAGGCGAACTGAAACATGGCCCTCTTGCTTTAGTAGACAAGGATATGCCTGTGGTTGCAATTGCTCCCAACGATACGTTACTAGAGAAACTTAAATCCAATTTACAGGAAGTACACGCGCGAGGAGGGGAGCTCTATGTTTTTGCAGATGCCGATTCCCGTATTCAGGAAAGTGAAGGGCTTCACGTCATTCGTATGGCTGAGCACGCGGGACTACTCAGTCCGATTCTTCATACCGTTCCACTCCAGCTACTCGCCTATCATGTTGCCCTACAAAAAGGTACCGATGTTGATAAGCCAAGAAATCTTGCTAAATCAGTAACGGTAGAGTAATGATGAAAGCCGAAAAACCAAGAGGAATTGTTCTGATTATTATTTCCAATTCACCAATATTTTCTTAAATCATCAAAACTAAATATTCCTTCATATAATTATGAAAAGTAATGCCAGTAGCTTTACTGGCTGGTTCTTATATTGATTTGCTTATTACTATAGATATTGAACCATAAGCCGATATATGCACTATATTAAAAATTAAAAGGATTTTACCTAAACCGAAATTTTTTATGTTTAGAAATAATATTTTGATACAAATAAGATAACTTCATCCTGAAAGGATATAACGATAATTTAGTTTAAGTGACAAGGTTGGAATTGAGATGCCCTCTTCCGGCAAGACAAGAAATAAATTGATTGGAGAAGACTTATGACTGTAGTGGCTGTAGTTGGTTTGGGATATGTCGGATTACCTTTGGCAGTTGAGTTTGGTAAAAAAGGGAAAACTATCGGCTATGATCCTTCTGAAAGCAAAATCGAGAGCTATAAGCGTTTTATAGATCCAACTGGTGAGGTTTCAAACGAGAATTTTAAAGCCGCAAAAAATTTAACGGTGTCTACTGATCCGACCGAACTATCTTTGGCTGATCATATTATAGTTTCAGTTCCTACCCCGGTAGATGTTGCACATAATCCTGACTTCACATCACTTATTAAAGCGAGTGAAACTATTGGGAGACACATGAAACGAGGTGCCATAGTTACATATGAGTCTACAGTTTATCCGGGAGCAACTGAGGAAATTTGTGCGCCGGTTTTGGAAAAGACTTCAGGTATGAAATGGAAAAAAGATTTTCATGTTGGTTTTTCTCCAGAGCGGATCAACCCCGGAGATAGAAAGCATACACTGACAGCAATTGTAAAAGTTGTGGCCGGTGATGATAAAGATACTCTTGAAAAGGTGGCTGTACTATATGAAAGTGTAATAACTGCCGGTGTACATCGCACTTCAAGTATTAAGGTTGCTGAAGCTGCTAAAGTTATTGAGAATACGCAGCGTGATTTGAATATTGCATTGATGAATGAATTGGCAATTATCTTTGATAAGTTAGATATTGATTCATTAGAAGTCTTACAGGCTGCCGGAACCAAATGGAATTTTCTTCCTTTCCGTCCTGGTTTAGTAGGAGGGCACTGCATTGGTGTAGATCCCTATTATCTTACCCATAAAGCAGAAATGATTGGATACAGCCCTCAGGTAATTCTAGCAGGGCGTCGCATCAATGATAGTATGGCAAAATTTGTCGCAGAACAAACAATAAAGGAGCTTATTAAAGCTAATTGCAATGTAAAAGGTGCAAAGGTAAATGTACTTGGATTAACATTCAAAGAAAATTGCCCTGATTTGAGAAACTCTAAAGTTGCTGAATTAATAGATGAATTAAAATCTTATGGCGTTGAACTACATATTCATGACCCTGTGGCTGATGCTGAAGAAGCGCGCCATGAATATGGTGTAGAACTTGAATCATGGGAGAGTCTTCCTCGGGCAGAGGTTATTATTGCTGCAGTATCACATCAAGAGTTTATTGAAAAATCAATATCTGATTTTCAATCTAAAATTATTGAGAAAGGATGCTTTATTGATGTTAAATCCCAGTTTGACCAAGAAGCACTTAATAAAATAGGTCTTAGTGTCTGGCGGCTCTGAGTTAAAAGGATAACAAGTAATTTGAACATGACAAAATACCAGGGAATCCAGAAGCATTTAAAGGAGCATCAATATTGTTGGCTAATAACCGGTGTTGCCGGTTTTATTGGATCCAATTTATTAGAAGCATTGCTCAAGTTAAATCAAAAAGTAATTGGCTTAGATAATTTCTCAACCGGTTACATGCACAATCTCAATCAGGTAAAAGAGCAGGTTGGGGCACAGGCCTGGCTTAATTTCAATTT
>Ga0209271_10000330_pt1 | contig 16428 bp, 15 predicted proteins | sample tdAd002_FD_187123 | JGI IMG/M metagenome (GOLD analysis project Ga0209271, IMG submission 187123) | Marine sediment microbial communities from the Atlantic coast under amendment with organic carbon and nitrate - tdAd00.2 (SPAdes)... | ecosystem: Environmental > Aquatic > Marine > Coastal >... | reverse complement strand
CCAGCATGCCCGGGCGGTCGCGGTGGGCATGCTGCACTGACTGCCCCAGGTCCGGGTTCAGCCCGGAATAAACTCCCAACCCTGCTGTCAAAACACCGAGCGCCACTTCCGCGCCGCGTTCAGGGACATTCAGTATGATATTTGCCCCCAGCACGACCCCGGGCAGGCCAAAGGCCAGGATCGTCAGCGCCAGCCGGCGTTCCAGCGATTCCTCTCTCAAGTGCCTGATTGTAGCGCCGATACCTAAGGCAACACTGGCAACTTTGTGGGTCGCGAGTGCCACAGTGAATGGCAGGCCGAGGAAGATGAGGGCCGGGAGCTGGATCAGTCCGGCGCCGCCGCCTGAAAAGGCAGAAAACAGGTTGGCCACCAGGGAAACCAGGAAAAGGGCAACTTGCTCCAGTCCGCTCACAGTTGCACCATGCTCACGCTAATACGGGTTATGGACGTCATGAAACACATGCTTCAGGATAGCGCTTACAACAGCGGAATTGTTAACCTATGAAATTTTCTCTGAGAACCGTTTTTTCAGCACTGCTTTCATGCACTCTTTTGTATGGACCCATGGCCGTTGCCGGGATGTATAGATGGGTCGATGACGAGGGCGAAGTTCATTACGGTAACAGCGTTCCTCCTGAATTCGCTAACAAGGAACGCAGGCAACTCAATGAGCGGGGCAGGACTGTCAAGATCTATGATGCCGCCAAGACACCGGAGGAGATCGCCGAAGCAGCACGCCTCGAGGCCATCAGGCTGGAGCAGAAGAGAATAGCGGCCGAAAAGGCAAGAAAGGACCACGTCCTGCTGGCAACCTATTCCAGCGAAGATGACATGTTGAAGACCCGGGATGGCAAGCTGTCAGCACTTGAAGGCCTGATACAGCTGACTCAACGACGCATCATATCCATGAACAATCGCATGAAACAACTCACCGAAGATGCCGCCGACTACGAACGCGGTGGCAAACCGGTACCTGATGTACTGACACGCCAGATCGAGAACATCCGCACCCAGACAACCGAGAACGAGTCCTTTATCCTGATCAAACAACAGGAGCAGGATGAAATAAACATACAGTTCCAGAAAGACATCGCACGCTTCCGTGAACTACAGGAAGACTAGCAAAACCCGCCCGCCAGGCTAGCCACGGATCAGGGTGCCAACACCCTCATCTGTAAACAACTCCAGCAACACCGCATGCTCCACCCGCCCATCGACGATATGGGCAGCCGAGACGCCGCTGTGCACGGCTGACAGCGCACAGCGTATTTTCGGCAACATACCGCCATGAACCGTACCATCATCAATCAGCCGGTCCACATTATCTGCATCAAGACCGGTTAATAAAGCACCGTCCTTGTCCAGCAGGCCTTTGGTATTGGTCAACAGCATCAACTTCTCTGCACCGAGCACCTCGGCCATGTGCCCGGCAACAAGGTCGGCATTGATATTGTATGAACGACCGTCCTCACCCACACCAATCGGTGCAATAACCGGGATAAAGTCTCCGCTGGTCAGCATATTCACAACACTGGCATCAATGCTTTCTACCTCACCCACATGCCCCAGGTCGATAATCTCCGGGGCATCGAGTTCCGGAGAATTACGCGTGACCGTTAGCTTGCGGGCCCGGATCAAATCCCCATCCTTACCGGTCAGGCCCACTGCCCGGCCGCCATGATGCGTTATCAGGTTGACGATCTCCTTGTTGACGAGACCGCCCAGTACCATCTCGACGACATCCATGGTCTCGCTGTCGGTCACGCGCATGCCTTCCACAAAACTGGTTTCCTTGCCAAGCTTTTCCAGCAGCAGACCAATCTGCGGGCCACCGCCATGCACCACGACCGGGTTGATGCCCACCAGTTTCATCAAGACGATATCGCGTGCAAAGCCACTCTTCAGGCTCTCATCAACCATGGCATTGCCACCATATTTGATGACCACGGTTTTGCCGCGAAAACGGCGAATATAGGGCATTGCCTCGGTGAGGACGTGTGCAACGTTTTTTGCAGTTTCAGGTGTCAGGGACATAGCAACTCAGCCGTCCTAAACGGCAACCAGTTCGGGATGCTGCAGAGTGTACGCGGGGAAAAGGTGGTCTAACAAGTGGCCCGGGGCTTAATGCAGGGGAGACGGGGCTTTAGCCCCGTTATGTGCGGGACTAAAGTCCCGCCTCCAACTAATCAGAATGGCAGATCAAGCCCGGCATCGACCTGCTGCATAACACGCCTGAATTCACCCATGATACGCATCAGGGCCTCATCATTGTCGGCCTCGAATCGCAATACCAGCACCGGTGTTGTATTCGATGACCGGACCAGGCCCCAGCCATCATCATAGTCGGCGCGCAGTCCATCAATCGTGGAAATTGTCGCACCATCAAAAGATGCATTCTCCAGCAGCTTGTTTATAAACACCGGTGGCTCACCTTCCTGCATCGCGATATTCAACTCAGGCGTGTTAACGCTGTCGGGCAGACTGGCAAATAATTCAATGCTTGGGCGCTCATCCTTGCCCAGTATTTCCAGCAGGCGGGCTCCTGCATACAGGGCATCGTCGAAACCATACCAGCGTTCCTTGATAAAGATGTGGCCGCTCATCTCACCTGCCAGCAATGCACCGGTTTCCTTGATCTTGGCCTTGATAAAAGAATGACCGGTTTTCCACATCAGTGGATCACCACCATGCTCGCGGATAACCGTATCGAGATTGCGCGTACACTTCACATCATAAATGATCTGGCCACCCGGATTGCGCTCGAGGATATCCATAGCGTAGAGCATCAGCACACGGTCCGGCCAAACAATATCTCCAGCGGAGGTAACCACCCCGAGACGATCACCGTCACCGTCAAAGGCCAGGCCAATATCGGCCTGGTTTGCAGCCACGGCATCAATCAGGTCCTTCAGGTTTTCAGGCTTGCTCGGGTCCGGGTGATGATTCGGGAAGTTCCCATCCACTTCACAAAACAGCTTGGTCACGTTGCAGCCAAGCTTGTCCAGCAGCTTCGGCACAACGCCGCCGGCAACCCCGTTACCGCAATCGACTACTACCTTGAGAGGTTTACCTACGGTGATATCACCACAAATACGTTCGATATAGTCGGGCACAACATCAAGTGTATCCACCCTGCCCTGGCCGGAGATAAAATTCCGTGTCTCGACACGCTCGCGTAATTGCTGGATGGATTCGCCCGACAGGGTTTCACCGTCGATGACAATCTTCAGGCCATTATAATCCGGCGGGTTGTGACTACCGGTCACGACAACCCCGCTATGGGTGTCCAGGTAATGTGTCGCAAAGTAAAGAACCGGGGTCGGCACACAACCAATGTCTTTCACATTACAGCCCGTTTCAGTAATACCCTCTATCAAGGCCCCGGACAGCATGGGACCCGACAGGCGGCCATCACGCCCCACCACAACCGTATCGCGTCCGCGTTGCAGGGTCTCGCTGCCAATGGCGTTGCCAATCAGTTTAACAACGTCAGCCGTCAGCGATTTATCAACCACTCCACGAATGTCATAGGCCCTGAATATTGACGCATCAATACTGATCTCTTGCTTCTCTTCTGCTTTGATATCCAGCGGGTCTTCCTCCACGATCATATTTTCATCCGATACAGCTGAATCATATACAGCCGCTACGCCCTCTTTCATATTCGGGACTATAGGCGCTTCTTCCTCTGAAGGCCCTGCTTGCGTGGCAGACTCTGCATCCTGCTCACGCGGTGCAACGATGCCTGCCTGGTGAGTAACCCCGCCACCGGCAAGCTGGGTCATAAACTCGATCGATTGCCGCATCTCGACGAGGCCGACGGGGTATTCACGCCGCACACGCCCGTCACGGTAGTCCTTGATCAGGGTCGCCATGCTGGCCTGGTCCAGCCGCAGCGCACCGTTGAGCCGGCTGAACAACACCATGATCAGGGCTATTATAGCCGTGGCTGCTGACAGAAATGCACCCAGCGTCCAGATGCTCAGACTACCCAGGTACACCATGGCATTCACGCTCGGCCAGTAGGCAACCTGCCAGCGACTGTCGCCAATCTTCAAAACCCGTTCCGCATCATCGCCTTTCAGGCCCTTGTCGCCTGCAGTGGCAACCCTGACCGGCACACCCTTGACACCGAACTGCTGCAACTCGATATAGCCATTGAGCTCCTGCAGATTATCCAAGATACCCTGCAAAATGTCATTATCCAATGACAGCATGATGTGCCCAACCACACCACTTCCCGCCGGGTCTGTTACCCGGCGCACGATATTCACATGCTGCTGCGGGGAATTTAACAGGTGTACCTCGATGGGTGGCACCTGTTCACCCGATTCTGCAGCACGAAACTGTGTCAACGCTGCATAACTGAGTGGCGGTGAGGCCTGCATGTCTACCGCCTCGATACCCGGTGGCAACAGGCGCACATTGATTGCATCCGGGTACACGTAACGCAGTGATTCTTCTTTTGCCCGCAACGCGCCCTGATTCCCGCTCATGAGCAATGCGGCAATATCGGGGTCCCTGGCGAGCAGCGAGACACTTGCGCCATAATGGCCTACCGAAGCCGAGACGCGTGCCGCCACCTGCTGCGTAACCAGGCTGGTTTCATTTTCGATGGCACGCGAGATATAACCCGACATCAACTTGAAACAGAACACGGCAAGTACACCCAGCAATAGCACGGCCGCAACCAGCAGTTGCAGGCGGACCTTCGCCAGGCTGGCGGTCTTGTTACCACCCGATAGCTGCGGCAGCGGCTTTGAAACCGCCCCGTCTTCTGTTTTTCCCTTGCTCTTGAAGAACCTGGCAAGCGAAAATTTCGTTGTAATACCCGCTACGTCCATAATCTGCCTTGGAGAAATGAAAAGAACCGTCTAGTTAGGCTGCTATCGGCAGGTGCGGCTATATTATTAAGTATGGAAGGCGGGTATTTCAGGATTATTGGGGCAGCCTTCCGGTGCACCGGGCCACAACTGGAATCCGGCCTGGGAGTTGATTTAAATGGTATTTTTTATTATCTAATGGCGCCCGGTATGACCAAAACCACCAGCACCACGCTCACTGGCGACAAACTCCTCAACAATCTCAAAATCTGCATGTACCACGGGGACGATGACCATCTGCGCAATACGTTCGCCGGGCTTGACCGTAAAGGACTCATTGCCCCGGTTCCAGCAGGATACAAATACCTGGCCCTGGTAATCTGAATCGATCAGGCCCACCAGGTTACCGAGCACAATGCCGTGTTTGTGACCCAACCCGGAGCGCGGCAACAGGATTGCCGCAAGATTAGGGTCCTCGACGTGAATCGCCATACCGGTTGGTATCAGCTGTGTTTCACCGGGTGCCATCTCCAGCGCCTCATCAACACAGGCACGCAGGTCCAGCCCGGCAGACCCGTCAGTGGCGTAGTGTGGCAGGGGGAATTCCCCGCCAAGGCGCGGGTCAAGAATTTTAAGCTGAATCTTTTGCATGGGGCTCCCTGATATTAACCACGTTGTCGCCTGTTCGGCTGCCTGTAAAGCGTTCGGCAATGGTTGCGATTAGCTGTCTTGCCAGTTTGTTTTTTCCGGTGCGTGCAAGTGTGACCGAACCATTCTTCCAGAATACCTGCAGGGCATTTTCTTCTGTTTCAAACCCGAGGCCCGCGCCAACCTCGTTGGCCGCGATCATATCGAGTCCCTTGGCCTCCAGCTTGCCACGTGCATTCGGCTCCAGCGCCCCGGTTTCGGCGGCAAAACCGACCGTGAACGGCCCGCCCGTGAGCGTGGCCACGGCCGCGAGGATATCCGGATTACGCTGTAATTCCAGTGTCATTGTCTCCGCGGACTTCTTGATCTTCTGTCCGGCGACACTGGCTGGCCGATAATCGGCAACGGCAGCAACACCAATAAAAATATCACAGGCAGCTGCCTGATCAATCACCTGTTCATACATTGCCTGTGCTGTTTCCACATCGATGCGCTGCACACCCGGCGGTGTCTCCAGGCTCACCGGCCCACTCACCAGTGTCACCTGCGCACCGGCCTCGGCTGCCGCTGCGGCAACCGCAAAACCCATGCGCCCGGAGCTGCGATTACTGATATAACGCACCGGGTCAATGGCCTCGCGCGTCGGACCTGCCGTTACCAGCACCTGGCGGCCTGCCAGCAGCCCGCTGTTGAACATGCCGGACAGTGCAGTGACCAGCGCAGCCGGTTCGAGCAGGCGGCCCGGACCGGTCTCGCCACAGGCCTGCAGGCCCTCTGCCGGCCCCATGATATGGACACCGCGGTCCCGCAGGAGGCGCACATTATCCCGCGTGGCAGGGCTTTCCCACATAACGCGGTTCATTGCCGGGGCCACGGCAAGCGGTGATTCACAGGCCAGGCAGATGGCCGCCAGCAGGTCATCCGCACGGCCCTGTACCAGCCGGGCCATGAAATCCGCTGTCGCCGGCGCAACCAGCAAGATATCTGCCCAGCGCGCCAGCTCAATGTGCCCCATGGCTGCTTCCGTGCCGCTGTCGAGCAACTCCGTGTGCACCGGGTGCCCGGAAAGGGCCTGCAGGGTGAGCGGCGTTATAAACTCGCAGGCGCCACGGGTCATCACCACGCGCACCCCGGCCCCCTGCTCCCGCAGCTGCCGAACCAGCTCTGCGCTCTTGTAGGCCGCAATCCCGCCGGTAACGCCCAGCAAGATGTTTTTTCCGGATAAATAGTTCATAGGCAATGAGTTTAACAGAATATTTCGTGCGCCCTGCCTAACCATGAGATATCGCGGATGCGATCCGCTCCTACAACACTAACAAAAACCTGTAGGAGCGCTTCGCAAGCGCGATTGGAGTCTATTCAGGCGGACAATAAAAAACCCGGCAATGCCGGGTTTTCTGATTCGCTGTGTATTTATAGACCCTATTTAATCTTCGCTTCCTTATACATAACGTGCTTGCGCACCACCGGGTCGAATTTCTTTATTTCCATTTTTTCCGGCATATTGCGCTTGTTCTTGGTCGTGGTGTAGTAGTGACCGGTACCGGCGCTGGAGACGAGTTTGATTTTGTCACGCATGATGGATCTCCTAAACCTTGTCGCCGCGGCCGCGGATGTCGGCCAGTACGTCATCAATACCCAGCTTGTCGATGATGCGCATACCATGTGCAGAAACACGCAGTTTCACAAAGCGCTTTTCAGATGCAACCCAGAAACGATGCTCATGCAGGTTTGGCAGGAAGCGGCGGCGGGTTCTGTTCTTGGCGTGGGACACGTTATTGCCGCTTTGCGGGCGTTTTCCCGTGACCTGGCATACTCTGGACATTGTTCTAAACCTCGTAAAAAAACCCGCTCTCCGCGGGAAGGGGCGCAATTTATACCAGAAACAGTGAGCGGATACAAGGCAGGCCACGGCCGGGTAATCGCCCTGATCTGAATAAAATCAGTGGCATAGACCACAAGCAGCAATTAAATCAGGCCGCGTTCCGCAAACGAAACCCCCTCTCCTTCACCAACGACCACGTGGTCGAGGATACGGACATCGATCAGCGCCAGCGCGTCAACCAGCCGCCGGGTGAGCTGAATATCCGCGCGGCTCGGTTCAGCCACCCCGGACGGGTGATTGTGGGCGAGGATGACTGCGGCGGCATTGTGGTGCAATGCCCGCCGTACCACCTCGCGCGGATGCACACTGGCCCCGTCAATGGTGCCGCGAAACAGTTCTTCAAAAACGATAATCCGGTGGCGATTATCCAGGAACAGGCAGGCAAAAATTTCATGGGGATAATGCCGCATGCGGCTGGCAAGGTAGCGGCGGGTGGCCCCGGGATTTTCGAGCAGGTCTTCACGTTGCAGTTGTTCCTGTAAATGGCGGCGTGCCATTTCCTGCGTGGCCTGCAGCAGGGTGTATTTTGCCTCTCCGAGGCCGTGGCGCGCACAGAACGTCTGTTGGTCCGCCTCGAGTAACGGGCGCAGGCCGCCAAAATCGGCAAGCAACTCGCGCGCCAGGTCAACCGCCGTTTTCCCGGTTACACCGGTGCGCAAAAAAATGGCGAGCAGTTCCGCATCCGAGAGCGCGGCTACACCACGGGCCAGCAGCTTCTCACGCGGCCGCTCACCGGCCGGCCAGTCACGGATGGAGTACATGACACGATTATTGCCACATGCATCACATTATTCACAGCAGGAAAGCACGACACGGTCCGTAGGAGCGGATCGCATCCGCGATGACACACTTGCATAAATCCCCATCGCGGATGCGATCCGCTCCTACAGCGATATATTTACCGTTGCAGCAACAGATTCCCCACCGCATCAACCCGGCAAGACCAGCCATCCGCCAGCCAGGTGGTTGCCACGGTCTCGGTAATCAGGGCCGGTCCTGTAATTTCCTGGCCGCAGCCCATATCAGCGCGTTGCCAGAGCGGAACCTGCCCGGCACACCCGGCGACCTGCACAAAACGTGATGACTCCTGTCCGGCAGCGGTCACTGGCGGCAATGTGATCCCGGGCGGTTTGCCATGCAGGCCACAGCGCAGGTTAACCAGCTCTACCGGTATATCCAATTGATGCCCGTAACGCTGTTCATGAGCGGCATGGAAGGCCTCCCCTGTTTGTGCCTTCCCCTGCCAGACAAGATTCAGCGTGCTCGACTGTCCCCGGTAGCGCAGGTCCAGACTGAACCTGGCCTCGATCTCACGGGTGCTTACGCCCTCGGTCCGCAGCTCATCCCGGCCCCTGGCCGCGAGTCTCTGTAACTGCTGTTCCAGTTGGGCCTCGCTTAGCTGATCGAGGGGCCCGTTTACGGTGCGCGACAGCTGCCTTGCACAGGGTGCAGTCAACATGCCCAGAGCAGACAATACCCCGGCATGCACCGGCACCATCGCACGTGACATGCCAAGTGCTTCTGCCAGTGCGCAGACGTGCAGACCGCCGGCCCCGCCAAATGACACCAGTACGTGGTTGATTGGGTCGACACCGCGCTGCACGGAAATAATGCGCAGCGCCTGTGCCATGTGTTCATTGGCAACTTCAATAATACCGAGTGCAGCGGCTTCAACACTCACAGCCATGGCCCTGGCAACTGGCGCCAATGCAGTGATCGCGGCCTGGCTGTCCAGCACCATGGCACCGCCGAGGAAGACATCAGCCTGTAACCGGCCAAGTACAAGGTTGGCATCGGTCACCGTCGGCAACCGCCCGCCACACCCGTAACAGGCCGGCCCCGGATCGGCCCCGGCCGACTGCGGGCCAACCTGCAACAGGCCGCCGCTGTCGACACAGGCAATCGAACCGCCCCCGGCCCCGATGGTGTGCATATCCACCATCGGCACGGCGACCGGCCAGGGCCCGATATGGCCTTCCGAGGTTAAACTGATTTCGCCCTCGACCAGCGCCACATCGGTCGACGTGCCACCCATATCAAAAGTCAGCAATTGCTCAAAACCTGCCTGCCGGCCAATGAAGCGCGCGCCCATCAAACCACCAGCCGGCCCTGACAGCAGCAGTTGTACCGCTTTCCTGCCGGCCCCTGCCGCACTCACCGTACCACCGGCACTCTGCATCACGGCAACCGGCGCAGGCGCCAGCTTCTCGTTCAGACGCTCCAGGTAACCGGCCACCAGCGGCCCGACCCAGGCATTCAGCCAGGTCGCGATGCCGCGCTCGTACTCCTTGTACTCCGACAACACCTCTGCAGAGCGGGAGACAAACAGGCCATCCGGCAGCCAGGACTCGATGCGGCGTTCATCCGTATCGTCCACGAAAGAAAACAGCAGGTTAATCGCCACGGCCTGAGGCTTGAGCCCGGCAATCTTTTCCAGCAGCGAATCCCGTTCGCTTTCATCCAGTTCACAAATCCGGCTACCGTCAGACGCAATCCGGGCATTCACCTCGAGGCATAATTCGGACGGCACCGGTGGCAGTTGGGGCTGTGGCTGCAGCTTATAGAGTTCCCGGCGCGCCTGGCGGCCAATGGTCAACACATCGCCGAGGCCTTTATTGGTGATATACACGGTACGTACACCCTTGCGCTCCAGCACCGCATTGGTCGCCACGGTGGAACCGTGTACCACCTGCAATCCATCGGTAGAGAGTCCAAGTTCTGCGATGCCCTGCAGTATGGCCTGCTCCGGCGCCTGCGGCGTGGACAGCGCCTTGTGGATGCGCAGTGTCTCACCGTCATAGAAGACGAAGTCGGTAAAGGTGCCGCCGGTATCGATACCGAGCCATTTGCAGGTTTGTGAGGAACCAGGTGTATTCATAATGGACCGTGAAAAAGTTAATCCAAAAATGTGCGAAATACAATCGCGCCTGCGAGGCGCTCCTACGAAAGACAATCAAACCTTGTAATCACAGGCGCAAAGGCAATAATAAGCGCCATGTCCAGTGAAGCACTAATCCGCGTCGAACACCTGACCCGCTATTACAGTGGCACCTGCGCCGTCAATGACGTCAGTTTTGAACTTGCCAGGGGTGAGGTGCTGGGTTTTCTCGGGCCAAATGGTGCCGGCAAATCCACGACCATGCAGGTCATCAGCGGCAACCTGGCCCCCAGCGCCGGCAAGATCAGCATCAACGGCATCGACCTGCTGGACCAGCCAAAAGCCGCCAAGGCCGAGATTGGCTACCTGCCCGAGCAACCCCCGGTGTACCGAGAACTCAGTGTCGACGAATACCTCGATTACTGTGCCCGGCTCAACCGCATAGCGCGCAAACACCGGGCACGGGCCATAGATACCGCCAGGGAGCGCTGCGGACTGGGTGAGGTTCGTTCGCGCCTGATCGGCAACCTCTCCAAGGGCTATCAACAACGCGTCGGCATTGCACAGGCCATCATCCATACGCCCTCCCTGGTGATCCTGGATGAACCTACCGTGGGCCTCGACCCCATCCAGATACGCGAGATACGTGGCCTGATCCGTGAACTCGGAGAAGACCACGGCATTATTCTGTCGACGCACATCTTGCCCGAGGTGCAGGCCACCTGTAACCGGGTGCAGATCATTCACCGGGGGAAACTGGTATTTTCAGACTCCACCGAGTGCCTTGAAAAAGACCTGAATGTCACCGCGTTCACGGTACGTTTTCAGCAGGCGCCCGATATCACAGCACTGCAACAGATTGCCGGTGTTGACAGGGTGGAGGCACTGGCCGATGGCCGCTTTCGCATTCAGCATTCAGCCAGCAATCCCGTCGATGATTTGCTTGAGCAGGCCGTCAGCAAGCACTGGCGTTTGTCTGAACTGACACCCGAGCGACACACGCTGGAACAGATCTTCATTGAACTTACCTGCTCGGAAGAACACGCGGTCACACACGGAGATGCCGCCTGATGATCTTTACCATTGCCGGGCGTGAATTACGCAGCCTGTTCCTGTCGCCACTGGCCTGGGCCATCCTTGGCGTGGTGCAGTTCATCTATGCCTACCTGTTCCTGTCACAGGTTGAAACATTCATGGCCCTGCAAAGCCGTCTCGCAACCCTTGATGGCGCACCGGGCGTGGTCGATATCGTGGTCGCACCGCTGTTTGCCAATGCCGCGGTGCTGCTGCTGCTGATCACACCGCTGATAACCATGCGTGTACTCAGTGAAGAGCGCCGCAACCGCACACTCAGCCTGTTGTTCTCGGCACCGATTTCCATGACAGAAATTATTGTCGGCAAATATCTAGGCGTGCTGTCATTCATCCTGATCCTGATCGGCATGCTTGCGCTGATGCCGCTGTCGTTACTGGTCGGCACCGATCTGGACCTGGGCAAACTGGCAGCCGGCCTGCTGGGACTGACACTGGTCGTATCTGCATTCACAGCGATTGGTATATTCATGTCATCACTGACCGAGCAACCCACCGTCGCCGCCATCACCACCTTCGGCCTGTTACTGTTGTTGTGGATTATTGACTGGGCCGGCAGCTCAGGCGCGCCCGCCAGCGGCCTGCTTGCCTACCTGTCGGTGCTGCATCATTACGAATCGCTGTTGAAAGGCCTGTTCAGCAGTGTCGATGTCATCTATTACCTGCTAATCACCATTCTGTTTCTCGGCTTCAGCATCCGCAGACTCGATGCGGACCGCCTGCAACACTGATCGCACATGAAAATCACCCGTCACTCCCGGTTTATGCTACGCCTGCAGGGGCTGCTGTTCACCATACTGTTTAGCGGCATCATCGGCATGCTGGCCTGGCTGAGCACCGTATATGTGTACCAGGCAGACTGGACCGCGAGTAGCCGCAACACGGTTTCAGAAGATACCCGCAAGCTACTGGACGGCATGCAGGCGCCGATAGACATCACGGCATTCGTCCAGGAAAACAAGTTACTGCGCACGCAAATCCGGGATGTCATTGGCAGCTACCAGCGCTTCAAGGACAATATTTCACTGCAATTCGTCAACCCGGATACCGCACCTGAACGCGTACGGGAACTGGGCATTAGCGTGAATGGCGAACTGGTGATCAGTTACGCTGGCCGCAGTGAAAATATCCGCAAGCTGAGTGAACAGCAACTGACGAATGCCCTGTTGCGCTTATCCAGGCAGGATAGCCGCTGGATTGTTTTCGTGGCCGGTCACGGTGAACGCTCACCTTTCGGGGAAACCAACCACGGCCTCGGCATGTTCGGCAAGGAACTGGAACGCAAGGGATATAACATACAAACCGTCAACCTTGCCGAAACGGAAGTCCCCTGGAACACCCATACACTGGTACTGGCCAGTCCACGCGTCACGCTGCTGCCCGGCGAAATCAGCCGCCTGCAGGAATACCTGGAGGAAGGCGGCAACCTGTTGTGGCTGGCGGAACCGGGTGAACAACAGGGCCTGGAGTCACTGGCCGAGCAATTCGGCTTAGAGTTCCTGCCCGGCAGGGTGGTGGATGCAAGCGCGCAAATGTTTGGCGTAGACAACCCGGAGTTTGTCGTTGTTACCGGTTATCCCCGGCACGCCATCACCAATGACATGGAGACGGTGACACTATTTCCGGAAGCAGTAGCCCTGGAAATCAATGATACGCAGGAGTGGGACAGCCTGCCTTTACTGCTGACACTGGAACGCTCCTGGACCGAGCTCGGCAAACTGGAGGGTGACATCAGCTTTGACCCCGGCACCGATGAACGTGCCGGCCCGTTGCAAATCGGCACCCTGCTGACACGCGAAAGAACCATCGTGGAAGGACAGGATGCGATTCAACAACGCGTGATCATCATTGGTGACGGTGACTTTCTCTCCGACACCTACCTTGGCAATGCCGGCAACCTCGACCTGGGCCTGAACCTGACACACTGGCTCAGCCATGACGAAACCCTGATCGACATTCATATCAAGTCAGCACCGGACACCTCGCTGGTACTCGGAAAAGTTTCCAAGGCAGTCATCGGCCTCGGCTTCCTGCTCGGGCTGCCCGCACTGCTGCTGCTCAGTGGCCTCGTCATCTGGGCACGCCGCAGGCGCCGTTAATGGCTACCCGGGGCCTGCTCAACCTGGCACTCGTAGTACTTGCCCTCGTGATGGGGCTGATCATTTACTTTGAGCCCGGACTCGAGCCCGCGGATATCCCGCAGCCACTTACCACGCTGCTTGTTGCGGATGATGCCATCGGTATTCACATCGAACGGGTCAAATACGACCCGGTATCTTTCATAAAGCGCAATGGCCGCTGGTACCTGGTGACAGAGCAACAGGAACTGCCCGCCTCGACGTTCCAGCTACAGGCCCTGCTGCGCCTGCTCGAAACCAGTTCAACCAGCCAGTATGCAGCAGATACAGTTGACCTGGCGGCCCTCGGCCTGGATCCGCCACAGGCTACCGTGACAATTGATGACGTGGCAATCCTGTTTGGCAATACCGCGCCACTGGATGGGAAACGCTACCTGCAAATCGACGCAACGGTGCACCTGATCGAAGATCGCTACCAGCACCTCATCAATGCCGGCTGGACAAATTTCGTGGAACGCAAACTGCTACCGGCAGATAAAAGCATTAGCAGACTGCAACTGCCTGACATGACCCTGACACTCACTGACAAGGACCAGTGGCAGTTGTCACCCGGCAAACCGGGTATCAGTGCCGACGCCATCCAGCAGCTGCTTGATCGCTGGGACAGGGTCAGCGCACTTTATGCACGCCGTTATGACGGCCGCACGTCCGATGAGATCATTACACTGGAATTTTCGGATAGCCCGGAACCCCTGACATTCATGGTGATTGCGCACAGCCCCGAACTTGTCCTTGCAAGGCCTGACTGGGGTATTCAGTACCACCTGACCCGTGACGCGGAAGAGACACTATTGACCCTGGGTGAACCTGAACAAGACTAGTAGATTCTGCGCCACTATAAAAACTGTAGCCCGGATGAAGCGTAGCGTAATCCGGGGAGTACGGATCCACGCAGCCCCGGATTACGTTGCACTCCATCCGGGCTACATGCAGTGAGAAAATATGTAAACCATGCCCGAACTGCCCGAAGTAGAAACCACCCGCCGCGGTATCGCACCGTACATTACCGGCAAACAGGTCACGCGCATCATCGTGCGCAACCCGAACCTGCGCTGGAAGGTGTCGACACGCCTCAACAGGGAAATGCCGGGCCAGACCATCAACGAGGTATCACGCCGCGGCAAATACCTGCTGCTGACAACCGGCATGGGAAGCGCCATCCTGCATCTCGGCATGTCCGGCAGTCTGCGCATCATTGATGCCGGCGCGCCACCGAACAAACATGACCACATCGACATCGTCCTCGATGATGGACATGCGCTGCGATTTACCGACCCGCGCCGTTTTGGCAGCCTGCACTGGACGCGTCGTACGCCCCTGCAACACAAACTGTTATGCAATCTCGGTGTGGAACCGTTAAGCGGGGAATTCAACGCGGACTACCTGCATACGTTATCGCGTGGCCGCAAAGTGGCCATTAAGCAATTCATCATGAACAGCCATATCGTCACCGGTATCGGCAACATCTACGCCTGCGAGGCCCTGTTCATGGCCGGCATCTATCCAAAATGCGCCGCCGGCCGCATCAGTAAAAACAAATACGAACTGCTTGTCGAAGTCAGCAAGGAAGTACTCAACGACGCGATTGCAGCCGGTGGCACAACCCTGCGTGATTTCGTCAATGGCCACGGCGAACCGGGTTACTTCAAGCAGGAACTGCACGTGTACGGGCTGGCTGGTCAGCCCTGTATCAGTTGCAGGGAGCCGATCCGGGAAATACGCCAGGGGCAACGCTCAACATTTTACTGCCCGGTATGCCAGAAATAAGCCATACTTGCTATGACAGGCTAAACGTATAACAGGCAAGACACACCCTGACACAGAATTTCAGGTCATGACCGAACAGTCAAAAGCAACAGGAATCATTACCGTGCTTATGCTGAGGCTGGAACGGGAAGGACTGCCCATGGCGTTTGACATCAAGGCGAAGGTTGACCGGGGTGAACGGCTTGACGACTGGGATATCGTGTTTCTAGAGGAAGTATGTATTGATGCGCGCAGGATAAGACCATTTCTGAACGGGCACCATGAATACGATTCACTGGTCGTGCATGCGATACATCTGTATAAAATAATTACAGATAAAGCACTGGAAAATGAAACCCAGGCATAAGCCAATGTCCACACCAACTGAACTCAAACAACGTGAACGCACAGCCTGGGCCTCGGTCGCCGATGGCTGGAAACGCCGTGATGAATTACTCAGGAAAGGTGCCGCGCCGGTTACCACGCGCCTGCTGGAGCTTGCGGGCATCTCTGCCGGACAGCGGGTGCTCGATATTGCATCGGGCCTGGGTGAACCGGCAATCCCCGCAGCACAACGGGTCGGCCCGGATGGCCATGTCTTCGGCACCGACCTGGTGGAGGAGATGTTGAACCATGCACGCGAAAAAGCGGCCAGGGCCGGTGTTACCAATATCGAGTTTGTATGCGTTGATGGTGAGACACTCGACTTTGAGGCCGCACACTTCGATGCTGCCACCTGCCGCTGGGGCCTGATGTTCATGCCGGAACCGGAGACCTGTCTCAGGCTGGCCCATGGCACGATGAAGGACGAGGCACGCTTCGCGACCGCCACCTGGGCAGCACCTGAAAAGAATCCGTTTGTCGGCCTGTTGATGCAGGCACTGGGTAACTACATGGAGCTGCCGAAACCACCACCCGGCACACCCGGGATATTCGCCCTCGCTGATCCGGACCGCTTGTGCAGCCTGCTTGAATCAGCCGGGTTCAGGGATGTTGAACTGGAAGAGATGGAAATCGATGTGCTTGAGGTTGAAGACGGCAAGGCCTACTGGGATGCCATGTCCGACCTGGCTGCGCCGGTAATGACGCTGGTGAAGCAACTCGACGATGAAACCCGCGAGACATTCATAGCCGATGTGATCGCGTCAGCCGATGCCCTTAAGCAGGGTGATAGCCTGTGCATGCGTGGTACTACCTGGCTGGCGGCTGCAAGCAAGT
>Ga0209271_10000329_pt1 | contig 16436 bp, 11 predicted proteins | sample tdAd002_FD_187123 | JGI IMG/M metagenome (GOLD analysis project Ga0209271, IMG submission 187123) | Marine sediment microbial communities from the Atlantic coast under amendment with organic carbon and nitrate - tdAd00.2 (SPAdes)... | ecosystem: Environmental > Aquatic > Marine > Coastal >... | reverse complement strand
CAGCGCCTCTCCACCATTGAACTCGATGTTCGCTTTCGTTGTATCGAAGTGCGTGTTGTTTGGAACGATGTGACCCGGCTGGACCATGACGCCGAACAGGATGTGCTCGGCCGCGCGCCCTTGATGGGTTGGTATTACCTGCTCGAAGCCGAAAATGTCCTTCACCGCGTCGCGAAAGCGGTACCAGCTTCGGGCGCCGGCGTAAGACTCATCACCGCGCATCATCGCGGCCCAGGCCTCGGATGACATTGCGCTGGTACCCGAGTCTGTTAACAAGTCGATAATGACGTCTTCCGCGCGCAACAGAAACGGATTGAATTTGGCGGCTTCAATCAGTTGTTCGCGCTGCTCGCGAGTGGTCAACTTGATGGGCTCCACCATCTTTATTTTGTGCGGTTCGATAATGGTCTTCATGAGATGCATCCGCCTCGTCAATCGATTTGCTCAAACCTCGCCTGGAAGAAACGCAGGACTTCGGGTTCGTAAGTGAAACGCAGGCCTTTGATTTCATCCCGGCGTTCCACCGCCTCCTGAACCGCGCCGACAACGACGTCCATGTGCGCTTGTGTGTACACCCGTCGTGGAATTGTTAGTCGAACGAGTTCGAGTTTGGGTTTGTGATTTTCACCGGTGATCTTGTCGCGGCCGGCGGAAACAATACCGCGCTCCATGGAGCGCACTCCGGACGCAACAAAGAGGGCCGCCGCTAACGCCTGCGCCGGGAAATGATCCTGCGGGATATGTGACAGCATCTTGCTCGCATTCAGAAAGACCGCATGGCCGCCTATCGGATTGACAATCGGTACGCCTGCCTCGCGCAGCTTGCGCCCGAGATACTGCACCTGGCCAACCCGCGCGTGGATATGTTCGTCCTGTACGCTTTCCGTGATGCCGATTGCAAGTGCTTCCATATCGCGTCCGGCCATCCCGCCATAGGTATGCAATCCCTCGTAGACGACGACCATGGCGCAGGCTCTCTCATAGAACTTCGCGTCGTTCATCGCAAGGAAGCCGCCGATGTTTACCATGGCGTCCTTTTTCGCTGACATCGTCGCTGCGTCCGTGAGCGCACAAATCTCGTAGACAATCTCCCGGATGGTCTTGTCTTTGTAGCCGTCCTCACGCCATTGAATAAAATGAGCGTTCTCCGCGACTCGGGTCATGTCGTGCACGAGCATGACCTCGTGTTTGTCGCACCAGGCGCGTAGCTGTTTGAGGTTTTCGAGAGAGATGGGCTGGCCGCCCGCCATGTTGACGCAGGTTGCCATGCAAAAGTACGGAATGTTGTCAGCACCAACTTCGTCGACGAGCGCATCGAGTTTGTCGAAATCAACGTTGCCTTTGAACGGATATTCTGACTCAGCGTCGTGTGCTTCATCGATGATGACATCCACGAAGGTCGCTCCTGCCAGTTCCTGATGCAGTCGCGTCGTCGTGAAGTACATGTTGCCCGGGACGAAGTCACCCGGCTTGATCATGAGCTGGCTCAGGATATTCTCGGCACCACGGCCCTGATGACACGGAACCGTATAGCTGTAGCTGTAGTACTCCTCGACCGTGTCTCTGAGGCGATAGAAGTTCCGGCTGCCGGCATAGGCCTCGTCGCCCATCATGATTCCTGACCATTGCCGGTCGCTCATAGCGCCAGTGCCGGAATCAGTCAGCAGGTCGATATAAACGTCTTCGGAACGCAGCAGGAATGTGTTGTAGCCAGCCTCGCGGATGGCTTTGAGACGGTCCTCTCTGCTGGTCATCTTGATCAGCTCGACCATTTTGATTTTGTAGGGTTCGGCCCAGGTTTGAGCGGTCACAACAGCACCTCCAGATTGATGTATATATCCGGGATCAATCAGCGGTGTGCGGTTTTCAAACGAACAACACCACTATGACGATCACAGTGGCATTTCATCCCTCGCCGGTATTAGCCCGGCAAGTGGCCGTACAGGAATGATAGGACCGCAGACGCGATCTTATCTATACGTAACAATACGGCGATTGCTGCGAATCAAGCTAATTTTGCGGGCGCTGGCACCTTGTAGAGCATGGCATAAAGCACCGGAACCAGGACCATCGTCAGGATACTGCCGAAACTCAGTCCGGCCATGATGGTTACCGCCATGCCGACCCAAAAAACATCTGGCAACAGAGGTACTACGCCCAGAACCGTGGTTGCCGCGGCCAACAACACCGGCCGCAGGCGGGAAACGCCAGCAGTGATGATTGCATCATATGGCGACCTGCCTGCATCCAGTTCGATGGCCACCTGGTCCAACAATACAATGGAGTTCTTGATCATCATGCCGGACAGGCTCATTGCCCCCAGCAATGCGACAAAGCCGAAAGCAGAATCGGTCAACAGTAGTCCCCAGGTAATACCAATCAATGCGAACGGAATAGTCAGGAGAATAATAGCCAGTGGCCGATAAGCATTAAACAGACCAACGATGATCAACAGAATAACGACGAAGGCCGGTACCATGCCCGGGATCAATGACTCCTGAGCCTCCTTGCTACTGTAGTGCTCCCCGTCCCAGAACATCTCATAGCCATCGCGTAGATCCGCCGCCATGGTGGCAAACTCACCGCCGATATCCGCATACAGCGACGGGAAAGTCGAGTTCAGTGGTGAGCCCTGGATGGTCACAGCACGCCGGCGATTCCAGCGGATAATGATGGGGTCCGCCCAATCCGTCCGCACTTCCGAGACCACCTGGGAAAGCGGCACGGTTTCAGTCGATAGCGCGGGTTGAATTTGCAGAGTCTCCAGTCCCGCAGCGGTACGCTCGTCTTCGGTGTGTCGCAGCAAGATCGGAAAGAGGTCGCGGCCCTCGCGGTAAATGCCGACCTGCAGACCATCATAATTGCGCTTGGTCGCACGGGCGATATCCTGCCGATCGACACTGGCCCATCGGGCCCGCTCCTGACTGTAGTCCGGTACCACATCCTTCACTCGCTCCCGCAGGTCCATGCGGATATCCGTCGCAAGCGGTGACGTGGCTAGCAGTTGCATTCCCTGCTCGCCGAGCTGGCGAAGGTAGGCAAGATCGGCTTCGGCCGGCCCGCTGAATCGTGCTTCGAATTTCCACGTATCTGCCGGTCCAACGCCATAGGACCGCACCCGCACCATCGCATCGAGATCGCGCTCGGCCGCCCAGGCCTCCATTTCGCTGATCACCGCAGGAATTTCCTTGTAGTCCGTAACATTAGCGATAATCTGGCCATAGGAAGAATTGGGTGACTCGGAATCCACAGGAAGATAGAAGCGCGGTGGTCCGGCGCCAACAAATGCCGCTATGCCCGAAACCTGTTCCTCTTCCATTAGACGCGCTTCGATCAGTTCGAGTGTCTCCGATACATCCTGAATTCGGCTGCCCTCCGGAGCCCAGTAATCAACCATGAACTGGTTGCGGCTCGAGTCCGGGAAGAACAGTTGATTGACAAAACCGAAGCCCACACCTGAAACGACGAGCAAGCCGACCAGGGAAATGACCAGGAATACTCGGCGCCGCAGTGCCAGTTCCAACAAGGCCCGGTAGCGCTGAAAGAACGGTGTAGCGTACGGATCGCTGTCCTGATCGTCGTCGTCGCTGGGCCCTGGCAGCATGTCCATGCACTGGATCGGTGTGATTGTCATGGATATTAGCCAGCTGGCCAGCAGCGCGATCGCCACAACGGTGAACAAGGTGCGGCAGTACTCTCCGGCGCCCGCAGTCGATGCGAAGATCGGGTAGTAGGCCATCACCGCAATAACGGTAGCGCCGAGCAATGGCCAGGACGGCAGAGTCGCCGACTCGATGGTGGCCTGTTTACGATCCATGCCTTGCTTCAAACGCGTATAGATACCGTCGGCCACAACAATGGAGTTATCCACCATCATCCCCAGCGCGATAATTAACGCGCCCAGAGACATACGCTGCAGGTCGATACCCACGACCGACATAACGAGAAATGTAGCGAGAATGGTGAGGATCAGGCCACTGCCGATAATCACGCCCATCCGCCAACCCATAACCAGCGTCAATACCGCCAGAACAATGGCGATCGCCTGGGCAAGACTCACCATGAAACTACTAATCGCGATGGTGACCTCATCGGCTTGCCATGAAACTTTGTGTATCTCGATACCGATAGGAATCGTTGACATCAACTCACCCAGTCGTCGCTCGAGATTCTCCCCGGTAGTGACCACATTGCCGCCCGCAACATTCGCGAGTGCAATACCGATAGCCGGTCGGCCGTCAAAGCGCATCAAGGCCGGTGGTGGGTCCATATAACCCCTCTCGATCCGACCGACATCACCAATTCTTATCAACTCACCCGATGCTGCTACCGACGACTCGCCGCTTTGCACTGAATCAAGAAACGTAGGCTGTATAAACAGGTTTTCTATATCGTCTGGTGACGTGAATTCCCCGGTAGGAGTGATTCGAAGGCGCCGCTTGTCAACGTCGACCCAGCCAGCGTCCACGACCGCATTTTGCATCTGCAAGGTTTGTGCAATGCTCTCCCCCGACAACCCGAGAGAAGAGAGTTGTTGTTCAGAGATGTCGAGGTAAATGGCCTTGGGTTGAACACCCCAAAGTTCAACGCGCGATACTCCGTCAACAAGTCCGAGATCTTTGCGCAGCCCCTCTGTGAAGTCCTCAAGCTCAGAGGCGCTAAAGCCGTCACCAGTTACCGCAAGAAGAAAACCGTAGACGAAGCCGAAGTCGTCCCCGACCGCTGGCGTCTCGGCACCTGGCGGCAACGATTCAGCGGCGTCGGAGACCTTGTTGCGCAACTCATCCCAGACCTGCGGCAGGCGATCTGACCAGTACTCGTCCTTGATATCCACCTTGATGGTTGACAAGCCCGCTTTGGAGGTGGAGTAGATATTCTTCAGCGATTCCAGCTCCTGCACCGCTTTCTCAAGCCGATCAGTCACCTCAAGTTCAACTTCTTCCGGGCTCGCGCCGGGATATTTAGTGATTATTGTGGCTGTTTTAATTGAGAATTCGGGATCTTCCAGCTGGCCAAGCTGGAAGAAACTCGCGATACCGGCGACGATCAATAACACCAATACGAAGTAGGTAACCGCGCGCTTCTCAACGGCGACGGCAGTCAGGCTCATACTGAATCTCCAGCTTGCGTGGGCCGAACCTCCTGGCCTTCGCGCAGGAAGTTGACGCCCGAAATCACGACCAGTTCACCGGATGATATGCCGGCGAGAATCGAGATTCCGAATTGAGTTAACGGGCCGGATGTCACTTCCCGACGTTGCACCGTGTTGCTGGTCTCATCGACAACCCAAACATAGCTCTTACCGGAATCTTCGACCTCATTCGATGTAAATATGGCTGTCATGGGAACGACATGGCCAGATGCCTGGTTACCCAAACCTTCGCTCAGGATGGCCTTCGCCCTACCTGCCATCCCCGGCACGATTTCAAAATCCTCCGGCTGATCCATGATCAACCTCACTGGATAAGTCCGCGTCGTCAGGCTTGCCTCATTGCTGATCTCCTTGATCCTGGCCGATACGGTCCTGCCCGGGAATGCGTCGAATTCGACAACGGCTTCCGCAACATTGGGTGCTGATGAAATTAGATTCTCGGGGACCTGTACGACCATCTCAATGCTCGTTATATCGAGCAAACGAACAATGGGTTCCTTCGCCTGTACTGCGGTAAATGCTTCCACGTAGGTTGCCGAAATAGCGCCATCCCGGGGAGCACGGATGATCGTGTCCTCAACAGCCTTCTGCTTTATTCTGACTTCTGCCTGCCTTACCTCCAATTGAGCCAGCGCATCATCGAGATCCTGTTTGGACACGGCTCCCGATCGTGCGGCAATCGCTATCCGTTCATAATTCGCATTGGCACGATCGCGCGCGGCGCTCGAAGCTTGCAGGTCATTCTGATAATCCCTGTCATCGAGGCGTGCCAGCACCTGACCTTTTGTGACCTTGTCTCCGACGTAGACCGGCCGCTCCAACACTGTGCCGGGCACATCGAATGCAAGATTAACCTCCTCCGTCGCTTCGGCACGACCCGGCAACGATCGGTCATTGATGTCTCCGGGCTCCGCGATGCGCATAACCCGGGCTGGTCGCACGATCTCGACCACCTCCGCAGGTTTTTCGCAACCGGCAAACAGGACCGCCACAATTATTGGCGCGCCAAGTAGAAGTCGATTTGATGATCTTGTTGTGGACATGGTTTGCTCCAGTCGAGGAGGTTTAATCTATTGAAGGAAGATCGTCGGGATCCCATCCGCCGCCCAGCGCGGCGTAAATTCGAATGAGATTCTTGACTATCCTCCCATCGCTTTCGGCCAGCTGGTCCTGTTGTTCAAATAGCGAACGTTGCATATCCAGGACGTTATTAAAGTCTGTGAGCCCGGTCCGATAAAGCACCATCACAAGGTGGACAGATTGTGCAGCAGCTGTAGCGGATCGGGACAAAGCTTCTTGCCTTTCACGCTCGTTCACAAAGTCCGACATTGCGTTTTCCACTTCCTCGAGAGCACTCAGCACCGTCTGCTCGTAGCGGTGCAGGGCCTGTTCCGTACGCGCGTCCTCAATTTCAATCTGGCCGCGTATACGACCGCCGTCGAACAGGTTCCAACTGAAAAATGGCCCAATGGAAAAGCTACGGCTGCCACTATCGAATAGATCGCCGCTGTCGGTGGCGAGAGTACTGAAATCGCCGAGAATCGCGAAACGCGGATAGAGCTCACCGGTGGCCACACCAATGCGGGCGGTTTGTGCGGCCAGCGACCTCTCTGCTGCGCGGATATCAGGTCGGCGTCGGATGAGGTCGCCAGGCACACCAATTAGAACCTGCTCGGGAACAGCCGGAATCGGTTGTGATTGTTGCAACTCCGCATGCAGAGCGCCGGGCGACTCGCCAAGCAAGACGCCCAGGCGGTTGAGCGATGCAGTAAGAGCCGCTTTGAGAACAGGCAGGAACGCCTGTGTGCGAAACAGGTTAAGTTCTGCCTGCCGAACTTCGAGGTCAGATGCTAGACCGGCACGCTCGCGATCCTGGACCAAAGCAAGTGCCGCACGTTGCGTTTCGATGTTCCCTGCCGCATACACGAGCCGCGCCTGCAGCGCACGCGTATCCGTATATGTCATGGCTATTTCCGCATACATCAGCACCAGCGCATCCCGATACACTTCCAGGGATCCTTGTAGTGATGCATCCGCCGACTCCGTGGAACGCTTGATGCGGCCCCAGAAATCCAGCTCCCAGCTTACGGACGGCCCGATTTCATAAAGAGTGTTGTAGGTGTCGAAATCGACAGTCGGTGGGATAAATGCCTCAGATGTACGACTACGCGTAACTCTGCCATCCAGGCTAACGTCCGGTATTCGCTCAGCGCCGGAAACTGCTCGCAAAGCCCGTGCTTCCCGGATGCGAGCTACGGCCTCCTGCAGTTGCACATTGCCATCCCGTGCGCGTGCGATCAGCTCGGTAAGCTTGGGGTCGTCCAATTCCTCCCACCAGCGCACCAGCGCTGTCTGCCCCGACGTCATCTCTTCGGCCAGCGACTGTTGCCATTGATCCGGTACCTCGGTTTCGGGGGGTTCATAGTCCGGCCCTACTGTGGCACAGCCGGACAGTGCCAGGACTGCGCCGAACACAAATGGCACCATCCTCTTGCTACTAGCCGATGTTCCGCACCTATCCAAAGAGCCTCGAGGCTCGAATTTCATATTCATAAACATCCTCAGTCCACTACGTGACTAACGCCGACGTCCACCACCACGCGATCGATTGTAGCTACCGGCGCGAGAATTCCCTTGCTGCCTGGAGCTGCTGCTTCTGTTCAGTTGCTGTTTGTTTGACGTGCTGGAGCCACTCGAACTTGGCCGCGATGAGGGCTGGCTTTCCGGACGCTGTGACGGCTGCGTCTGGGACCGCTGCCCGTCGCTCTGCCAGCTGTTTCCCTGTCGTTGCTCCCAGCCTCCCTGGTCATTCTGGCGATGCACATTGCCATCCCTGTCCGCATAGACGTTGTTATTGCGGCCACTGCTTACGCCCGCCTGATTGCGCGCCTGACCCTGGGCGGTGGAACTGGCCTGACTCCGTGCCTGGTTCTGGGCAGTGGCGCTGGCCTGATTGCGTGCTTGGCTTTGCGCCGTAGACCGGGCCTGGTTTTTGCCGCTGTTATACATGTTCTGCCGATTAGCATTCCGCTGTCCAGCTCGATAACCCGCTCGATAGCCTGCGTTCCGACCCCTTCTGTAGCCATGACGATAACCGCGTCGGTAACCACGGTACCTGCGCGGACCCCACCAGCCGCCGCGATACCAGCCACCGCGGCCGATATGAAAAGTGAACGGACCGGTGGAATAACTCAGGCCAAAACTCCACCCGCCCCACGGGTTATAACGCACATGAAAACCCCAGGTGGAATGACGCGGGTAGTAGCGAGTCCCATACCAGTACGGATAGTAGTAACCCGTGCCATAGACGATGGTCGTGTTGTAGACATACGTGCCGGTGTAGCCTGGCAGGTAACCAACGTAAACAACGTCATCTGTATGGCTATAGATGTGCACGTAGGTGACGTTGTAGACCGGCGAAGATGGCGGAATCGTATAGATAACGTCAGGAACAGAGGTTGCAACAACCCAGGGTCCGGTCGGCTTGCCGGATACAAACCACACCGCTTCGTCCACGGCGTAATATTTCTTGTCCGCATAGATGACCGCGGTCGGTGAATTAACCGCGTAGGTCAACGACGTATCCTCGATATCCTCGAACTTCGGATCGCCGTCGTATTCCACCTCAAGACTGGCTTTCTTGCGTTCTATAGTAGCGGTCTGAGGTATCTGAGCGTCCAGCACTGCCTCCTCTGCCAGGTCCGTTCCCGGCACGGCATACAGAACCGTTCCCATCTGATTGTCCTCCGGGATTTTGCCGAAGTCCTCTGGCAATTGATCACCCGATACATGACGCCACGGCCCGTCCAGTGAGTCGGCAGCGAACCATCGACCCGCCAGCAGCACATAGTGTTGTTGATCTGAAAGATGCAGGAACATGTCACTGTCAGTGTTACTCATATACAAGAGTTCAGTGCCAGAGATCGGGGTGTACTCCGGCACACCGGTGGTCGAGATCAGCTCTGTAGGCTTCGTCGCGACGACTATTTTCGGTGGTGGGCCCGGCTCGAAATCATCTTCGTCCGATTCTTCCACGTTAGCAGGCTCTTGTTCCGGCGTCAGCGCGGCCACTTCTTTCGGCACCGAAGTAGCAACCGTCCAGGTGCCCTCGAGGTCTGTGGCCGTGTACCAGTTCTTCGCATCCGCATTGAGGTAGTAGATGCTGTTTTTCGAATCCAGCAACACGGTAAAAGGTGTGTTGATCACCCGCATAAGGTCGCTGTTATCTTCTTTCTTTAGCCGTGCGTCGCCGTCTATCGTAATCAGAACCGCAGGCTCGCGTACGAACAGGATGACAGGCGGGTCATTATTGATCTGGCTGATCGTTGCAATCCGTTGCTCGCGGACCTCGAGCGTCGCTAGCAGACGATCCATGGAGATGGCTATGTCCCACTTTGGAATCTCGGATTCAAGCAATTGTTTCAGTGACGCTGCCTTCGCCTCGTCCTGGTCCGGAAAGCGCGCCCGCGTTATCGTAATGTCGGCGAGCGTAGCGATGCGGTCCGTTCTGTCCGTTTCCAGACGCGTACTGAACCAGACAGCACCAAACACGGGTTCCGCGGTGTCATTCAGCTCAAGGGCAACCGCGGCGCGGGCATCCAGCTGATTTCCATTCAGCTCTTCCGGTTGGGGTTGGTATATAACCACGGTGCCTTTCGGAACCTGGATTTCCTTGGGCCAGGGGCTGTCATCATCTTCGTCCTGACAAAAGGCGGTCGTCGCCGTGAGCAAGCAAACCAAGGCTGCTGTGAATGCCAACTTGAAATTGGTCATGGTTTTTTCCTTAGTCTAATTGCTGCTTGCCTCTTACTGTTTCACGAGACGTTCAAAAAATAATGTTCAACATGACGAGGGCGACGGTCCATTCATGGCAGCGCATCAAGCCTACATCGTTGCTGCCAATATCGCACTCGGTCACGTAGGTGAAGCTCACAAGCACCTCGACTCTCTTGATGAATATGACGAAAACTGGGCCCTCGGCCCGCCGCTGGAAAGATTCCGACGCCCGGAGGGCGCGGAGAAACTCTTCAATTCCATTCGTGAGCTGCGGAAACAGCCGCCAACAATGATCAATTGACGGGTTTGAGAGTATCTGGCGTCTGTCCTCGCCGCATATGTTCGGCTTGGTGTGCGCTGAATTCGTCTGGACTGATGCCGCCATCCCCATCTGTATCAATGTCCTCGAACGAAGGCGCATTGGCCATGTTCATCATCTTCCGGCCTTCCTCGGCGTGTTTCGCAATTCGCTCAGCACGAAAATTGTAGAACTCATCGGAAGAAATGGCGCCATCGCCGTCAAGGTCAATATCCGTAAACGACGGCATGTTATGAGGCCCGCCCATTCTCCCCGGATGTTGCTTTTTCTCCGGATCTGCGGCGTCGTCCTGTGCAAGTACAGGTCCGACGCTGACGACAGATAGCGCAGCTATGACTAGTGGCAAAATACTCATTTTCATAATTCTAAACTCCTAAAGCGGTCGCAAATGAACGTGCAATTCGGGCGAGACCGTAACCAAATGATTACGCGGCACCAACTCCCAGTCTTCCCGCACATCTGTTAGCGGCTCAGACGCAACGATAACGGCTTCGTTTCGGCCGTTGCCTTTGACCATTCGATAGCGCCCATCATGCACCTCAAATCGCAGGCCTTGCGCTACATACAGCGTCAATGGTTCCTCGTCTTCCGTGCTGGCGTAGCGGCTGGCGACGATGCTGTGGCCGTCCGTCACAGCAAAGTTGCAATGCGAAGGTGATGCCTGCGATCCCGGGCTCCAATGGGCCAGTTTTGTGATTGTTTTGGACATGGTTTTGGCTAGCCGGTCAAGATCGTAATCGTCCCGATAGCGATTCAGGTATTGCAGGAATAACGCGAATGCATGTTCTGAATCTGTCGTGCCCTCGATATTTTCATAGATCGAATCACTCAATTTATTTCGCAGCTTTCGTTTGATCGCGGAGAAATCGCCGACGATGCCGTTGTGCATCCATAAGAATTCGTCGAACTGAAACGGATGGCAATTGAGCTCCGTGACTGCGGACTTTCCAGTAGCTGCACGTACGTGCGCAAATACGCAATTCGAGCGAATTTTCTCGGAGAGCCGCCTCAGATTGCGGTTCGCCCATGCCGGCCGCATGCTCGTAATCACGCACGGTGTCGGATCCACCTCCTGCGCGTACCAGCCAACACCGAAGCCGTCGCCGTTCAGCGGCTCGGCGCGCTCGCGGGCCTGGTAACTTTGATGGATGAGGGACTGGGATGAGCGAGTTAGCAAGTCCGCCAGAAGAAGTTCATGCCCCTTGTAAGCAACAAAGCGACACATAGGATTTGCTCCTTTGAGCCAGGCGTTCCATTTTCACTGGAACAATTCGATCAGCACACGAATTGTCGATGATTGCCTGTCGGCGAAACATAGGTATTAGTCGCTAGCACAAAACGGTTATCATTCTGCAACTGGATTTTGGCGCTGTTGGACGATAGTGGCTACACAGAAAAACAAGAATGCCGCACAGCGGTCAGGGTTGGTCATGCACATGCGGCCCGTTTACGTTCCTGCGAAAGCGTTGCGCTTTACTCACACGTTCGGTCTCGGTGGCATGTCCCTGGTGCTCTTCCTGATGCTGGTTGGTACCGGGCTCCTGATGATCTTCGTTTATGAACCATCCCCGGAACGGGCCTACCAGTCCATCCTGTTCATGCAGGAGGAAATCCTGTTTGGCCGGCTCATACGCGGCGTGCATCACTGGAGTGCCAACCTGCTTATCGCTGTGGCGGCGTTGCATATGTTGCGGGTATATCTAACTGGAGCATTCCATGCACCCCGGCAGTCCAATTGGCTAATCGGCCTGGGTATGCTGTTATTGATTCTGCTCTCCGGCTTTACGGGTTACCTGCTGCCCTGGGATCAGATTTCCTACTGGGCGATTACTATCTGCACCGAGATGCTGGCTTATATGCCGGGTATTGGCCAGACGCTGCAGCGCGTGGTTCTCGGTGGGACGGAAATCGGGTCCGCTACGGTAATCAACTTCTACGCGTTGCATATCATCGTCGTTCCGTTATCGCTGGTCGTGCTGATGACATGGCACTTCTGGCGTGTGCGCACGGCAGGCGGTGTGGTCGTCCCCCGGGACTCTACGGATGACGCTCAGGCTGACTCAGACTTTGTGCCATTCAATCCAAACCTGCATATCAGAGAGATAGCGGTAGCGCTGATCCTGATTGCCTTCGTGCTGGTGGTTGCCATCATTTTTGGCGCCCCGCTGGACGAGCCTGCCAATCCCGGGCTCAGTCCGAATCCGGCCAAGGCGCCCTGGTATTTCCTCGGCCTGCAGGAATTACTGCTGCATTTTCACCCGCTGTTTGCCGTCTTTATTATTCCCCTCGTGGTCGCTGTCGCAATGGTCAGTGTTGCTTATCTGCGTTATGACTCTGACCTGTCGGGGAACTGGTTCCTATCGCGTAAAGGTCGGAACATGGCAGCCGTGGCTGCTGCTACAGCCTTGCTATTTACGCCACTATGGATTCTGGTCGACGAGTTCGTCGTCGGACCGGATGGTTGGCTGCCTGGTACCGCACCGGTAATCGGCAATGGTCTGCTACCCTGCACAGTCCTCGCAGTTGGAGTTGTCGCGTTCTACATGTTGCTCAAGAAACATTTCTCGGCGTCAAAAAACGAAGCGGTACAGGCCTTGTTTGTACTGCTCGCAGTTGGTTTTGCAATACTCACTGTGACCGGCGTCTGGTTTCGTGGCGCGGGCATGGCATTGATGTGGCCATGGCAGATATAAACAAACCACGGCGTAGCTTTCTATCCCGAATAGCGGCGCTACTCGGCGGTCTGGCTGTGTTCGAGGCAGGTTGGATCGCGACGTCGTTTCTGGGGCCGCGCCGGAGTCGGGAGCTGATGCAGGATGGCCCGGGAACTCAAGTTGCCGGACCGGTCGAGCGTTTCGAGCCTGGAAGTGTCACGGCGTTCCGCGAGGGTCACTTCTACCTGGCCCGGCTGGAGGATGGTGGCTTCCTCGCCCTGCACCGCAAATGCACGCATCTTGGCTGCACGGTACCCTGGATTTCGGATGAGCAGAGATTTTCATGTCCCTGTCATGCCTCAGCATTCGATATTCGGGGTGATGTGATCAGTGCGCCGGCGGCGCGACCCCTCGAATTGTTTGCAGTACGCATCGACAACGGCATCGTCAAGGTCGATACGAGCAAACCGGTTCGCCGGGCGTCCTTCGCGTCGGATCAGGTAACCAGAGTTTGACCAGCCTATGAGTGACGACGGTATGCGTGGCTGGAAACTGGCGGCGATCGCCGCACTGGGAGTGATTGTTCTCTCAGTGCCGCTGTATGTTGTCAGGGAAAAGCAGCGAGACGCTGCGGATATCCCGCCCGCCACGGCCGATCTGAGTTTCGTCGGCCGGGAGCAGTGTGTCGATTGCCACGAGGAGGCCTACGAATTGTGGCTGGGCTCGGATCATGACAATGCCATGGACGTCGCGAGTGAGGAGACGATCCTCGGCGACTTCAACGACGTCGAATTCGAGCACGACGGAGTCACTTCCCGCTTCTATAAAAAAGACGACGGGTACTTCGTCTTCACTGAAGGCCCCAACGGCGAAATGGCCGAATTCGAAGTGGCATACACGTTCGGTATCGAACCGTTACAACAGTACCTGGTTCCTTTCCCGGGAGGACGATTGCAGGCGCTGTCTGTCGCCTGGGACACAGAAGAGCAGCGTTGGTTCGACCTTTATCCCGACGCGACTTTCTCGCCGGATGATTGGCTGCACTGGACCAGGAATGGACAGAACTGGAATGGGATGTGTGCCGAATGTCACTCGACTAATCTGCAAAAGAACTACGACGCAGAAACCAGAACGTTCAACACTACCTGGTCGGAAATAGACGTCAGTTGCGAGGCCTGCCATGGTCCTGGTTCCCAACATCTGGCGTGGGCGGAAATCGACCCAATGGCGCGTCCTGAAATCGAGGACTATGGCCTGGTCGTTCATACGGGCGCCATGGATAGCCGCCAGCAAGTCGAGATGTGCGCGCCCTGCCATTCACGACGCGCTGAAGTTGGCGATTATGATCACAGCCAGGCAGACCTGCTTGAGTACGCACTGCCTTCGCTGTTACGTGAAGGCACATACCACGTCGACGGGCAGATACTCGAAGAGGATTACGTCTGGGGCTCTTTCGTGCAGAGCAAAATGTTCCAGAACGATGTTCGCTGCGGCGACTGCCATGACTCGCACAGTCTGGCTTTGCACAAGGAGGGCAATGAGCTCTGCCTGCAATGCCATCAGGCGGATTCTTATGATGCCTACGAGCACCACTTTCACCAGAAATTCGTCGAAGGTGAGCCTAGCGACGGCGCTTTGTGCGTCAAGTGCCACATGCCCGAGCAACCGTTTATGGTGATCGACGAGCGGGCGGATCACAGCATTCGCGTGCCCCGGCCCGATCTGAGCCTGGAGCTCGGCGTGCCTAACTCGTGCAGCCAGAGCGGCTGCCATGATGACCAGACTGTCCAATGGTCCGTGGATGCGTTCACAGAATGGTACGGAAAAGCGCGCAAGCCGCACTTCGGGGCTGTCCTGGCCGCGGCACGCGCTGGTGAGCCGGGCGCCGAAGAAAGCCTCATCGCCCTGGTGCAGGACCCGCTGTATCCGGCGATTGTGCGTGCGACGGCTCTGGAAACATTGCAGCGCTACACATCTGAGCAGGCATTTGGAGCTGTGCAGCGCGCATTAGGTGATGACGAGGCGTTACTTCGTCATACAGCGATCAATGGCGTTGCGGCCGAGACTCCGGAGCGCGAAGTCGAGCTGCTTGCGCCGCTACTGTTCGACCCTGTTCGAGCGGTTCGGATAAGCGCGGCGTCACGCCTGGATGCTATTGGCAGGGAGTATTTCAAACCGCACGAACGCCTGGCCCTTGAAAAAGAACTGGCGGAGTACATCGAGGCGATGAAAGCGTCGCTGGACTTCGCCGCCTCGGGCATGAACCTGGGCAATCTGTTCTCCACTCAGGGGAACGTGGAAGAGGCTGAACATTTCTATCGCACGGCGCTCGAGGTCGACGATTTGTTCTTCCCTGCCAAGATGAATCTTGCCATTCTGCTCAGCCAGCAGGGCAGGAATGACGAGACCGAGCAACTGCTGCGCGAGGTGCTGGAGGACTATCCGGATCAGTACGACGCGTCTTACTCACTAGCGCTTTTGCTGGTTGGCGTGGGCCGAAGCGATGAAGCACTGCCGTATCTGGCACAGGCTTCAGCAGGAATGCCGCAACGTGCCAGAGTGCACTACAACTACGGCTTGTTGCTGGCACTGATGAGAGATGATGAGGGGGCCGAGGCAGCGCTTTATAAAGCCTTGGCGCTGGAGCCACAAAGCATTGACTATCTATTTGCTATTGCCGAATTCTATTTCAAGCGTGGCCGTCTGCCTGAGGCGCTCGCGGTTGCCGAGCGGATGATCATCGCTCACCCGGAAAACCCGATCGGCCACGATATCAAAAAGCAGATCTCAAGCCTGTTGGAATAGTCGATTCGATCATGAGTGGAAAGTGTTCGCGCTGACAAAACAGAGAATCGTGAGATAATAGAGCGCCTGAAAAGAAGACCAAGAAATTGATCGCCTGATAAAAACCAAGGAGAAAATCATGAAGTGCTTCTTGCGAGCAACAATTTGCACACTCGCTGTCCTGGCTTGCTCTACTGCGTACGCACAGCTGCCACCGCCGACAGATGATGTGAAAGATTCCTTTCCTGCGCAGAAGCACTACTCTCCTTACGCGGGACGCAATTTTCCGACCCAGGTGTTCTGGGGCGACACGCATTTACACACAGGTAATTCGCTGGACGCCGGCGCATTTGGCGCAAGGCTAACCCCTGAAGATGCGCATCGCTTCGCACGTGGCGAAGAGCTGACATCTTCGACCGGTTTGCGGGTCAAGCTGTCGCGCCCGCTCGACTTCCTCGTCGTGGCTGACCACTCCGACAATATGGGTTTCTTCCCTCTCCTGAACTCGGGAGATCCCAAGATGCTCGCCGATCCGACCGGCAGGAAGTGGTACGACATGATCCAGGCCGGTGGTCAGGACGCTGTCGCGGCGGCGGTTGAAATTATCATGGCGCTCACCGCAAACAGCTTCCCCGAGGCCCTTTACCTTGCCCCGGGAACTGCTGCCTACCGTGCCGCTTGGGAGGAAACGATTGAGGCAGCAGACAAATACAATGAGCCGGGCCGCTACACTGCGCTGCACGGCTACGAA
>Ga0209271_10000328_pt1 | contig 16481 bp, 18 predicted proteins | sample tdAd002_FD_187123 | JGI IMG/M metagenome (GOLD analysis project Ga0209271, IMG submission 187123) | Marine sediment microbial communities from the Atlantic coast under amendment with organic carbon and nitrate - tdAd00.2 (SPAdes)... | ecosystem: Environmental > Aquatic > Marine > Coastal >... | reverse complement strand
TAAAATTCAAGGCCTTCCTGGATCATGCCCAGGTGCTCGGAGCAAGGCGGATAGCTACCGGTCATTACGTGCGCACTCGGCAGCGCAAAGACAATTTTGAATTATTGCGCGGCCTGGATGCCAACAAGGACCAGTCTTATTTCCTCTACGCGTTGAATCAGCATCAGTTGGCACATGCCCTGTTCCCAATTGGAGAACTCGACAAAACGGAAGTACGTAATATTGCCAGGCAGCAGGATTTTGTGGTGCATGCCAAAAAGGACAGCACCGGGATCTGTTTTATCGGCGAGCGCAAGTTCAGAGATTTTCTGCAACGTTTTATTCCAGCACAGCCAGGAGAAATTATCAGTGTCGACGGTACTCTACTCGGTGAGCATAGCGGCCTGATGTACTACACCATCGGCCAACGCCAGGGTCTTGGCATTGGCGGCACCGAAACGGGCAGCGATGAACCCTGGTATGTTGTTGCCAAAGCGTTACCTGAAAATCGCCTGATCGTCGCACAGGGAGTGGATAACTCGCAGCTGTATCACTCGCATTGTCAGATTACCGATTTACACTGGATTACGCAGCCAGCAGGTCGTTTTCCATTTAACTGCAGCGCTAAAATCCGCTATCGGCAGCAGGATACCAACTGTCGAATAAGCTCAATCGACGACGTCAATGCGAGCATCGAATTCAGCGCGCCGCAAAGAGCGATTACCCCGGGTCAGGCACTGGTATTGTACAGTGATGAGCAGTGCCTCGGCGGTGGCACCATCGAACTTGCTTACAACCAGTGAATAAACTTGAAAATCAAACCCTGGCGCTTGCCGGGATGTTTCAGGCTGCGGCCCTGGTCGATGAACTCGCCCTGCATGGGAACTGTGATACAACCGCCTTCGATTGCAGTCTCAATAGCCTGTTCACGATTGACGCGGCGACAACCAGAGACGCCCTGGGCGATATTACCTGTCTGTCACGAGGTTTCGAAGCCCTGGGGGACTATCTGGGCGGCGAAAACCGGACTCCCGGTAGAAATATCGCTTACTACCTGCTGTCGATGCTGAAGATCTCGACGCAGGTATTAGGTAACCACAATCTGGCGTCGGAATTACTCAATGGCCTGGAGCGTATTGAGCACAGTACCAGCGAATTCGATATGAGTCGCGGCAGCGTGATCAACCAGATTGATGGTCTCTACCAGAACTGCATCAGCTCCCTCAGTCCTCGTATCCTGGTAAGGGGTGATCAGAATTATCTGCGTAACGATGACAACGCGGCCAAAATCAGAGCTCTGCTACTTGCTGGCATACGCTGTGGTGTGCTCTGGCAACAACTGGGGGGTGGCAAATGGACCCTGTTCTGGCGGCGGAAAAAATACGTGGCTAGCGCCAGAAAGTTTCTGACCTACAACTAAATTCCATACTGCGAACGTATATCTTTCAGCAATCCGTGGGCAGCGTCATCGATCATGTCAAATACCAGGTCGAAACCATCATAACCGAAATAAGGGTCAGGTACTTCCGGCTGCTCGAACTTATCTGAAAACTCCAGTATCAACTTTGCCCTGGCCCGGGTTTTGCCATCGGGTTTGAGTGCAAGCATGTCCGCCAGGTTAACGTGATCCATAGCCAGCAGGTAATCAAACTCGGCAAAATCGGTGGTTACAAAACGGCGTGCGCGCAGTCCGGCAAGATCGATACCGCGGGACTGTGCAGTCGCCTGCGAACGTAAATCCGGAGGACTGTCGATGTGATAGCTATGGGTGCCGGCTGAATCCACCTGGATAGATTCCTCGAGGCCTTGCTCAGCAACCAGCGACTGGAATACGCCGTGCGCGGTTGGCGAACGACAGATATTGCCCATGCAAACAAATAACACTTTTACGGGTTCTGTATTGTTCATAAGTGTTTGTATTTATTATTAATAATCATATTTTTCTCGAATGTTCTATAGCATTCAGTCATAAAATGTACCCAAATTAGTTACGCAGATGACAAATTTATCGGAAACATTTATTAGATCGTTGAAATGAGAAGGCAAGGATAAGCGCATCAATGATGGACAGGGATTACAATTAAATCCACGGAAGAATTCTAACACTCCCCTTTTTAAGCAACAATGAACTAACGCTGCGCAATTGCCCACCAGAATTAATTTTTATTCAGGTCATCCTCCGGAATTAAATCAAAATCAATTGGTATCTCAGCCATCTCTCTATCAATCAATAACCGCTGCTGTTCTAATTCCTGGATTCGATTACTCAAAGTTTGAGTCTGTGCTTTTAAACACTGGTTCTCTTTTTCCAACTCCTCAATTAGTTTTTGTTGTTCTTGCGAAAGTGCTTCTAAACGTTCGAATTGCTCATTCATCACATCTCTCCGTACAGCGATAACATTTTTTCACCAAATAGTTTGTGGTTATCGTGACCACATTCACACGTCGGCAATTCTATAAATAATAGCCGGAATCACAGCGTTAGAAAAATCGGCGAATAACAGTTTTACTTGATATTCATAAAGTAAAGTGATAAGTATGACCCATAAAGTCTTGTTTATAATAATATTTAGTAGTATTAGTTTGGCAGTCCAGCGGGTTTCAACACATCTGAAGGTGGAATTTTTCTGCAAAACAATGGGCATAGTAGAAAAACTAAATGCGATCGGAATAAGGCCGGGTCAACCTGCAGATATTCTGCTGGACAGCAGCAAACAACTCATGTTGATACATGACTACGATATCGACACAAAGAAAGACAAGTTTACCGAATACCGGTGTTTGATCTCATTGAACACCGGCTCTCGCAAGTATCGATCTCCGATCCTGGGATATACGCGTGAATCGATGCTACCTGCGTCGTCCCTGCAATTGGGAATTTTTAACATGCTTTATTTCGATCAAGTTCTGCCGCTGAATCCAACCGATAAAAACAAGCCTCTAAACTGTTGTGAGCTAACGTTGTTTAAGATTCCCGACGACAAGTATGACTTGCGGGATCTCGTGATTCGATACAATCTCCAGAAAGTTTATCGCAATTTTCTGAAACTGGATGATGTTTTTAAAAAAAATCAGGCCAAACTGATCGATGCCTACGAATCTGAAACCTATCCTAAGTATCGGGAACTTATGAAGATCGGCAGGAAAGCTTTCATCAACAATTGGAATAATTCACATTCGACCGACCAGCCACTGATAGAGGTTATCGAGAGCACCGACGAAGGAAGTATTTCTGAATTTGAAATATTGATGGCATCACGTAGCCACCCCGACTAAGAGTAGACTAAATAGAAGCGCAACCCAGCATCTGATAACCGTACTCAGAAAATCGATTTATCCGATTGTAGCCAAATATGTCCAGATCCTGGAATACAGGCAAGATATGCATGAGTAGGAAAACTAGCTGGCGCGGATTCCCGCGATTGGCTGATGTATTACCCTCTGTGGCAAGACTTTTGAAATCTGTTCGTCTGCGTCCAATTTTATAAGAATCATTTAACTCGCTGACGGCATGCTTACTACCCAAATTGAGCCTGTGTCATGAAATGTTAGTCCCGGTGGTAAAACTATTTGATATAATGCGATCCATTGGAAACGGGGCCAGACGACGATGATAATAATACCAGAGATTCAGATTCAGAACGGCAAGGTAATTACCGGTGCCGCCGATGAAAGCAACGATGTTGTCCACGAAATATCACCCAGGCAGGCAGTGCAGAACTTTGTCGCCGATGGCGCGCAAGTGCTGCAGATTGTCGATATTGATGCAGCCAGATCGAAGCCTGAGCATAATGAACTGCTTATCAGGGAACTGCTGAACGAAACCGATGTGCCGATACAGGTGGCGGGCGGTATCAGGACCCTGGCCCAGATTAACGACTGGTTTGAAGCGGGTGCCGCGCGTGTCGTGCTGGGCACTATCGCAATTACCGATTCACCATTGGTAGTAGAGGCAGCCAGTCGACACCCGGGTGGAATCATCGTGCACCTGACTACACGCAACGGCTATGTAATGATTGATGGCTGGAAAACGCAAACCGCTTTCATGCCACAGGATTTGATCCGAGACCTGCAAATGACCGGGATTGCGGGTGTAGTACACAAAGGTACCGAGCTGATGGCCTCCGAGTATGACGAAGCCATCGCCCTGACCGAGCAAATGAGCCACGATGTTTCGATTCCAGTTTATTCCAGCGGGACGGTTAGAACGCTCGACGATATCGCCAGGCTGCACTATCTGCCCAATATCAACGGTGTGATTATCAGTAATGCCTTGATGACCGGCGAAATTACGCTTAAGGATGCATTGCATATCGCATCACAAAAGGAAACCAATCCGGAGCCCGAATCGATTACCCATAATGTCAACATGGGGATTCACCATGGCGTCAGGGCTTATCTTGCTGCTTATAACAGTTCGCAAGCGGCCAGGGTGTGGAACCTGGCGCTACGCGATATGATTACCGAAGACAATCCTTACATGGAAATCCTGATCCCCCAGATCGACCTGGAACTGGATTCCGAGAACCTGTCTCGTCGTGAAATACAGGCTTTTTATGAAGCAGAGCTCGACAGGGCAGATATCGTAATCGTCATTCTGGAAGGTGTTGAAGCCGAAGCCTGGACCGGCTTCGAATGCGGTTATGCCCGGGCACGGGGCAAGTATATTTACGGGGTAACCTCGGACCATGCGATCAAGGGCCCCAGCCAGCAACGTTTCGAATCGATGTGCGACGAACTAATCTATTTCACCCCGGGTGACGATATCACCAAGACGCATGCGGAGATATCGCATGCCCTGGCGACCCGGGTGATGGTGAAAAACCAGTAAAGCTATACGCTGCCTGGCGGCTGTTAACCGTCAGGATTAATGCACTTGTAAACCACGAAGGTTTGTTGTCCTGCCTCCATCACCGTTAGCGGGACAATCGTGTCTCCTCCCATACGAGCTGCGCCATTACTGGCAATGGTGACCAATTCCTTGGAGATGGTGTCGTCCGGCCTCTCGATGCCAGCGACCGCGGCTGTTACCGAGGTATTGGTTCTGCCAAGCTCTCGACAACTGCCGACTTCGCTTGGTCCCAGCAAGCGTACTTTTTCGCCATCAGGTGTTAATTCCATACTGGAACAGGCGCTTAGCAGGATTGTTGCGGCAATGATTATGTTTGTTTTCATGTGGATTATCTTCTGGTTTTGGATCAGGTGCTGGAAGCCTGGAAAATGCTTTCGATAGAAGCATCCAGGACGCTATTAAATTCATCGTCACTTTGCTGCGCGCTTAGTCCTTCACTTAGAGCACGTGAAAAACTCGCAACCATATCATTCTGCTTGCTGAGTCGCTGGTTCGCCTCTTGCCGGGAATAACCGCCGGAAAGAGCAACCACCTTGAGTACATTAGGATGCTGGATGCAGGTGGCATAAAAATTATTCGTTTCGGGCAAGGTTAACTTGAGCATTACCAGTTGTCCTTCGCCGAGTTGATCGAGGTGCTTTAGCAGTGAGGTTTTCAACAATTCTTCAGTCGCCGCTTTTTGCGGACTGTTGATATCAACTTCGGGCTCGATAATCGGCACCAGTCCGGCATCAATGATCTGACGCCCTATTTCAAATTGTTGACTGACTACAGCATTGACACCATCGGCATTGTCGGTCTTGATAACCGAGCGCATCTTGGTACCGAACACATTTTTCTGTTTGGCCTTCTGCAACAGCGCATCCAGATCGGGCATGGGTTTCATGATCTGCGCGCCATCGATTTCGTCGGCGAGACCCTTGTCGACCTTGAGAAAAGGAATCACGCGTTTGACGTTCCACAGGTAGTCGGCAGTCCCCTGCCCTTCGATTTCTCTATCCATGGTGTTTTCGAACAGGATTGCTCCCATAATGCGATTCCCGCTAAATGCCGGGCTGGTAACAATTCTGCTGCGCATGTTATGCACAACTTCGAACATTTCATCGTCGTTACTATAAGCATCGGCCTTGACTCCATAGTTAGCCAGAGCCTTGGGCGTGCTGCCTCCGCTCTGGTCCAGGGCGGCGATGAATCCGGTTTCGTTGTTGATCTTGTCGAGCTGTTGATTAAAATTGGTCACGGTTTTAAGTAGTTTCCAGGTTGGATAGTCAAAAAGCGCCTGTTTCCAGGTTTGCGTGAAGTATAAACACTGTTATTTTTTAATACAATTGGCTTGGCAGATTACCGGTCTAACGCGAGCACGCAGAAGGCATGGCAACGAAACCCGGCAAGCCTTCAAGCATGGCAATCCAGTTTTGAATCGATGGGTAAGCAGACAAATCAAATCCCCCCTCATGGGCGACATGGGTGTAGGCAAACAGTGATATATCGGCGATGCTGCAATGCTCGCCAACCAGGAAATCACGCTTCCCGAGATGCTCTTCCATCAGGTCAAGTGCTCGATAACCGGCTTTGAGCTTGCTGTTATACTCATCCATTCGATTATCCGGCATATGCTGGTAGACCTTGATGAAACGCGCCACCGCAATCGTGGGTTCATGACTGTATTGTTCGAAGCATTGCCATTCGAGTACACGGGTTTGCAGTAGCCTGTCCTGCGGCCAATAGTCGCTGCCCGCGGCAAGATAGAACAAAATTGCGTTGGATTCGGTCAGAACCTCGTTATCGTCGGTAACGCAAACCGGGATCTGGCCGTTGGGATTTAACGCGAGAAAGCTGTCGCTGCGGGTTTCACCGCGGAGAATGTCAATCGGAATCCAGTCGTGCTCGAGCGCGAGTAACGCACACATCAATTTTAGTTTGTAACAATTCCCGGAATAGATATCGCCGTATATTTTCATACGGGCAAATATACTATTTAATAAACGGTTTTGATATCACCCATACGGCTGGACATCAGGGTGTTTTTGCCCAACGACTTATCGAACACCGTCGAATAAGCAAGCACTGCCTGCACGTAGTTGCGAGTTTCCTTAAAGGGTACGGTTTCTACCCACAAATCGGCGGACATGACTGAATTCTTGGGCAGCCACCGTTTTACGTTGCCGGGGCCGGCGTTGTAAGCCGCCGCTGCCAGTGCAACGTTATTGTCAAACCGATTCATCACCGTTCTAAGATAATGCGTACCAAGTCGAATGTTGTTATCGACGCGTAAAATATCCGACTTGCGTGGGCGTTTCATGCCAAGTGAGCGTGCCACCAGGCGCGCAGTGCTCGGCATAAGTTGCATCAGTCCAAGTGCCCCAACGCTGGAGCGCGCCAGAGGATCAAATAAACTTTCACGGCGCATGACACCATAAATAAGTGATGGATCCAGTTCCCGCTCATGCGCATGCTGCAGCACCTGCTGCTTGTAAGGCATTGGAAAGCGCAGGCTGAAGTCGCTGCGATGCGGGGTCCTGGCGACGGTGCGAATTGCACTGTCATGCCACTGCCATTTGGACGCCAGGGTAGCCGCCTGTTTGATCTGGTCCTGATCGAGATGGCGCAATGCCTGAAACCACTCGCGCTTGGCATCGACCAGGCGATCGAGGTAATAAAGCTCGCGTGCGCGTAACATGTGCGGGTTAGCGGACAGGAAGCTATCTTCATCGATTTCAACCCTGGCCGCGTTCTCCTGCTCGATGTGATAATCGCGTTTTAATTTATCGGCGGCGAGGAAACCATAATAGCTGCTTTTGCCGGATATTTGTTCGAGCAGGGATAACGAACTGCTTAGTTGGCCCTCGGCTTCCAGCGAACGTGACAACCAGTACTGCCATTCATTTTCTTCATGCAAGTGTGTGGGCATCAGGTTGATCGTATTCATCAGCCCTGACCAGTCACGATTGCGCAACTGAATTCGTGCCAACCACAGATGAGCCTGGTCATTCATAATCGAAGGTTCGAGACTGGATAGCAAGGCACGAGCCTCGGGTTTGTGTTGAATCGCTGCTGACAGTGCGATTCGCATCTGACTTTGATCTTTTTGTTGCTGGGTAAAAGCAAAATCGTCGCGGATCAGGTTCCAGCGTTCGAGCGCCTTGAGACTGTCTTTGCGGGCCAGACGATCGATCGCATGAACGATAATGGCGCGGTTATGCATATTATCCTCGGCGTCGGCCAGTTGCCTGAGCGAACGCTCGGGCCGCCGGTGCGCCTGGTACCAGGTGTCTACTGTAGCCCGGGCCTGCTGATCGAGCTGCTTGCCGAGATAGCGCGCCAGGTTTGGCCGTCGTGCTTTAAACGCCTTTTCGATACGCAACCAGATTGCTTGCTCCGCCTGATCATAACTCTGCAGAAAATAGGCAAATGCCGGATCACATTCGGAAGGTTGTGAGTAACCGCGTGACCAGACCCTGGCAATATCGTCGTTCAGGCCATCGGTTTGACCGAGGTTCAGCCTGGCCTGAAAGGAGAGACATTTCAGACGCGTATTCTCGCGATCATCAAAGAACTTCAGATAATTTTTCCAGTCCCCTCGACGCGCGAGGACCTTCAGCCATTTCCCGCGGGCATGGTAAACAAATGGATATTCCGCATATTGTTCTAAAAACTGTTCGACTTGCCGGGGCTTCGCCCTGGTTACTTTACGGCTGAAAGCGTCGTATTCGAGGTAAGGTTTTGCCGGGTAATCTTCGAGTTGCTTGAGCATCCGTTTAAATTTGGTGATTTGATTGCGCTCAAGAGCAAACGACGCGTCACGAAATAACTCGCGCTGCTGTTCGAAATTCGCCTGCAGCTGTGGGCTGATCAGCCCTGCGATCAGCATAGTGATAGTTACGATGCTATAGACGGAACTGAACTTCACGGATATCGGTGCCAAGAGAAATCCTTATATTTCAGAAATTTAGGTAGAAGTCTAGAAGTAAAACATTAAAAAGCAAGTGAATCAATCCGCATTTTCAGAATAATTATGAATCAGATTTGCGGGGTCTAGTAATGTCTTCAGTCTGGCTTCTTCAATATCCGTCATTTCCAGGGCTATTTCAAGGATAGGACGTTTATCACGGAGTGCCTTTTTTGCTATCTCCGCGGCCTGTTGGTAGCCGATTATCGGGTTCAATGCGGTAACCAGAATCGGGTTAAACGCGAGGTTTTGTCTCATCGCGTCATTATTAACGGTGAATGTATCGATGGCTCTGGCGAGGTGCAGGTTCGAATTGCTTATAATTTCGATACTTTGCAACAAGTTATAGGCAATCACTGGCAACATGACATTCAGTTGAAAATTTCCCGATTGTGCCGCCAGGGAGATAGTAGTGTCGTTGCCGATCACCTGTGCCGACGCCATCAGCACTGCTTCGGGGATCACCGGGTTGACCTTGGCCGGCATTATCGAACTGCCTGGTTGCAAAGCTTCGAGCTGGATCTCACCCAGCCCGGTCAGTGGGCCGGAGTTCATCCAGCGCAAGTCGTTGGAAATCTTGGTCAGCGAGGTTGCTAGCACACGCAACTGGCCGCTCAATTCGAGTGTGGTGTTCTGCGTGCTCAAACCTTCGAACAAATTTTCCATCGGTATGAAGCGAATCCCGCTCGCAGCCTGCAGCTTTTCGCAGACACGCTGCCCAAAGTCAACCGGGGTATTGACGCCGGTACCGACCGCGGTACCCCCGATCGCGAGTTGTTGCAGTCGAGTCAAGGTTGTCTGGATGCGGTAACGGTCATTTTTCAGCTGCGAAGCCCAGGCCGAAATTTCCTGTGCCAGTGAAACGGGCATCGCATCCATCAAATGCGTGCGCCCGGTTTTAATGGTTTGCTGATGCTGTCGCATACGTTCGGCCAGCGCCGCTTCAAGGGTTTGCAGGGCGGGCAGCAATTGTTCGTGGATCCTGAGCGCGGCGGCAATATGAATGGCCGACGGAAAAACATCGTTCGAGCTTTGCCCCATATTGACATGATCGTTGGGATGTACCTTGAGATCTTCGTTCGATGCGAGCGTGGCAATGACTTCATTGACGTTCATGTTGCTACTGGTTCCAGATCCGGTCTGGAACACATCGATTGCAAACTGATCGGCATAGCTGCCCGAAATAATTGATTCTGCTGCCTGTTGAATTACCTGCTGGCGAGGCTGGTCGAGCTTTCCGAGTTCAAAATTGGTTTCGGCGCAGGCTTTTTTAATCAACGCCAGGGCTTGAATTACGGCATCAGGCAGGCGTAACGAACTGATTTTGAAATTATCGAGGGCGCGCTGTGTTTGCGCCTGGTAGAGCGCGTCGGCTGGAATTTCAACGCTACCCATGCTATCGCTTACGGTGATTTTCTTTTTACTCATGTATACGGTGCTGAGAGCTTTGATATTAGCTGATTGTAGCACCCAAGTCATGAGCACATACGCTATCACCAGGATAAAATTTTGTGACGCCAATGCCACAAATCCGTTTTAACTGGTCTACAATTTATCTGATGGTGATTCATCAGCAGGATTAACCAATATCCAGTACCGAGGAGGTTGCAATGGGCGACGATGATACAGTGGTATTAACCCCTGACGAAAAAGACAAGATTTTGGGTGACGTCCCTGAGGACCAACAGCAGGATGACGAAAGCGAGGATAGCTAAATCCTGATACTTCTTACGCGGGTATGTGGCGGATTGTCCTGGCAGTTCCCTGATACTACCTGCCCTCCAATTGCTGCGCCTGCAGCACATACCAACCGCTAGCGCTCACGTTGGCCGCCTGCTCACCCTGTATCGGACATAGCAAGCAATTCTTAAGCGGGTTGTCGCGCTACAATTTCAATTAAAGAGTTACACAACTGCTCCAGTTCCGGGGCAGAAATTACGTAAGCCGGCATCAGGTAAACCAGTTTGCCAAACGGACGCACCCAGATTCCGGCGTCGACGAACTGGCGTACTATCGATGCCATTTCGACCGCCTGCTTCATTTCTATGACGCCGATCGCCCCCAGGCAGCGAACTTCGGCTACCTGGGCAAGTTCTGCGCAAGGCGACAGCAATCGTTTCAATTGCTGCTCAATCCGCTGGATACGCTGCTGCCAGTCGGATTTGATCAGCAGATCGATACTCGCAACGGCTACCGCGCAGGCCAATGGGTTACCCATAAACGTGGGCCCATGCATAAATACTCCAGGATTCCCCTGGTCGATGGTGTTACTGATTTCGGCGGTGGTCAGGGTGGCGGCAAGACTCATGTAACCCCCGGTAAGCGCCTTGCCGACACACATGATATCGGGTGATATGGCTGCGTGCTCGCACGCAAACATCTTGCCGCTGCGACCAAATCCGGTCGCGATTTCGTCGGCAATCAGCAATACATCGTAGCGATCGCAAAGCTCGCGGGCGCGGGTAAGATATTCAGCGGCATAGAAATGCATGCCGCCAGCTCCCTGGACTACAGGCTCCAGAATCAACGCGGCGATCTGGCTATGATTTTGTTGCAGCAGCTGTTCCAGCGGCTGTATGTCACTATCGCTGCAGCTTTCGCCAAATCGAGATAACGGACGTTCGACAAAAAGTTGCTGGCTGATAACCGAACTGAACAAGCTGTGCATGCCGGTAACCGGATCGCATACCGACATCGCACCCATGGTGTCTCCGTGATAACCATTGCGTAAAGTCGCAAAATGCTGTTTGCCCGGCTCACCCCTCGCGTTCCAGTACTGGATCGCCATTTTCATGGCAACTTCAACGGCGACCGAGCCCGAATCACAAATAAAGACCGATTGCAGCGCTTGCGGGGTTATTGCAAGCAGTTGTTCAACCAGTCGAATCGCCGGTTCGTGGGTCAGTCCCCCAAACATGACATGTGCCACGCGTTGTAATTGCTGTTCAACCGCGGCATTGAGACGCGGATGATTGTAGCCGTGGATTGCACACCACCAGGAAGACATGCCATCGATCAGCTGGTTGCCATCGGAGAGATTTAGATACACCCCGCTGGCCGAATCGACATGAAACACGGGTAAGTTGCTATGCATCGCGCTATAGGGATGCCAGATGTGCGCATTATCGATAGCGATTTGAGCTTCTACAGAAGAATCGTTCATAGTCTTGTCGTTATGGAAAAATTCAAATTATGCTCCATATTCAGCACAATATACTGGATTACAATAGTTCAGGTAAATTCTTAAATAACATAAATAACTAATTGATTTGAATATAATTCACATAGTGAAACTCTGATTTACTCGTCATTCCGGCGCAGGCCGGAATCCATGCCGTTGAAAACACTGGATCCCGGCATTCGCCGGGATGACAGAAAGGAAATTAATCAGGGGTTCCTTAGTTAATATGCATTGTACGCGTGACTTTCCTTGATTGAGCGATAATGTTATTCGAAAGTATATGAATGCTTAAACAGGTTGTCGAACCGGCTTCCAGCCCTGTTCGTGCTGTAATACCGCCGCGATAAATAAATCTGCTCCAAGTAGTGCGCAGCAATGCTCCACACAGGAACGATCTGCGGGAAGTTCAAAATCATCTAATTCGGCCTGGGCGATGATATCTCCCTGATCAAAATGCTGGTTCAACAAATGCAGACTCACACCGAAGCTGGAATGCCCGCATTCGAGTTGCTGCTCGATCGGATCAGGCCCACGAAACTCAGGCAGTAACGACGGGTGCATATTGAGCGTCCCCTTGCGCGCGCTATCGATCAGCATGTTGTCGATCAGGTATGGCCAGCAGGCAACCAGCAGGAAATCGATTGCATAGTGTTTGATCAAGCCCGCGCAACCTGCCTGTTGTGCTGCCGGGGCATAACCAATCTTGAGGTCTTGCGCCTGCTGTAACAGGCTTCTTTGCGGTGCGGTCGATTGCATAATCTCGGGCGCAAACTTGATTCCTACTGCGGGCGGATATTCTGGTAATACCAGTAGCCTGGGCAGGTAATTTCGCTGCCGCAGGGCTTGCAGTACTTCGCAGGAAAAATTGGCGCCGCTGGCAAGTAATGCATAACTGGCAGTCGGAATTTCGTTCTTAAGGGTCGTCATCGCAGGGTTGTTGCTCGATGACGCCTGTATCAGACAGGGTGTCAAGATAACCAAACTGACGCATATCCCTGATTCGCTGCGGGTAAAGCACACCGTCCAGATGATCGCATTCATGTTGTACGACGCGGGCATGAAAACCGGAAACCTCGCGCTCGATCTCGTTACCGTATTGATCGAACCCCTGGTAACGAATCTCACTATAACGCGGCACCATACCGCGCAGGCCGGGTACGCTCAAACAACCCTCCCAACCATCTTCCTGAGCTTCGTCGAGCACCGTGATAACCGGGTTAATCAGTACTGTTGGCGGAATTGGCGGGGCCTCGCCATAGCGGGAATTAGTCTCAAAGCCGAAAATGACCACGCGCTGCATTACCCCGATCTGCGGCGCCGCGAGCCCTGCCCCGTTTTCAGCCGCCATGGTGTCCCACATGTCCGCCAATAGTGGCTCCAGGATTTCAGCATCGATTACATCGACCGCCGCCGAAACCTCCAGCAGACGCGGATCGCCCATTTTCAATACGGTTCTGACTGTCACTCTTGTTACCTGTTTAAATAAGCCGGATTGATTGTGCCAGATATCGGTGATATAACAAATTCGCTTAAGCACGAGAATTAACCATGGCAGAGACACCCCCGATCGAACCGGTTAGCGGCACCGTCGTCCCAAGATATGCGGGACCATCAACATTTTGTCGCCTGCCCGAACTGCGTGACGTTCCCTACTGTGATGTTGCGATTCTCGGGATTCCATTTGACTCGGGTACCAGCTACCGCCCTGGCGCCCGTTTCGGGCCACAGGCAATTCGCCAGGCCTCACGGCATTTACGTACCAATTTTCATCCGGCTTACGATACCGAACCGTTCAAAACCATCCAGGTCGCCGATGCCGGAGACGTAGCCTGCAACCCCTACAACATTGAAGAAGCGATTGCACAAATCGAGGTGACCGCCGACGAGCTGTATCAAAAAGCACCGGCGATCATCAGCCTGGGCGGTGATCACACCATCGCGGTGCCGTTATTACGTTCGATCAACAAGGTAGTCGGCCAGGTGGCGTTGGTGCATTTCGACGCCCACCTCGACACCTGGGATACCTACTTTGGCGCGCCTTATACTCACGGCACACCGTTTCGGCGCGCTGCTGAAGAAAATTTATTTAACGATGACGCGTCGATGCATGTCGGTATTCGCGGCCCACTCTATAGCCCCGATGATCTGGCAAACGATGAAGAACTTGGCTTCAAAGTGGTGCATTGTGATGAACTCGAAGCGCATGGAGTCGATCACGTGGTCAAGCGTATACGCGACCGGGTCGGCGATAATCCGTTGTACCTGTCGATCGATATCGATGTGCTCGATCCGGCGCATGCGCCGGGTACCGGAACACCCGAAATTGCCGGCATTACCAGCCGTGAACTGGTCGGTATTCTGCGCGGCCTGCAGGGCTTGAATCTTGTTGCTGGTGATGTTGTCGAAGTAGCGCCGGCTTACGATCATGCTGAAATTACTTCGCTGGCGGCCGCAACCATAGCCTTTGAGATGGTGAACCTGATCGCCTGTCGAGGTTAATCTGACTTTTTGACCAGCCTGGCTTCCTGCCGGATCGTATGGTGTGCAAACCAGGCCACCGCGGCCAGTAGCATGCTGCCGCCGATAATGGTGTTCAGTGAAGGTGTCTCCTTGATCACCAGCCAGACCCACAGTGGACCCAGTACGCTTTCCAGCAGGTAGACCAGCTGCACCTCGGCAGAATTGGCGTAGCGCGGCGCAATTGTCAGCGCTATAAAAGCGAATGGCACCAGGATGAATCCGATGATCCCGACATACGCCAGTTGCGTGGCAGATATTGCCAGCTCCGGGGACTGGCTGAGTCCATAACAGGCGGTAAAAAAGCTGCCGATAATGACTGAAGGTACCAGGTCGATATGCTTTTTGTAACGCACCAACACCGCGCTGCAGGCAGTAACGATTGCGCAGCATAGCGCGAACAAATCACCCACCAGGCCATCGCTGCCGTAACTACCCCAACCGATGATAAATATGCTGAGCAACGATAAAGCGATAATCAGCCAGGTACTTGGGCGCTGATTTTCACGCAGCACCAGCAACGACAGAATTGCGGCAAAAACTGGTGCCGAAGATAAGAACAACAACGTGTTTGCGACCGAGGTTCTTTGAATCGCGCTGATAAAAGTAATGTTGATGGCAGAGAACAATATCCCGTTGAGGATTCCGGCCCAACCGATGCGCAACAATGCGGGTACGAAATCTGCACGATAGTAAACTAAAAGGATCAGGCTGATCGCAAGTGCCGGGAACAGGCCACGATAAAATAACAGGGTAAAATCATCCAGCCCGGCAAGCCGAATCAACAGGCTGTCCGGGCTTAGCAACAACACTCCCCCGATCGACATCAGGATGCCTTTACCACGATCACTGAGTTGAATAGTTGAGGAGGATTTGTTCATTTATGGGTGTCCCTGGGCGATAGCGCATGATAATGTCAGCCACCATTTTAATCAGCAATAATCGAAAATCGGAGTATTCACGTGCCACTGACTGCAGCTGCCAAACGTAAACTGGCGCACACCCGCGTCGTCACCTGTCACGGCTATCAGCGCGATGACGGTTTATGGGATATCGAAGGGCGAATCGTCGACACCAAACCCTATCGCTTCGAAAATCGCGATCGTGGCGGCTGGATCGAAGCCGACGAAGCCCTGCATGACATATCGATTCGCCTGACCATCAATCTCGAACTCGAAGTGATCGACGTCGATGCGGTTATCGACGGCTCGCCCTACACTTACTGCAAGTCCGTGGTCGCCGTGGCGCGTAATTTGATCGGTCTCAAAATCGCCCCGGGCTGGACGCAAAAATCGAAACTGGCGATGGGTAGCAACAAGGGATGCACTCACTTGACCGAACTGCTCGGCCCGGTCGCGACCACCGCGATACAAACTATCGCCAGCGAAAAATACAGGCGCAGCGAAAATATGCCTGATAGCAAACCAAATGCATTTCTGGACAGTTGTTACACGCATGCCGCCGATAGCCCGGTGGTGAAGCTGCACTGGCCTGATCAATACAAAGGATGAAAGCGAACGCGCACTGCACTATGTAGGATAATTCCTACAGCTGCAGCGGCACAACGCCATATTTTTCGGCAGTCGATTTTGCTAACCTGCATTGATATCAATACTGCATGGAAGTTTCATGGACAAGGATTCCTCTACCAAATCAGTTATGGAAACCAGCCGCCTGCTGGCAGAACTCGACGACGCGCTCGATCAGTCCAGTGTGATGCGGGACATCGTTGATAAAACTGAACGTTTACATAGCATCGAGGATATTGCCGGAACATCGTGTAGAACTCGAGATCTACGCAAAAAGATTGAATCGATAGAACGCGACCTCAGCCTTGAACGTTACCCGCAACACCTGGACACAGACGTAAACTAGCCCTTGAAACAGTTCCCCGGAACTATTAACCGGCGGCATACCACCGGGTTAACAAGCTGGCGACACGCTCATCAGCTAAGCCAGGCAAACCTGTATACTCTGCGCTTCAGTGAAAAATGAGGTATTGC
>Ga0209271_10000326_pt1 | contig 16536 bp, 16 predicted proteins | sample tdAd002_FD_187123 | JGI IMG/M metagenome (GOLD analysis project Ga0209271, IMG submission 187123) | Marine sediment microbial communities from the Atlantic coast under amendment with organic carbon and nitrate - tdAd00.2 (SPAdes)... | ecosystem: Environmental > Aquatic > Marine > Coastal >... | reverse complement strand
ACAAGAGGATTATTTATTCCGTAATATTATATTGCCAGGGGTAATTTTATTGTATCCTTATTCGGTCGGGAAAATCTTCAAAAAAGGAGAGAATTATGTATAGGCCACTTGGAATGACCGTCAGCAGACATATCATGGATTTGCAGCGCATGCATCCTGAGGCGACCGGAGATCTGTCCGGGTTGCTGAACGAGTTAATTGTAGCGGCCAAGACCATTTCAGCCGAAGTAAACATGGCGGGACTTGCAGATGTTCTCGGCATGTCAGGAAAAACAAACATACAGGGGGAAGAGGTCCAGAAACTGGATGAGTTCGCCAACAATACCATAAAGCGGAGGATGGCCAGATGCGGATATGTCTGCGTTATGACCTCCGAGGAGGAAGAGGGCATCATTCCTGTGAAGGAAGGATATGAAGGCAAGTATACCCTTGCCTTTGATCCTCTTGATGGCTCATCGAACATTGATGTCAATGTCAGCATCGGCACAATCTTTTCCATTCACCGTCGAAAATCGGATGATGGGAAATCACCGTTTGGTAGAAGGAACACGGATATAGAAGAAGAGTGGCATCCAGCTGAGGGAAAACCGGGTTCTGCACTGGATATATTGCAAAAGGGTTGTTATCAGGTAGCTGCCGGTTATATCATTTATGGCTCCAGCACGATGCTTGTTTTTACGACAGGGGAAGGTGTCCACGGTTTTACACTTGATCCAAGTGTCGGTGAATTCTATCTCTCCCATCCTGAAATAAGAATACCTCAGAGAAGCAAGTATTTCAGTGTAAATGAAGGAAACTACAGCTACTGGAATGATAATATGCGCCGTTATATAAACTATCTGAAAGAACAGGATAAAGAGAACGGCAGACCATACAGTTCCAGGTATATAGGTTCTCTTGTGGCTGATTTTCACCGCAATCTTATTACCGGAGGTATTTTCCTGTATCCAAAGGATAATAAAGATCCTGCCAAGCCCAGCGGTAAGCTGCGGCTGCTGTATGAGGCCGCCCCCCTTGCCTATATAGTTGAACAGGCAGGAGGAAGGGCGATAACGGGCGATGGCAGGGAGATAATGGAAATTGAACCCGAAGAACTGCATCAAAGGGTGCCGCTGATTATTGGATCCCGATATGATATAGATGAGGCAGAGGCCTTTCTGGATGGCAGAAAATAAGAAAAAATATAAAAAGGATAATTTTACCGATTTATAAAAAACAACAAAAAGGGGAGAGTACCATGTTTATAAGGACAGATATGATTTGTTGTATTGTGCTGTCAGCGTTACTTGTAGGATGCGCGACGACTCCAACTGTTGATAGTGGCGGGATTGCAATTGAAACTGAAGATATGCGTGCTGTGATTGTTTTCAGTGACAGTGACCGTGGCAAGATCAGGAACTATTATAGAGATCCGAAGAAAGGCAAAACAATACCGCCAGGCCTTGCTAAAAAACAGGAACTGCCTCCGGGCCTGCAAAAGCATATTGAAAAAAATGGAAAATTGCCGCCAGGCCTTGAAGGCCGGAGACTTCCACAAGACCTGGAAGGAACGTTGCCCCATTTACCTGCCGGGTTTGTCAGGCTTCAGGTTGGAGGTGATATCGTTTTGCTGAATGAAAAAACAAGGGTTGTCCTTGATGTGATATGGGATGTGTTGCAGTAGCATTAACTCTTTCAGCCCCTGTTTTTTTGTTATTCCCCTTAGGAAAAAGCAGTTTGCATCTCCACTTTATACAAGTCCGCAATACATTCTTTTCCCTGACTTATAGTTGCATCTTTTCTTGACTTTATTTTTTTGTGATGGTATTAAAATTTTAATTCTTTTTTGATCAGGGAAATACCGAAAGGTTGAGTCATGGCAATACCCTGGTTGACAAATTGCCAAGACACGCAAGTGTTCAAAACGCATGACTCGCCGCTATAAATTAAAGGAGGAGTTTATGGGTTTCATGGATAAGCTGTTCAGCTCGTCAAAAGAGTATCCCCCCTTGAATAATGATGATCCTGCTGCGCAAAAAATTGGTGCTATGCAACAGATTATAGAAAAGTTTGTTGCAGAAATTAATGACCCGCTCGAAGTGCTTCCAGGAAATGAAACAGCCTTTTTTTTTATAGGGAAACCTCCCAAAAAATTTGGTGTTGCCTGGGTGGGGAAAGACGGCAAGGTTATAAACTTTAAAAGTCTGGTGGAAGAAAAAGGCCTTTCGATGATCAGCCTTGAACACTTGAGCGACCGTCTGAAAGAGCTTTATATCAAACATCAGGACGAACCCCGCTATTCAATGACAATTAGTGATAAGCAGGTAGTGGTAACACCTTCGGAAACCCTGAAAAGTGATATACGAAAAGTGATTGATGATACTATCGGTTGATTTATTGTTACCAATTATTTTCCAAACCCCTCCAGGATCACCTAGAGGGGTTTTTTTATGCAATGTTCTTTACACTTTTCTCCCGGTAGGCTAATTTAGCTGCGTGAGTTTATCTTTTTGCAAACAATACTAAGGGGTCTTACAAATGGCAGATTCTGAAAATCAAGAGCAGCGCACAACAGAACGGAAACTGGTTGAAGCAGAAGTTACATTTCATACAGAGGATGACATATACATGGCCAAGTCTGTGGATATATCAGGTGCCGGGATTCGGATTGTAACTGAAGAACCTGTCGATATCCGTATCCAGATTAGAGAGGAGGACGAGCTGGTTCAATATGATGCACAACTGGTATGGGTTAAAGTAAAAGATGACGGCACCATGGAATATGGTTTGAAATATTAACCTCAAGTTTGCCTTGGTTTTGCAGCAGGGCTATTGAGAGTCTTAGCATCCAGTTTGTTTTGATCTTTGTCCCCTTATGATTTCCTCTTTGCCTGTTGCTGCACGTACTTGTCAACTCTAACAAGCAGCCATTCAAGGAATGATTGAGGCAGTAATTGTTACTAATTTAAGGCAGGAAGTTAATTTGAACAAAAAAGAGATGAAGAAGCTTTTGGTCGGTTTGAGTATAGCCGGTTTGATTGCAGGTGCCGTTCTGTCAATGACTGGATGTGCCACCCCATGAGGTGGCGATAAGCAAAACGGTGCAGGTAGCATCGAAATGGAGCAGGACACAACTACTCAAGAAGCGCCAGCTAAAAAATCGCAGGCTCCAGTGGCGAAGCCAAACTGCTAGTGCGGTTGGCACTAAAAAAAATATTTACCGGGCTCTGTGTGAGTAGAATACAACATCTGGAGTCCGGTTTTTCTATTTTGGGATCAGATGCAAAACAGAGAACAGGTTAATTCCCGGTTATTCAGTGAGGCATACCCGAATTCCTCCAAATTGATTCCTGAAGGTAAATGGCAGGAATTAATTGATCCTGTTACGTCAATAGAGTTTTTTCCTGACACTTTGATTGCAAAGACAGCAGAGTTGCAACTAAAAGAATATCTTGGTGAATTGGCACGCCTGGAATTATTTGCCTACAATCTGAAAAAGGATAATTTCAAGCTGGAGCAATATACAGAAAAGCTTTCGATTAATCCATCGATACAATTTTTTAAAAACACATGGAAAAATTTATCTCATCTGATTGACGGGAACGCATTAAGCGCTGAGCCGGAAAAGGGCGCAGAATCTGTTATCATGTGGTCCCATCCCATCAGTGGAATTGTAAGAGCCAAACCTGCTACTGATGAAGATCTACTGGTGCTGAAGATGGCACTTGAGGAGTTGTCGAGCCGTGAAGTAGCCCAACAGGGCGATATACATATTGCTGCGGTTGAGGCTGCTGTTGTTCGTGCTTTAAACGATGGTGTTGTTACCGGGCCGAAACCCCATATCAAAAGAAATTTTAACCCTGACAGGGACGTCGGGATTGACCGTTCATTCTTTACAGCCAGAATCTTCAGTCTACAGTGGCATATTACCCAGACCTGTGATCTGCACTGCCGTCATTGCTATGACCGCAGCCAGTATCAACCGTTATCTCTGCAGCAGGAACTATCCATCCTTGATGATTTTACAGAATTCTGCACTTCCCATAATGTCCATGGCCAGGTGACGTTCACCGGTGGCAACCCTTTGCTCCATCCAGATTTTGAAAAGTTATACAGGGGGGCGGCAGAGCGGGGATTCACCATAGCCATCCTGGGCAATCCCGCCTCCCGCGAACAGATTGAGCGCCTTAATGCTATCCAGCCACTCGCCTTTTATCAGGTAAGCCTGGAAGGGCTGGAAGAACATAATGATTTCATGCGTGGCGGTGGGCATTTTAAAAGGGTGTTGACATTTCTTGATTTGCTGCGGGAACTGAATGTCTATTCCATGGTCATGCTTACCCTGACAAAAGCCAATATGGACCAGGTTCTGCCACTTGCTGAAATTCTTCGTAACCGTTTAGATCTTTTCACTTTCAACAGGCTTTCATTGATCGGTGAAGGAGCAAATCTCGTAACTGCTGACCCTGAAAAATTCCCGGCCTTTCTCAAGGCATACTCTGAGGCGGTTGATTCTAATCCCTGTCTTGGAGTAAAAGATAACCTTCTTAATATTATCTACCATGAGCAGAAGATGCCTCTTTTCGGAGGATGCACAGGGTATGGCTGCGGTGCGGCTTTTAACTTTATTGCTGTATTGGCCGACGGTACTGTGCATGCCTGCCGCAAGTTCCCATCGCCCCTTGGCAGCCTTATGGACCAGTCTCTCTCTGAGATTTATAATTCAGCTGCTGCCAACCGCTATAGGGATGGTGCAGAAGAATGCCGGGACTGCAGGCTGAATTCCGTCTGTCGTGGCTGCCTTGCAGTCTCTCACAGTCATGGACTGGATATTTTTACCGAGAAAGATCCCTACTGTTTTTTCGAAGACTGAGGTTCAAATTTTATTTCTCAATGAAGAGCCAACTTCGTATAAAAAAATTTGTGCAGAATATTTTAGGCTGCACATGTCCTGACAAAGTTTTTGAGCAGATTGAAGACAGGCATGTATTACCTTCTTCATCTCCCCATTCTAGGAGTATCACGATTGGTGGAAGGCTTCTTGTATATGTTTGGGAAGTAGATGGGCTAATGGATCTGCAAGAAGGTCTTCTTGCAATGCTTCAAACCGGCAAAGAGGAAAGAGATGCACGTGGCCTTAACCGTTTCAGGGCCGTTCTTGCAAGCGCTAGCCCCCAAGCTGTTGAGCTTCAGGCAAAACTTTATTTCTCACAATTTGAGGATAGAGATGAGCGCATGCATCTCCATGTAGTTTCAGAAAGTGTTCTTGATTTATAATTTCCGAGCCGAAAGTTTTCGTCCATCCACTTGACAACAATCCCTGCAATGCAGAAATTCTAAATTAGAAGAGCAAGAGGGCAGAATGAATTAACTGTAAGGGTATTCTGGCCCGAGCTTATGACAGAATCTACACGGCAAGGGGGTGTTGATCATGCAGAGAACAAAATATGACCCCGTTGACACCGATTGTGTTGTCAGTGCCGCAAACTATATGGAAGTAAGTGAGTTTGTTATTTTCAGTGATGCGTATACGGCCTGGTATGGAAAGAAAGCTTCTGAAAAACAGGTTGAAAAGGTTTTTGTGGAGTATCTGGTAGAAAATAAGGTGCCTTTCTGGGTTCGCAATTACGCCAGAAGTCATGTTGCAGAAGGTGCACCAACAGATCAGACCGAAGAGTATTCTCGAACAGCGAACAATTTATTGTATCTTGCCACCATCATCGCTGAGTATGTGTTGCTGGCCAGTTATCTTGTCATACGGTAAACAGGTTCTAAATATCGCCTAACACCCATACGCGCCATTTATCCATGGAATAGCGATTCAGAAACGCAGGTGGTTGGTCTGGCAGTGCTGCAAGGAGATGTTCTTCTTCATTTGGCATGAAGCCGGAGAGGATATATAATTTCGCCTTCCAGAATGAAGGTGAATTGAAAAGATCAGCTAGCAGGCTGTGATGCAGATTTGCCATGAGGACATCCACGCCTGTATCCGGAAGTTCTTTTCTGAGATCAAGCTGCTTGACCTGAATTGTTTTTTGAACGTCGTTGTATAATGCATTCTGCCTCGTTACTTCGCAAGCCAGGGAATTATAGTCAACGGCTACCACAGAAGATGCCCCCAACCGGGCTAAACCAATTGACAACAGTCCGGTTCCGCAGCCAAGGTCAAGTCCGGTAAATTCGGAGCCCAATTCACTGCAATAGCTGATAAGTGTTTCCAGACAAAGGCGGGTGGAAGGGTGAAAACCGTTGCCGAATACCACGCTGGGGTCAATCCTGATATCTGCAGGATCTTCATTCCAGACCGGGGCAACAGTTAAAGGACCGATTGTAAAAGGGACAACCTCGTGTCCCATTTCCCAGTCATTATAATCAATATCTGCCTGGTAAAAGAGTTGGCATCCATGCTGTTGGCAGAGTTTTTCTACCAGATCGGTTTTGGGCTTATGGAAAACCAAAATAGTTTTGTCATCCTCAACCCAGGAACCGATAAGGTCAGGATCATCAAGGGTAGGAATACCCATGCCATCGATATGATAGGTGTATATTCTGGAATATCTGGAATAGGGAGGTTTGAGCATAATATCGCTTCAATTTTATAATAATATGTTTTACATGTTTAATACTCTAGGAGCCTGTCGGAGAATTATAATCATAACGAAAAGGTGAGGAATCGAGAACAAATTTTCTGGAATTTGAGGCGAACAGCAGCGCTATTTAACAATAATTCCTGGAAATTTGGGCCGATTCTCTCGATTTTGTAGTAGATTCGGAATTCTCCGACAGACTCCTAGTAGCTGTATTAGTGTATTACATAAAGACAACAGGTAAAGAAAATTCTGGAATAAATATATGGAAAACTACAAATTGGTTTTACCGGGGCACCTCAACCATTATGGCTATCTCTTTGGAGGCAACCTCCTGCAATGGGTTGATGAGGTTGGCTGGATTGCAGCCAGCCTGGACTACCCGGGCTGTAATTTCGTCACCATTGGTATGGACAAGGTCGAGTTTAAGAAAAGCGTACGCCAGGGAGCGCTGCTCAGGTTTGAAGCCAGGCGGTCCAGAGAAGGAAATACGTCGGTACAATATACGATTGATGTTTATCTGCACGATATTAAAAGCGGTGATGATGAACCGATTTTTTCGACCAATACGACCTTTGTCTGCATCGACAGCCAGGGGAAAAAATGCGGGCTCTATAAATAAGTTTTCATTCGTTTAAAACAGGACCGGATGGCTGTAATCGTGGACGTTCATGTCCAAGGTCCGGTTCGCCGCAATGGTGAAGGAGCCACCCCCTGGTTTTATCACGGAGTTGAAGTGCGTTAGACCAGGTGTCCTGTTCATCAAAAGAGGATATCGGTCTGCCGAAGGTCACTGATATTGCTCCGTGACGGGGAAACCATGAATCTGCCCGCAGTATTGAGCGAGTGCCCCTGATTGCAACCGGTATAATGGGAAGGCCGGTTCGGGCTGCTGTTTCAAAGGCCCCCATCCTGAATGGCAGGAGGCCCGGCATTCGCATAAATGTCCCTTCAGGAAAGAAGAAGAGGGAGCGATTGGTCATTCCCTTATCAGCGAGTGTTTTTACATCTTTAATACCTTTCTGCCGGTCAAAACGTTCAACGAACAAGGTCCCGATTCTTCTGAGTAAAATATGGACAATAGGTTTGGTCTTGAGTTCTGCTTTTGCAACGAAGCTGAAGGAGCGATCCAGTACTGCTGTGAGTACGTAACCGTCGAGATAACTGGCATGATTCGATACAAAAACGCAGGGTTCTGCTTGCTCCGTCAGATTATCAACCCCTTGGGCTGTTACCTTTGTTCCGGTTAGGGTGGCAAGAAATTTTACACCAAGACGCATCACTGTCCACCTGAGTTTTTCCATGGGCAGTAAGAAAACCAGAATTCCGACAACCGGGGCCAGGAGGCAATACAGAAACCAGCACCAGGATGCGTAGAGTGCTGCCTGCAGCTGCTGAAAGCTGCTGCGTAGCCTGGGTTGTAAACCCTTCAAGGTTAAACGGGCAAGCTGCAGCCATACGGCTTGTTGCGGTTTGCCAATACGTTTACGCTCATAGATGTCTCTGCTGGCATTACGCCTGATTTTTCCGCTGGATGTTTTTAGGACCGTATTAGGAGGTGCCAGCACCACCTCATCAGGAGGGGTGCCTGCCAGGTCGGTGACAATGGTGTTGATACTCTTCCTGATACGTTCCAGTGCCTCTTCCTTTTTTTTTCTGGTTTCCGCCAGGATAATCAATCGTTCCGTGCCGCTGTCTGAAGACTTGGAACCAAATACAGCAACGTTACCCTCCCGGATTCCGTCAACCTTGCCGATTGCCTCTTCCAGTTCGACCGGATAAATATTGCGCCCGGCCCTGATAACGATATCTTTTGAACGCCCGGTTATATAGACATTGCCTTCAGCTAAATATGCCTTGTCGCCGGAGTCGAGCCACTGGCCGTGGAATAACTCTCTGGTTTTTTCCGGGTTCCTGAAATAGCCTGTAGTTGCGGAAGGTCCCATAAATTGCAGGCTGCCTTCAGTGCGTTCCGGGAGTTCCCGGTCAGCTGTATCGACGATTCTTATCTGGTGGCCTGGCAGCGGTTGCCCGCAACTGACAAATTCCAGTGGGCCTGTTTCCGTTTCACTAACCTGAACTGCCTGTCCTGTTCCCATGAAGACGTCACGGTTTATTCTATCAATCCCGATGCTGCTTTCAGGTTTTGGGAATGCAAGGCCTACAGATGACTCCGCCAGGCCATAGACCGGCATCATGGTCTCCGGCCGGAAGCCGTAACCGGCAAACCGGTCACTAAATCTCCTTATGGTTTCAGGGTTGACCGCCTCGGCACCGTTGCAGGCACTTCTCCATGAGCTTAAATCAAGCCCTTCAATATCCTTGTCGCTAATGCGTCGAAGACAGAGTTCATAGGCGAAATTAGGGGCTGCGGAAAGTGTACCGCCGTACTTGTGTATTGCCCACAGCCATCGCTGTGGCCTGGCGATAAAGGCAAGCGGTGACATGATAATTAGTTGACAGGCAAAATGGAGGCTGCCAAGCCATGCTCCGATAAGTCCCATATCATGATAAAGGGGAAGCCAGCTTATAAAAACGTCTTCAGCCGACACATTGATGACTTTTGCCATGGCCCGGATATTGGCCAACAGATTTGCATGGGTGAGCACTACTCCCTTGGGCATACCTGTGGAGCCCGAGGTATATTGCAGAAAGGCGATGTTGTCAGCAGAGAGAGCGGGTTTTTTAAAACCGGATAATGTCTTTTTGCCTGCCTGCTGTAACTCCGGTACGGTTAAGACATGGCGCAGGTTGACAACCTGGGTATGCATCAACCTTGTAAACTGTTTCGCCTCATCCACAGTAACCATAATCCTGGCAAGACAGTTTTTTGCGATGGCTGTATGGCGCAGCAGGTGCTCTTCAATCTGCTTGAGTCTGCCGGGAGGATAAACTGGAACCGGTATTCCTCCTGCCAGTAGAACTCCGAAAAATGTGAAAAAGTAATCAGGTCCTGTTGGGAGCATAATGAGGACAGACTCGCCAGGTTCCAGACCGAAATGCTGCAGCCCTGCTGCCACAAACTCTGCACCATTCCATAGATCAATATAGGTGATGACTTCATCTGTGTCCTGACCGCTGTACAAGCGGATATGGGGCCGCTCCGGATGGTTTTTAACGTGCCAGTGGAGGACGTCAACCAGGGTTTCAGCCATAAACGGTGCATCTTCAACTTCATCAAGTTTTATGGTGGCTATTTCCCGGTCAATTCCTTCATGTTTTCTGACACCGGAACTCATGACAGCACGCAGAAGGTCACGGACAGTATCAACAGTTACCAGAATTTGTTCTGAAAGTGAGATGTTAAAAGATTTTTCAATGCGGACCAGAAGCTCCATCTGGGCGAGACTGTCAAAGCCAAGGTCACGGTCAAGCGAGCTGTCCAGAACCGGTTTGATTGACTCTTTGTGTTCAGGATGAATTTCAGCGGCCAGACCTCTAACGATCGCAAGCAGTCGGGAGGCAGTTTCTGTTGCCGTGTTAGATCTGAATTCGTCTTGGTCAATCAATGTTTAGATTATATTAAAAAATTGATGTTTTCGGCCGGGGATTCAGCCTGGTCGCCATTGTCAGCCTTTGATGTTACAGAACCTCCAACTGTTTGCAGTTCAAATTCTGCAATTACAGGGAGATGATCGCTGGCCAGCCTGGTAATCCCCATCCAGCAACGCCGTCGTTTGATCAGTTTCAGAGGCCCATGGTAGAATATTTTGTCAAGTCCGCCGGTGGGTGAGAAGGCGGGATAGGTCAGATAAGGATTGTGGTAACCACTGCTGTGGTTGGTGGCACATTCAAAGTTTAAAATATCGGTAAAGATTGGAGCCAAAAGGGTACGCCAGTCATTGAAATCACCTCCAACCAGGCAGGGAGTACCGGGAGTTAGAGAGGAAAATTCTTCTGAGTTGATGAGAAGCCCTATCTGTCTCACTCTTTCCTGGGAAGAGAGCCCAAGGTGCAGGTTGAACACTTCAATATTCTGGGAATAACCAGAGGAGTTGCTGACCTGGATTGAGGAGTACTGACAGCCTCTGGCTTTACGCTTCCCAATCTTGAGATCTATGTTTCGGGACTGAGTGATAGGAAACTTGCTTAACGTGGTATTGCCATACATGCCCTTCTTCAGCTTGACATTAAGCCCGGTAACATAATGAGGGTACCCGGCGGCCTCAGCCATTTCTTTGGCCAGGTCAAGTTTCCTCGAGCGGGGCACACCAACGTCCACCTCCTGCAGGAGTACTATGTCTGCCTGGTGATGGTTGATAATTCTGGCAATTCTTTCAGGTCTGAAGAGCCGGTCGACACCGATGGCCCTATGCATATTGTAGGAAAGAACTCTGATCAGCATGATTTTGTTTTTTAATATACTACAACGTTTTTGGTTTCCAGACATGTTACTACAAAGATTAGTTTGTCTGCCATGTAAAACTCCTTAACTAATGCCCGTCCATAAATGGTCTTTCTGCCCAATCTCTGCGTCATGCTCAAAAAAATAATGCTCGGAGGTAAGCGAGCATGCGAGACTCCGACATCACATATATGCACCCCAAGGGCACTTCCTTCGGGGCGCCTGTGCTTATTTTTTTCGCAGTCCTCGGAGTCTCGTAAACTCGCTTACCTGATTTTGAACAGATAAGCGCAGACTTCGAAAAACCTCATTTCTGGACAGACACTAACTCATAGGTTGCTGTAAATTTGTTTTCTAAGCGTACCACAAGTGCCCTTAATGTGCTGTCAAGAAAGAATATTTCAGAATTGCGGCAGGTATTATTTTTCAAAAATATACTTTAATTCTCCATACCCCTCGTTTTCGAGATTTTCTACTGAAACAAACCTGAGGGCTGCCGAGTTCATGCAGTAACGCAGACCAGTCGGAGCAGGTCCGTCCTTAAAGACATGACCGAGATGAGAATCAGCTTCCCTGCTCCGCACCTCTGTTCTAACACCAAAAAGTCTTCTGTCTTCTTTTTCTACAATATTCTGCGGGACAATGGGCTGTGTAAAACTTGGCCAACCGGTGCCGGACTTGTATTTGTCAGTCGAGCTGAAGAGTGGTTCTCCGGAAACGATGTCTACATAAATGCCAGGGATGGTATTATTCCAGTATTCATTTTGAAAAGCCGGTTCGGTTCCATCGTTTTGGGTCACTTCGTATTGCAGAGGAGTAAGTTTCTCTTTCAGTTCGCTCTTGCTTAGTTTTTCTCTTTCTTCCCATGTGTTATCCAGAAATTTATCTCTGCCGGAACCGAATCTGTAAAGCCGGTAACGCAGCGGATTTTTTTTGTAATAGTCCTGGTGGTAATCCTCCGCCGGATAAAAAATCATGGCAGGAATGATGGGGGTAACGATGGGTTTGTCAAAGATTTTTTCGTTCGCCAGGTTCTTTTTTGAGATCTCCGCCAATCTTTTCTGTTCAGCATCATGATAGAGAATGGCAGTTGAATATTCTTTGCCTCTGTCAGCAAATTGCCCGCCCTCATCAGTCGGATCAATCTGGCGCCAGAAGATATCCAGCAACTGTTCGTAGGTAACCTTGCCGGGATCATAAACAATTTCTACTGCCTCAATATGCCCCCCAGTTCCGTAATCGCCATAGGTCGGATTCTCAGATTTGCCCCCTGTGTACCCTGATGTTACTGATAAAACACCTTCAATCTTCTCAAAGGGTTTTTCCATGCACCAGAAGCAGCCGCCTGCAAAGGTGGCTTTTTGCCGGTCCAAAACTGCAGCATGGGTGCTGGCAGGAACTGCTTGAGAAATAAGAGCAAAAACAAGAAAAAATCCTGATAGTGATATAAATAAGTTATTCATAGTCTGTTCCTCCATAATGTCTAGCTATCTGATAGTAATAATTATAATCATTTAAGGGCTGGGGGCATAGGGGTTGAATGAAAAAAAGAAGAAAAGCCGAACTGCCTTCATTGTATGAAAATAATTGCTGCAAATATCTGTAAAATAAGATATTTCAGTGAATGAAATGTGTTAGTAGAATATGATACACACGCTGTTAAGTCATAGTAATATTTGACAGGTTGTAGTTTCCATTTCAACGAGAATTGGGTGGTATACTATGGTGAGAAAGAAAAAATCTAAATTGTACTTATTCCTGCTGTTGGTAATTTTTGCGCTTGTCTCGGCCTGCAGTGCTCCGCCAGAAACAGGGGAAGCCCCTTCTGAAGCAGTCTGCAGCGCAATTATTGATGCAAAGTGTGTAAGGTGTCACTACAAGACACGGATTTGTGGTGCCCTTGGCACCAAGAGTAGCCGCCAGTGGGAAAAGACCCTAAAATTCATGATAAAACAGGGTGCTCAATTAACAGAAGACGAGAAAAATAAGGTAATCGCTTGTTTAAGTTCTCTGCCGACAGGATCGAATGTTGTTTGCCAGTAGCATCGTGTAAGGTGATTTATGGCAGACAGTTGGAACAGGTTCAGAGTATTAAAGAACAGGGATTTTATTCGTTCAAGAAAACCCGGTCCTCAGGGCCTTATAACATCATTATTGTAAGCGGCAGCAGGTAAGCGAGCCTGCGAGACTCCGGGTAAGTGAGCCTGCGAGACTCCGAACTAGCCCCTTCAAGGGGTAAACTAAAGCCGGATCCTCAGGGCCCGGATTCTTTATATGTTGATCATAGGAGATTGAAATGGGAACAGGGACAGTAGTGATGCTTGTGATCTTGGCCATCATAGTATTTGGTATTTTTTTTATTGTATCGATCTATAATAAGCTGATCCAGCTGAGGAACCGTTTCAAGAATGCTTTTGCCCAGATAGATGTGCAGCTCAAGCGCAGATATGATTTGATCCCGAATCTGGTCGAGACAGCAAAAGGCTACATGAAGCATGAGCGTGAGGCCCTTGAAGCAGTGATCAAGGCCAGGAACCAGGCTTCAGGTGCCATGGAAAAGGCCTCGGCAGATCCGGGTAATGCCCAGGCAATTCAGGGTCTTATGGGAGCGGAAAGTGCTTTGACCGGCACGCTTGGTCGCTTATTTGCTCTGGCTGAGGCATATCCGGACCTGAAAGCCAATGAAAACATGATGCAGCTCAGCGAGGAGTTGACCGCCACGGAAAACAAGGTGTCATTTGCGCGGCAGGCGTTCAACGATGCCGTTATGGCATTCAACACGGCACGGGAGGTTTTTCCCAATAATTTTGTTGCCGGTACCTTTGGATTCAAAGAGGCGCAGCTTTTTGAAATAAAGGTTGAGACAGAAAGAGAAGCGCCTAAGGTTTCTTTTTAATTTACGCAAAACATTTTTCGGTCACACATGGATTTTTTCGCCAGCCAGGATGCCGCGCGCAAGAAAACCAGCCTGCTGCTTTTTTATTTTGCTTTGGCAGTCTTTTTTATCATTGTCGCTATCTATCTGGCGGTTGCATTCTTTTTCGTCTACCAGGGAAGCAAGACCGGCCAGCTTTCTCCAACCCCTATCTGGGACTTTGAGCTGTTTGGTTCAATATCAGCGGTGACCCTTCTTGTTGTCATTTGTGGCTCTCTTTACAAGATTTCCATACTCAGGTCAGGAGGCGCAAGGGTGGCTGAAATGCTGGGTGGAAAACTTATTCCGGTCAGCACCAACAATTTTCTTGAAAAGAGATTCCTGAATATTGTTGAGGAAATGGCCATTGCCTCGGGAGTACCGGTGCCCCCTGTCTACCTCATGGAAATAGAAAAGGGCATTAATGCCTTTGCAGCCGGATTTAGACCGGATGATGCAGTAATCGGCATTACCAGGGGATCGCTTGAAACCCTTAATCGTGATGAGTTGCAAGGTGTCGTAGCCCACGAGTTCAGCCATATATTAAATGGAGATATGTGGCTTGATCTGAAGCTTGTTGGATTTCTTCACGGGATCTTACTGATCGCCTTGATAGGCAGATCGATTCTGCGTGGCTCAAGCCGGAGCCGCAACAGCAAGAACAGCGGTGGAGCTGCTCTTTTTGGCCTGGTTCTGGTGCTTCTGGGATATATAGGTGTACTATTCGGCAAGCTCATAAAAAGTGCTGTTTCACGGCAGCGTGAATATCTTGCCGATGCCTCAGCAGTACAGTTTACCCGAAACCCGCATGGACTTGCAGGCGCACTCAAAAAAATAGGGGGCCTGGCAGCAGGTTCTTTAGTTGATCACAGCAAGGCCGAAGAAATTAGTCATATGTTTTTCAGCAACGGCCTTAAGGCTAGCTGGATCGGTCTGTTTTCAACCCATCCTCCCCTGGCTGATAGAATAACCAGGCTGGAACCGGCATTTAACGGCAATTTCCCAAAAGTTCTAATAAGAAGCCAGGTTCATGAGCCAGGTAAAGACAAAATTGACAGGGCCCAAAAAACTGTGAAAGTGAAGCAGCCTTTTGAGCAGATGCCAAAGGGGGCGGCTGTTATTGCTCTGGCAATTCTGGCTTCTGATCCGAAAAATATTACCCGGGATATCGGCACCCCTCTCAGGGAGCACATGGAGTATGCCCGCCAACTGCTTGATTCGCTTCCAACACAGGTGCGCGAAGCTGCAAGTGATCCTTTTGGGGCCCGGGCAGTAATTTATGGTCTTTTACTTGATCCGGATGAAGCCGTACGTTCCCAGCAGGTGGAGCAATTGAAAAATGCAGCGGACCAGGCAGTATTCGAAGCAACAAAGTCCATTTTTCCGTTAATGTTGTCCCTGGAGGAAGAGATGAGGCTGCCCCTTATGGATTTGGCAATGCCCTCTCTGCGTTCCCTGTCTCTTGATCAGTTCAGGAGGTTTGAAGAGAATATCAGCAGCCTGGTCAGGATTGACAAGAGAGTAAGTTTGTTTGAGTTTACGTTGCAGCACGTTATTGTCAGGCGATTGGAAAGAAATTTTATTACGCCGCCGCGCTCCATTACTGAAATTGATTCCATCCGGGACGTAGCGGAGGAGATCTCCTGCATTCTTTCGCTTCTTGCAAACCTGGGACATGAAAGTGTTGAGGCCTCTCTGGCTTTTTCAGGAGCTGCAGCAACCTTCAACCGACCCGGCTCTACATTGCACTATATGAACAGAGAGGAGTGTAAGGATATCAGGCTTGCAGATATCCTGAACCGTTTAGCCAACCTCAGTCCCAAAGTAAAGCAGTCACTCATTACAGCCTGTTTCCAGTCCCTTGTCCATGACAAACAGATAACCATGAAAGAGGCTGAATTCTTCCGCCTGCTGGTCTATGCTCTGGATACCCCTTTACCTCCCTGGGTAAAGATTTGACCTTGATCTACAATGAGCTTGTAGTCTTTCTTCCTTGTCACAGGCAAACAGAACAGGTTTGTCTGGTAAATTCTCCCAGTAAAATTTTAGTTATGCTGCCAGGCTAAAGTGTGGCGCATGTCTTGTGCCAATTCAGGATGGAAATTCTTGGATTTGGGTCTGGCTTTTTTGAAGGCAATAGATACTATTTGGTTATTTCAGCAATACTTATCTGGTTATATCCCCAACTTTCCCCAAAAACATTTATTACAAGACTCCTTGTTGCATTCCAACTTATTAATATAATGCAATATTTTTGTTTTATCGAATAACGGCCCACTTATTGCAAAAATGTTAACAAAGGCAATGATTTTCTCAATAAAAGTATAAAATTGAGGATAGTAACTTCATCATGGATACCACTAAAAACATAACATTACTGGACAGGATTCGACATCAGTTGAATCCGCTGCATATCTACTGCAGGCTTACATGTCTGGGCATTTCATCAAAGAAGGCAATGGGTATCTGTAAAATCTATGAAACAGGTGTTTATAAAACAACTTTAGGCAGATGAAAGTCAGCCGTAGAACAGAACTGGGCATAAGGCTTTAAGAAAAAAATTATTTTAAAGATAATACTGAAATCATGAAGAATGAGGTGCCGTTATGAAAGATTACAGAAAAAATGAGATTGGGAAAAATCGTCATCAGCAATTAAAAATGAAAGATGTCTGTAATGGTGCAGTAATAGGATTAGCTGCATTATGGATG
>Ga0209271_10000324_pt1 | contig 16569 bp, 13 predicted proteins | sample tdAd002_FD_187123 | JGI IMG/M metagenome (GOLD analysis project Ga0209271, IMG submission 187123) | Marine sediment microbial communities from the Atlantic coast under amendment with organic carbon and nitrate - tdAd00.2 (SPAdes)... | ecosystem: Environmental > Aquatic > Marine > Coastal >... | reverse complement strand
GGCTATCCGACAGACATCTGGAGATACTATGTCTAACGTCACTATGCGTGAAATGTTGGAAGCGGGCGTTCATTTCGGCCATCAGACCCGCTTCTGGAACCCCAAAATGGCTCCCTTTATTTTTGGCGAGCGTAACAAGATTCATATAATTAATCTCGAACAAACCATGCCTCTGTGCAAGGACGCGGTTAATTATCTCGGCAAGGTTGCCTCCAAAAAAGGCAGAATCATGTTTGTCGGCACCAAGCGTGCTGCCAGCGATGCAATAAAGGACGAAGCCATGCGTTGTGGCATGCCTTTCGTCAATCACCGCTGGTTAGGCGGCATGTTGACCAACTTCAGGACCGTGCGCGCGTCGATCAAGCGTCTCAAGGAACTCGAAGACATGGCAGCCAGCAACAACTACGAAAAGATCAGCAAAAAGGAAATTCTGCAACTATCTCGCGAGCAGGTAAAACTCGATAAGACGCTCGGTGGCATCAAGGACATGGGTGGTTTACCGGATGTATTGTTTGTTATCGATGTCGGTTATGAGAAAATCGCCGTACAGGAAGCCGCCAAGCTGGGTATCCCTGTCGTCGGTATCGTCGATACCAATAATTCGCCCGATAATATTGACTACATCGTTCCTGGAAACGACGACTCGATGCGCGCTATCAAACTCTATACCAGGCTGGTAGCGGATGCAGTGCTTGATGGTAAGCTAAGTATTACTGGCGGTGCTGACGGCGATGCAGAACTCATTGAAGTTGAACAGGACGCATCACCCGCTGCTGCAAAGCCGGCAGTTAAAGTGACAGCAAAGAAGGCTACAGCCGAAGCAAAAGTCGCCAGCAAAACGGCAGACAGTGAAGTAGTAACTCCGCTAGAGGAACCTGTGGTCAGCGAGTCTGCTGCTGAAGAGCCTGTTGTGGAAGAGGTTGTTGCGGAAGAGGTTGTTGCGGAAGAGGTTGTTGCGGAAGAGGTTGTTGCGGAAGAGGTTGTTGCGGAAGAGATTGTCTTGCAAGACGAGCCTGCGGGTGAAACGGCCGCCGATGCAGTCGAAACTGCCGCAGAGGCTGCACCGAAGAAAGCGGCTACCAAGAAGGCTGCTACCAAGAAGGCTGCTACCAAGAAAGCGGCTACCAAGAAGGCTGCTACCAAGAAAGCAGCCACCAAAAAAGCAGCTACTAAAAAAGCCGCAGTTGAGGAATAACCTGACGCCTGTTTTAAGTAACGGGGAAACTACAGAGGTAATATTGAAGTGGCTATAACAGCATCTTTAGTTAAGGAACTGCGCGAACGAACCGGTTCGGGCATGATGGAATGTAAAAAAGCACTGGTCGAAACCGACGGCAATATCGAAGCGGCCGCGGAATTGATGCGTAAATCCGGTGCGGCCAAGGCTGATAAAAAGGCCGGTCGTGTCGCGGCGGATGGCGCGATCAAGGTCACCGTTAGCGATGATGGTAAATCTGCCGTTATTCTCGAAATCAACTCGGAAACCGATTTTGTCGCTAAAGACGATAACTTTCAGGCCTTCGCCGATGATGTGCTGACGACCGTGGCGCAACAGAAACCAGCTTCCGTAGAAGCACTGTCGGCAATGACGATGGGCAATGGTCAGAGTGTCGAAGAAGCTCGCCAGGCGTTGATTGCAAAGGTTGGCGAAAATATCCAGGTACGTCGTTTTGAAATGGTCGAATCTGATAATTCGATTGCCTCCTATCTGCACGGCGCACGTATCGGCGTACTGGTTGATTCCAGTGCCGATGCCGGTCTAGCACGCGATATTGCCATGCATATAGCTGCGGCTAACCCGCAATTTGTCGATCGGGACGCGGTGCCGGCAGAATTTGTCGAAAAGGAAAAATCCATTCTGATTGCCCAGGCTGAATCGAGTGGGAAGCCGCCTGAAATTATTGAAAAAATGATCCAGGGGCGACTAGACAAGTTTCTTGCCGAAGTGACCCTGCTGGGACAACCATTTGTTAAGGATCCAGAGCAGAAAATCGAAAAATTGCTGGCCACCGCCGGTGCTTCGGTTACCGGTTTTGTGCGCTACGAGGTGGGTGAAGGTATCGAAAAGAAAGTTGAAGACTTTGCCGCGGAAGTTGCATCGCAACTAAATTCCTGAAGCTAGAAAAGGCCGCGACTTTCGCGGCTTTTTTTTATCAGAAATGCACTGACAGCTGCATTTGTTAAAAATGAACTTATAATGCGGATTCGTTAACTATAAAATCCGCCTGCGCGACCACCTGGCCGACCTTATTGTTTTGCGCATGAAGTCAGCTACTCCTTGGGTAACTAGATCATAATTGTATGTCGAAAATCAATTACAGACGCATTTTGGTAAAGCTTAGTGGTGAAGCTTTGCTGGGCGAGCAGAATTCAGGTATTGATCCGGCGATGATCGATAAGCTTGCCGCAGAGCTCATCGAATTACATTCTGCCGGGGTCGAAATCGGTTGTGTAGTTGGTGGCGGCAACCTGATGCGCGGCGCCAGTCTGGCGGCCTCGGGACTCGATCGGGTGACTGCTGATCACATGGGGATGCTGGCGACGGTTATGAATGCCCTGGCGCTACGCGACGGATTACAGCGGCAGACTGCCAACGCGGTGGTTATGTCGGGGCTCGATATTCCGCAGGTATGCGAACCTTATACGCAGCGTGACGCGCGTCGACGTATCGCCACGGGCGAAATTATTATTTTTGCGGCAGGGACCGGCAGTCCGTATTTTACCACTGATACCGCTGCCAGCCTGCGCGCAATCGAAATTGAAGCCGATTTGCTGATCAAGGCAACTAAGGTAGATGGTATATACGACAAGGACCCGATGAAACATAAGGATGCGGTGCGCTATACGCATCTGGATTATGATCAGGCAATAGATCAGCGTCTCGCGGTGATGGATGTAGCAGCAATGATTTTATGTAATGACAATGCGCTCGATCTGGTTGTTTGCGACATCAATCAACCTGGCGCATTGCTTGACCTGGCAACAGGCAAGTCGATTGGAACCCGGGTTAGCCGGCAAGAGGCAAAATTATGATAGATGATATCAAGCAAGAAGCGCGCAATCGTATGAGCAAGAGCATCGAGGCCTTCAAGGCCGAGCTGAGCAAGATTAGAACTGGCAGGGCGCATCCGAGTTTACTGAATCATATTATGGTTGATTTCTACGGTAGTGAAGTTCCAGTAGGGCAGGCGGCTAATATCACCGTCGAAGATGCGCGCACGCTGGCAGTGTCTCCCTGGGATAAAAGCATGGTGCAGGTGATAGAGAAAGCGATAATTTCTTCTGACCTGGGATTGAACCCATCCACCGCTGGTACCGTGATTCGGGTACCGATGCCTCCACTTACCGAGGAACGCCGCAAGGAACTGGTTAAGGTAGTGCGGGAACTGGCCGAAAACGCTCGCGTCTCGGTCAGAAATATTCGACGCGATGCGAATAATGATTTAAAAAATCTGGGCAAAGATAAGGATATATCCGAAGACGATGAGCACCGCGGTCAGGATCTGGTGCAACAGGTGACCAATCAATCTACCGATGATATTGAGGCCTTGTTACAAACCAAAGAGCAGGAATTGATGGAGATTTGATCGCGAGACCGATACGGGATCATGACTTCGCACGCTCAGGTATCGATTCCCAGCCATGTTTGCGTCATTATGGACGGCAACGGCCGCTGGGCGAAAAAAAGGCTGATGCCGCGTAGTTTCGGGCATCGTAAAGGCGTCGAAACGACGCGACGTATGGTCGAGTTCTGCGCGCGTGCCGGCATTAAGCATCTCACCCTGTTTGCTTTCAGCAGTGAAAACTGGAATCGCCCCGATGAAGAGGTGAACAGCCTGATGGAGTTGTTTATGCAATCGCTGCAAAAGTACACCGACGAGCTGCATGCGAAGGGGATTCGCATCCGTTTTATCGGTAACAGAAGTTTATTCTCAGATAGCCTGCAGCAGCAGATCGATGAAACCGAAAGCAAAACTTTTAACAACAGCACAATGACTCTAAATATTGCGGCGAATTATGGTGGTCAATGGGATATCGTCAATGCTGCCAGAGTTTTGGCCCGGCAGGTTCAGGCTGGCGAACTCGCGGTGGCTGATATCGATGAGCAGGTTTTCAGTCAGGCGCTTGCACTCGGCGATAGCCCCGATCCGGATTTGTTTATCCGCACAGGCGGTGAACAGCGAATCAGCAATTTTCTATTATGGCAACTGGCTTACACTGAATTCTACTTCAGTGACCGGCTCTGGCCGGACTTCGCCGATGACGATGTTCGTGCCGCCCTGGATGAATACGCCCGGCGTCAGCGTCGTTATGGTAAAACCGGTGAGCAGATCGAGGCTTCCAGCTAGTGCTAAAGCAGCGGATCATTACCGGAATAATCCTCGCGGTTGTCGTAATCGGTACTATCCTGTTCGCTGATACCTTCTGGACCAGCATCTTGTTTGCCGTGGTTTTGTTCGCCGCTACACGGGAGTTGCTGGCGCTTACCATCAGAGCGGCGGATTTGCCTGCCGTGTTAATTTCGGCACTGTTTGTGATGTTATTCTGGTGGTCGCTGGCGTTGGTTAATCCGCTGCTGATTTTCTGGCAGTCTCTGTCAGGGCTAGCGCTCTGGATACTTATTTCATTTGCATTACTAGCATATCGCTATAACGGAAACTGGTCGTTACTACCAAGAGTGTTCATGCTCGGAATTGGACTGGACTTACTATGGATTTGCGTGCATGACCTCGTATACCTGCACGCTGCGTATGGTGGGGAAGTGCTGCTTTACCTGTTTAGCCTGGTATGGATAGCCGATATCGGGGCCTATTTCAGCGGGCGAATGTTTGGCAAACATAAACTGGCACCCGCCATTAGCCCAGGTAAAACATGGGAAGGATTAATTGGTGGCCTGCTTGCCAACCTGGTCTGGATTGTCAGTGTTTACCAGCTAAGTTCGGGCTGGGAGCTGGGCTTAACACAATTTCTGATCGTTAGTCTCGCGGCTTCGCTTATCTCGGTAGTCGGCGATTTATTCGAGAGTATTCTCAAGCGAGAGGCCGGGGTAAAAGACAGCGGCAAATTACTGCCCGGGCATGGTGGTGTGATGGATCGCATCGATAGCGTGATCGCGGCAGCGCCTGTTTTTGTCGCCGGAATATTTATAGCGGGCGCAATGTGAAGCAGGTCACGATACTTGGTGCTACCGGCTCGATTGGACGATCCACGCTCGATATTGTCGCGCGTCACCCGGATCTTTACGCACTGTACGCGTTGACTGCGAATAGCAATCATCAGAAAATGCAGCAATTGTGTCGTCAGTTTGAACCACCCTTCGTAGTGATGCGCGACGCCGACAGCGCACAACGTCTGGCGGAAGCAATTACAGACCTGGCTACCGAAGTCCTGACAGGTGAAGCGGGCCTGGCGCAGGTGGCTGCAGCTGATGAAGTTGATGTGGTGGTTGCGGCAATTGTCGGTGCGGTGGGTTTGCTCCCGACCCTGGCTGCGGTTCGTGCGGGCAAGCGCATACTGCTCGCCAACAAGGAAGCGCTGGTTATGGCGGGTGCCTTATTCATGGATGAGGTTAAGCAACACGGTGCCGAGCTATTGCCGGTCGATAGCGAACACAATGCAATTTTTCAATGTCTGCCTGCGGGATCTATTGGTAAAGGCGTTGCTGAACAGGGAGTACGAAAAATAATTCTGACCGGTTCAGGCGGACCGTTTCGGGATTTCGATATCACGAGCCTGGAAGATGTTACTCCCGAACAGGCCTGTGACCATCCAAACTGGGACATGGGACCGAAAATTTCGGTAGATTCGGCGACCATGATGAACAAGGGCCTGGAAATGATCGAGGCCTGCTGGATGTTCACAGTGGATCATGAAGATGTTGAAATCCTGCTGCACCGGCAAAGTATTGTCCACTCAATGGTTGCCTATACTGATGGATCGGTAATCGCGCAAATGGGTAATCCGGATATGCGTACCCCGATTGCCAATGTCCTGGCCTGGCCCGATCGTATCGAAAGTGGGGTTGAGCCTTTGAATTTGTTGCAGGTCGGCCGATTAGACTTCACACTCGCGGATGAGGCCCGTTATCCCTGCCTGGCATTGGCGCGAGAGGCCTGGCACCAGGGTGGGACCAGCATGGTAGTACTCAATGCCGCCAATGAAGTCGCGGTTGAGTATTTTTTAAGTAAGCGAATAAAATTTACCGACATATCGAGGTTGATAACTAAAGTGATGCAGCAAGCAATAACGGGGCCGGCCGATAAGTTGGAAGGTATTTTGCAGGCGGACTTCGATGCGCGCGGCCTGGCACGTGAACTGGTTGAATTTAGAGACTAATCACTATGGATTTCCTGGGTATTATCTACAGCATCCTCGCCTTTATCGTAGCTATTGGCATTCTGGTTACTGTCCATGAATTTGGCCATTTCTGGGTTGCTCGCCAGCTGGGGGTCAAGGTGTTGCGATTTTCGGTCGGTTTTGGCAAACCCTTGTGGCTAAGGAAATCGGGTGCAGATCAGACTGAATATGTGATCGCTGCTATCCCGTTCGGTGGTTACGTCAAAATGCTCGACGAACGTGAAGGTGAAGTCGAGGAGCATGAGCTGTCACGAGCCTTTAATCGAAAATCGGTGTGGCGTCGCATCGCCATCGTGGTCGCGGGGCCAGCATTCAACTTCCTGTTTGCGATTCTGGCCTATTACCTGATATTTCTCGTTGGCATCAGTGGCGTTAAGCCGGTTATCGGTGAAATCATTATCCCAAGCCCGGCCCATACAGCCGGGGTACAGCAAGGCGATCTTATAATTTCAGTGAATGGAATCGAAACTTTAAGTTGGGAAAGGGCACGTTTCGCAATGCTGGAAGAATCGGTAAGTGCCGAACAGATCATTTTGCAGGTACAGGGTCGGGATTTGCAGATTCGTGACAAGGTCATAGATATCAGGGAACTGGCATTGTTGAAAGAGGAGAAAATCGATCTGATGCGAGACCTGGGAATATCGACCTGGAGACCTGATGTCCCGCCGATTATCGACGAAGTGCTGCCCGACGGTGCAGCCCAGCAGGCCGGTCTGCTGGCCGAGGACAAAGTTTTATCACTCGAGAATATTACCATTATAAACGCCAGTCAGTGGGTGAATCTCATCCGCGCTAATCCCGAAACGGAAATGGCGCTTAGCGTTTTACGAGATGGTGAGAAAGTCGAGTTGACACTAACTCCCCGTAGTCGTACCGAAGCGGGCGAAACCTATGGTTATATAGGGGTTCGGAATCGCATTGAAATTCCCGAGTCTGTGCGCCAGGAGATGATGGTTACCGAGCGTTATGGTCCGCTGCAGGGAATCGGCGAGGCGGTGGATAAAACCTGGCGTATGACATGGCTTACCTTGCGGGTTTTGGGTAAGCTCGTCACCGGGGAGGCGAGCGTTAGAAATCTAAGCGGTCCAATTACGATTGCGCACTATGCTGGAGTTTCGGCGCGTATTGGGCTGGAACCGTTTTTTGGCTTCCTTGCGATCATCAGTATTAGCCTGGGTGTCTTGAATCTGCTGCCGGTACCGATGCTGGATGGTGGTCATTTGTTTTATTACCTGATTGAAGTTTTTAAGGGCAGTCCTGTGTCGGAACAAACAGAAATTATCGGGCAGAAAATTGGCATCCTGCTGCTCTTTGGGTTGATGTCGATTGCAATTTATAACGATTTACTGCGCCTGGTAGAGTAAATTTGAGAATTTCTGTCTGGATCAGTGCGTTGGTGCTGTTGTCGGTGTCCAGCTGGGCGCGAGCCGACAGCTTCGTTGTTGACAGCATCGAAGTTAACGGTATCAAGAAAATTACTATTGGTACGGTGCTCAGCTATTTGCCGGTAAATGTGGGCGAATTGCTGGATATTGAACGTACACCAGACATTATTCGCGAACTTTACTCGACTGGTTTCTTTGAAGATATCGAATTGTTCAGGCGTGATAATGTTTTAGTCATTGAAGTGGTAGAGTGGCCCTCGATTGCGGAAGTAAACTTCGAAGGTAATGATGATATTGAAGATGAGTCGCTGGAGCAGGCACTGGATCAGGTCGGTATTGCCAAGGGGCGAATTTTCAATGAAAACAATCTTGAGAAAATCCAGCTTGAGTTGCAACAGGTTTACTATTCGCTGGGAAAATATTCAGCTAGCATCGACGCTAAGTGGAGAGCACTTGATGAAGATCGAATTGCGATAGACATTACAATATCAGAAGGTATCTCGGCGACTATAAAATCCATCAATATAATTGGCAACCAGGACTTTGACGAAGAAGAGTTACTCGAAACCTTTCAATTGGAGCCCAGCAGTTCGGGTATGTTTGCAGATGATGAATACTCGAGTTCCAAGCTGAGTGCTGATCTGGAGTCGCTAAAATCATTTTATCTCGATCGGGGCTATCTTCAACTGCAGCTCAATTCTCAACAGGTAACGATTAGCCCGGATCGAAAAGATATTAGCCTCTCCATCAATATTTTCGAAGGCAATCAGTTTACGATTAGTGGTATTGAAGTGGCGGGCGAAATGGTGGTTGATGCCGCGGAGTTGCGCGCCCTGATTACCTTTCGCGAGGGAGAGATTTTCTCTCGCAAGGAAGTAAACCAGGCGATTACCAGGATGCAAAAACGTCTCGGTGAAGCCGGATATGCTTTCGCGAACGTCCGTATCCTGAATGAACTCGATAAACAAAACAATACTGTTTCACTACAGTTTCTTGTCGAACCGGGCAAAAAAATGCGGGTTCGCTATATCAATTTCAGCGGTAATGAAAAGACCCAGAATACGGTGCTGCGCCGCGAATTGCGCCAGCTTGAAGGTGAGGTCTATCAGCGTTCAAAGATCGATCGTTCGCAAGTGCGGTTGCAGCGTCTGAATTATCTTGGATCAGTTGATATCAAACCCAAAAGAGTGCCCGACGCGGATGATCTGGTTGATCTCGATATTGCGGTGACTGAACGATTTTCAGGAAACCTGTCGATCGGTGCCGGTTTTGCACAGGAGCAGGGATTAATCTTTAATCTTGGCTTTACGCACGAAAATATCTTTGGTACGGGTAACTCGATCGAAGTTGGATTCGACAATTCCGCCTCCTTGAGACGTTATTCCTTCAGTTACGATAATCCCTATTACACACCGGACGGAATTAGTCGAGGTTTCAATGCCACATATAGTAAAACCGATGCTTCGGAAAACAATTCCAGTAACTACCTGATCGACCGGGCTAGCCTGTCGATTGATTATGGTATTCCGTTATCTGAGTATAATAAGCTCAGGCTGGAGGTTGGAGTCGAGCAAAATGATTTCAAGACTACCAGTGGCTCATCAGAAGAGGTGATCGATTTCGTGGTCGATACCAGCGATAAATATGACGATTCGACACCTCGCTCTGAAGTAGATGGTGAGACTTACCAGACCGTGTTTAGCGTGATCGGTTTTGCCAAGGACACGCGTAACCGGCGGATTTTTGCCAGTTCGGGAAGTCTTAACAGTATTGCGCTTGAACTCCAGGTCGGTGATCTTGATTATTACAAGCTGAAGTATCGACATCAAACCGCCTTCGGACTGACTGACCTCTTCACGCTCAACCTCAAGGGCAAGGTAGGCTACGGCAATGGTTTTGGAGACTACGATGATTTACCAATATACGAAAAGTATACTGCGGGTGGCGTGCGTTCGGTCAGGGGCTACGAATTTAATAGCTTAGGACCACGGGATAGCGAAGATGATGCCGAAGGCGGCAATCTGCAGGTCATAGGTACGAGCGAAATTTTGTTCCCGATAGAAGCTCTGGCTAGTGCAGATACCTTCCGGATTGGGTTATACTTTGACGTCGGTAATGTGTTCGCCGAAGTTAATGATTATGAGAGCAGTGAATTGAGACAATCGGTTGGTATATCCGCCAAGTGGTTCTCGGTTATCGGCCCCATAGAGTTTAGCTACGCGTTTCCGCTTAATGATGAATCCGGTGACGATACCCAGCCATTTCAGTTCGCGCTTGGAGCGCAGTTTTAGCGATGACTTTAAACAGGTTTGTACGCCCATTTCTTGTGCTTTTGTTCCTGGCTGTGATGCAGACAGCGTCGGCGCAGGGCTCGGGATATAAGATCGGGTTCGTAAATACCGCGCGGGTACTCAAAGAAGCGCCGCAGGCACGTAAGGTCGAAGAGCGACTCAAGGCTATTTTCGAGCCCCGCGAGGCCCAGCTGAAGGGAGAGCGGCAGGAAATCCTCACGCTGGAAGATCAGTTGAAATCGGATAGCGAGCTCAGTTCCATTGCGCGGCGCAAAGTGGAACGTGAAATACGTCTCAAGGTCAGTCAACTGAAATTTCTGGAGCAGGAGTTTCGCGAGGATCAGAACCTGCGTCGCAACGAGGAGATTCGTAATTTGCAAAAGGTTATTTCCAACGTGCTGGCCAAGCAGGGGGATAATGGCAAGTTCGATCTGATATTGACCGAGGGTGTAAGCTATGTCTCCGATCAAATCGACATTACTGCAGAGACGATCGAAATGTTAAAGCGGCTATCGGACACCGGTGAAGTAGATCAGTAGCAGGCGATATCAGTGTTGTTGATACTTCGTCCAGACCAGGCACCATTATCCACATGAGTCTAAACCTGCAACAACTGGCCAAGGCATTGAAACTGGAACTCCGTGGCGATGCCGGGTTAATGATTAATGGTGTTGCATCGCCTCAGTCAGCGATTGCGGGCGATTTATGTTTTATCCTGTCTAAAAAATATGTCGATGCTGTTACCGCGAGCAAATGCAGCGCCGTAATTCTGCCCCCGGAGCTGGTTACCGCGGTCGAAGGCAAGGCGTTGTTGCAGTCAGAGAATCCCCAATACAGTTTTGTCAACGCGATCAAGGCGCTTGGCCTCGAACCGCAACCTCTAGCTGAGATGGGTATTCATGCATCGGCGCAAATTGCCCCTAATGCCAGAATTGGAAGCGGGGTCAGCATCGGTGCCCTTGCGGTTGTTGAAGATGACGTCGAGATTGGTGCGGGCACATCCATTGGCGCGGGTACGGTAATAGAACGATCTGCGGTTATTGGTCGTCAATGCGTTTTGCATAGCCAGGTAATGCTGGGACGAGGGGTTAGCCTGGGTGATCGTTGCATACTTCAGTCTGGCGCGGTTATTGGTGGCGATGGTTATGGCCTGGTGGACCACGAGCGGCAATGGTACAAGATTCCACAGCTCGGTAGTGTCGTGATTGAGAATGATGTCGAGATCGGTGCGAATACGACGGTCGATCGGGGTGCCCTCGACGATACGATAATTGAGCACGGATGCAAACTCGACAACCTCATACAGATTGGCCACAACGTCCGCATCGGAGCGCATACCGTGATTGCCGCCAGTGCCGCGATAGCCGGAAGTGCGATTATAGGACGCCACTGTGTTATTGCTGGATGCGCGAAGATAAGAGGGCATATATGCATTGCGGACAATGTAACGATCACGGCAACGTCCGTGGTACTTAAGGACATCAAGCAAACCGGGGTTTATTCATCCGGTACGCCGTTACTGGAAAACAGTGTCTGGCATCGCGTCTGCGCGCGTTATAAATCATTGGACAAACTTGCCCAGACAGTGGCAAGGCTGGATAAATCGAGTAAATAGTCAGGTAGTACTGATACTAAACCTAACCGGGGATTTGATTTGGATTACGATATAAGCAAGGTGCTGGAACTACTACCGCACCGCTATCCTTTTTTACTGGTCGACCGGGTAGTTGAGCTCGAGCGGGGGAAAAGCCTGTCGGCGATTAAAAACGTCAGTATCAACGAACCTTTTTTCCAGGGCCATTTTCCTGGCCAACCGGTCATGCCCGGCGTATTGATACTCGAGGCACTGGCGCAGGCGACCGGGTTACTGGCTTTTGCAGAAATGGGTGACGCGCATAAAACCAAGCTTTACATGCTGGTTGGTATCGATAAGGCTCGTTTTAGAGGCCAGGTGCTGCCGGGTGATCAACTGCTTCTGGACATCTCCCTGAAACGAAATATGCGCGGCATAGGCATGTATCAGTGCCAGGCACTGGTCGACGGGACGGTGGTTGCCGAAGCTGAAATGATGTGTTCCGCCCAGGATCGGGATCTATGATTCATCAAACCGCTATAGTCGATGCCAGTGCTCGAATAGCGGACGACGTGGAAATAGGACCCTATAGTATTGTAGGGGCAGACGTCGAGATAGGCAGTGGCACAGTAATCGGGCCTCATGTCGTGATCATGGGTCCCTGTAAAATTGGCTGTGATAACCGAATTTATCAATTTGCCTCCATCGGTGAGGCCCCACAGGATAAGAAGTACCAGGGAGAACCTACCTGGCTGCTGATCGGCGAGCGCAACGTTATTCGCGAATACGTGACGCTAAACCGTGGTGCCGATGATGGCAATGGAAAAACTGTAATTGGCAGTGACAATCTATTTATGGCATATAGCCATGTCGCACATGATTGCGTGGTCGGTGATCACTCTGTATTTGCCAATGCGGCCTCGTTGTCTGGGCATGTCACGGTTGGCGATTATGCGATACTGGGTGGTTTTACTTCGGTGCATCAGTTTATCCAGATCGGAAACAAGTCCTTTTGCGGTCTCGGCTCGGTGGTAACCAGGGATATCCCGCCTTTCACCACCGCAGCGGGAAATCGTGCCAGGGTGATTGGTATTAACAAGGAGGGACTGAAAAGAAAGGGTTTTTCGGAAGATCTGATCCGAGCCTTGCATAAATCCTTTCGTGAACTATTAAAATCCAGGGGGTCAAAACAAGACGCATTTGCTAACTTGCAGCCATTGTGTGATAAATACCCCGAGGTCGAAGAATTTGTTAATTTCGTTAAACACAGTAAAAGAGGGATCGCCGGTTAGCGAGCTTCTCAATAAAATCCTGACATTTCGAGTAACGGGAGGAACTGTAACAACGAAGCGCAACACCATGACAGTATTACCCAGAGGCCCGGGAGTTGTTTTTGCGGCTATCCTGGCCAGCCTTGCGGGGCAGGCACAAGGGCTCGAAATGCTGCATTTCATCGATGCCAGGGATCACGCCCGGGTTTTGGAAAATGCCTCCGGCCTGAAACTCACCGACGACGGTGTGGTTTATGTCACCAGCCAGAGAAAGGGGACCATCCTGAAAATTGTGGATGGCAATATCGAAGCCATTAGTCTAACTCCATCCGTATTCAAGGATTCCGATCTGGGCGGAACCGAAGTGCTTTCCAACGGTAACCTCGTTGTTGTTAACGAAGGCTCGAGTAGGGTTGCTATTCTTGGTTCGGACTTGAAACTGATCACTCGGTTTTCTCAATCTGGCAGCAGTCCAGGTGAACTCAAAGATCCGAAACCTGTCGCTACATCGATCAATAATAATATTTATGTCGGTGACGTAAAAAACCGGCGAATCAGTGTTTTTAACCACCAGGGCCTTTATTTACATAGCTTTGGCCGGTATGGCTCCAGTGATGATGAATTACAGAAACCAACCCATGTCAGCATCGATGCCCAGGAAAACGTCTATGTCCTGGAAGGCCCGGATCGACTGTCAATATTCGATATGCATGGCGACCTGATCTCACGCATAAAATCCAGTGAGCTAAAAGAACTTTTCGGTAGTACCCCCGAACTAAGCGCGATGACAACGGATTTGAATGGAACCCTGTACCTGGGCGATCGGGTAAGCAATCGAATTTCAATTCTTGACTGGCGCAAAGGTGAAGTGATTAGCGTTTTTGGTGTATTCGGACAGGCGCGTGCGCAATACCGTGATATTACTTATCTTTCGGTTAATGCGAAGGGACAACTTGCAGTCCTCGATAAAAATAATAAGAAAATTGAGGTATTTCAGCTCGATCAAACCAGTTTTGTGGCACCACTTGCCAGAGACAGGTTTGAGCTTGGCGCGAAGTTCGACGCAGCTTGTGTGGCGGTATACGCTTTTATCGATGACAAAACCCTGTGTATCAAGGGCCAAGACCAGGGAGTCGTGATTTTAGGGCCCGATGGAACTGAACAGGGCAGGTTTGCCGAACAGGCCGGTAGACCCTCGTCAATCCATGTCGGCGATCAAACTGTCGCGGTGCTGGACAAAAACTATTTGCACGCATTTTCTCACGATGGAAAGCTTTTGTTTACTATCGGTCGCTACGGATCCTCAGCTGGAGATTTTAATCAGCCCAGTGATGTTTTCGTACATGGCGGCTTATATTATGTTGCCGACAAGGGTAACAATCGTGTGCAGGTGTTTGCTGCCGACGGGAAGTTTCTCGAAGAAATCAAGTCCCGCCAGGGTGGAGAAAAGTTGTTCGTCGAAGTAGGGCCGATTGTAGTCGACAGCCAGCAAAATCTATATGTGGCCGACGGCGGTACGCTGGGCATAATTAACGTCATCAACAAGGATCGAGAACTGGTTGCAACGATAGCTGCGGAAGACGGACCGATTAACAAGGTAACCCGGTTTTACGGGCTGGATATCGACCAGCAGGACAGGCTCTATGCGCTTGCTGGCACGGCGTTCAATGAGTATTTGGTGAAAGTTTATAAAGACCTCAAACCCTTTAGAAAATTCGGTGCTGCAGATGACAATGGTACACTTGTGTACTTCGAGCAACCGACTTCAGTATCGGTAGCTTCGCATACAAAAAACGATGTTTATGTAAACGATTCTGCTTTACAGAAAAATTTTCGCTTTGCTTTGCTGGAAACTCCAAACGCGGCTTTTGGATTGCGTATTTCGGGAAATACAAAAACCATAGATCTACGCTGGAGTAGTAGCAAATCACCGCTCATTGCTAAATACGAAATCCAGGCTGCTGTCGATAAGGACGGGCCGTTTGAAAAAATTGCCACCAGTTACCAATTGAATCAGTCGTTATGGGTTAGCACGGCGGGCAAGTATAGCTGGTTCAGAGTGGTGTCGGTAAGCGCTCACGGGTTAAGCGCAGCGCCGTCAGCACCCAAGCAAAATTATTTCCAGAGAATCACCTCGCTGTACGAGGCAGGTGAATTGAAAGAAGTTGTCGAACTCGCGGATCAATTATTGAGAATTGCACCGGACAATGCCGCTGCGCGCGACATTCTCGGCATGAGCCTGTACCAGTTAAAGAATTACAGGCGCGCAATCAACGAGTTCAAGCAACTGGACAACATTGAACCCTACCATAACAAGGCGATTCGTTATCAGGTACTGGCATTATACCAGCTGGAGCAATATCTCGATGCCCGTGCGTTAATCGATGAGATGGTTGAACAAAGTCCGGCCGATGTCGAGCCCTACCTGATCTGTACCAGGATAAGCCTGAAACTCGCCGATGCGATAGGTGCTGTTAGCTGCGCCGAAGATGGTCTGGCGCTGCACCAGGGCAATGTCGAGCTTCGATATTTGCTGGGTCGTGCCTATATCGAAGCAGGCCTAGCCGAAAAAGGGCTGTTGGTTTATCGGACCCTGGTTCGAACTAACCCGGACAGGCATGAAATACGTCTCAAGATTGCAGCTGATCTGTACGACCTGGGCAGCTTTGAAGATTCCCTCAGTCAATATGATGCAGTGTTGCGAGCGCAACCGGAATCCGGTGTAGCGGCTGTCGGTAAGGCGAGGGCTTTACTCAACCTGGACCGTAATAACGAGGCCAAGTCAATTGCACTGAAACTGTCGGCGAGAAAAGAAACCAAAGGCGACGGTCATTACCTGCTCGGTAAGATTGCGGCGAAACAGGGTAATCACCAGGAGGCGGTGTTGCGCTTAACCCGTGCTGGTAACGAGCAACCGGAAGTCGTAGACCTGTGGGTATCGCTTGCGCAGTCTTATACTCAAATCAATCAACTTGCCCAAGCGGTGGAGGCCCTGGCCACGGGCATCAAATACAATCCGGATGCCTTTGATTTGTATCTGCTCGCCGGCAAGATCGAGCTTGAACGTCAGCAATTCCTGGAGGCCAATGCTTACCTCGGTAAAGCCATCGTGCTTGAACCCAGGTCATTGCTGGCACATACGCTTTACGCGCGCAGCCTGTTTGCGTCACGCAACTATCGAACCGCCACTATCCATGCAGAAGCCGCCGCACGTATAGCGCCTGAAGACATCGATGTGCTGGTACTGCAGGCCGATATCGCCAATCAACAGGGTAAGACCGGATCAGCGATCGAGATCCTGAAAACAGCGATTAGCCTCAATGCGGCATCGGCTGAACTACAATATCGCATCGGGCGTGTCTATCAGAATGCCAATCTGTTCGATGAATCGCGTGAACATCTGGAAAAGGCGGCAGCGATAAGACCATCCTGGGTGGATCCGCATATTGCGCTGGGTCATCTCTATAGCAAACGTCGCTCTTTCGACGATGCGGTGTCGGCGTTTGAAAAAGCGGTCGAACTCGGTCCCACGGATGAAAATCGGGCTATCCTGAATGTCGCTTATGCCGAACGCAAGAAGTCACTGGAGTTCGCCAACAATGCGCCCCAGTTACTGCTTTCTGATTTGAACCTGCATCAAGTTTTTTCGGCCGCTTATAAAAAATACCAGGATGAGTCAATTGGCAGCGTAA
>Ga0209271_10000322_pt1 | contig 16607 bp, 14 predicted proteins | sample tdAd002_FD_187123 | JGI IMG/M metagenome (GOLD analysis project Ga0209271, IMG submission 187123) | Marine sediment microbial communities from the Atlantic coast under amendment with organic carbon and nitrate - tdAd00.2 (SPAdes)... | ecosystem: Environmental > Aquatic > Marine > Coastal >... | reverse complement strand
AGTTGCGCCTGCAGTGTCTTGTATTCTTCGAGTTCCGCCTTGCTCAGCGCCCGTTCACGGCTCGTTTCGTGCAGATAATTAAGTTTATTATCAATATGTTGCCTGTGTAACTGTTTGAGGCAGCCGTGCAGTTCAGGGAGTAGTTCCAAGCCTTCGTGATGCGGTGACCACTCTGCCAGCTTGTACAGGTGCCGCGCCTCCTCACGATCGCGCCAGTGCTCCAGGATTGCCCCGGCATTCAACTCCGGTTGCTGACGTAGCAGTGCCAGCAACCCGGTCAGCAGCGCCACGCCCGGGATATCCAGGTAATCCTCAAGCGGTGCTGCGTCGATTTCCCGGGCCAGTGAAGGTTGGTACAGCAGCATGGCAATGGCCTCCCGTACCGGACTTTTCCTGCCGGCAGCGGCACTACGTTTCCCGGCTGCCGGCCTGTTGGGCTTCTCCGCTGGCTGGGACGTGCCCAGGCGCTCGCCGAGGCGCTCTGCGCTGGTTCCAACCAGGCTTGCCAGGCGCTCGGTCATGAGTTGGCTGAACATGCTGTCCGGCATCCGCGCCAACAGGGGCCTGGCCAGGTCCACCAGCCGTGCCCGGCCATCAATGCTGCTGGTGTCGAGTTGACTGGAGAGACGCTCGAAGAAAAAATCGGATAAATGAGTGGCTGATTGAATACGTTGCTCAAACTCAGCCTTGCCGATCTTGCGCACCAGTGAATCCGGGTCTTCACCGTCAGGCAGAAACAAAAAGCGTGCTTCACGGCCGTCGCGCAACACCGGCAGTGTATTTTCCAGTGCCCGCCAGGCGGCCTCACGGCCGGCGCGGTCACCGTCAAAACAAAATACGATCTCGGGGGCGGTGCGGAACAGGCGCTCCAGGTGGTCTGCCGTGGTGGCCGTGCCCAGCGTTGCCACAGCGTAGTTGATATCAAACTGTGCCAGTGCGACGACATCCATATAGCCTTCAACGACCAGGATGTGCTTGAGCTGGCGCACGGCTTTACGCGCTTCATACAGGCCATAGAGTTCCTGTCCCTTGTGAAATACCGGGGACTCCGGGCTATTGAGGTATTTGGGGGTGCCGTCGTCGAGTACCCGGCCGCCAAACCCGACGGTGCGCCCGCGCCGGTCATGGATGGGAAACTGCACACGGTCGCGAAAGCGATCGTAGCTGCCATCGCCACTATCGCGTTCTATCAGCAAACCCAGTTCCAGCAGTATTTTCTGCGTGGCCGGGTCCGTGCCAAATGCCTTTGCCAGGTTGTCCCAGCCAGGCGGTGCAAAGCCGATACTAAAGCGGGCGGCGACCTCACCGCTGAGGCCCCTGTTTTTCAGGTAGTCCACCAGGCGGCCTGCCTGCGGGTGGGTGCGCAACTGCTGCTGGTAATACTCGGAGACCTTTTCAAGCAACTCGTAATGGGGTTGCGTGACAGCGCTGCGGTTTGATTCGGGGGCACTATCACGCGGGACCTCCAGTCCGACCCGGTGTGCCAGCTCTTCGACGGCTTCCACGAAGTCCATGTGTTCATAGTCCATCAGGAAGGTGATGGCCGTACCGTGTTCGCCACAGCCGAAGCAGTGGTAGAACTGTTTCACCTGGCTGACGGTGAATGAAGGTGTTTTTTCATTGTGGAACGGGCAGCAGGCCTTGTATTCACGCCCGGCTTTTTTCAGCTGCACACGGTCATCGATGACCTCGACAATATCTGTGCGGGTCAGCAGTTCGTCAATAAACGTCTGTGGTATACGGCCAGCCATGGGTTCTAGGGTAAAAGGGATATTCGGGAATAGGAAGATAATCCTGAAAAAACCTGTCTCGCGCAAAGACGCAAAGAGCTGCAATACAAAATGATGTAGCCCGGATTGAGTGAAACGAAATCCGGGGAGGTTTTTCCCAACGGTTGCCCCGGATTACGGCCTTCGGCCTCTATCCGGGCTACGACAGAAAGGTTTTCAGCCCAGCCTGGATTTTATCAAGGCACTGACAGCACCCATGTCGGCCTTGCCCTGTAGCTGTGGTTTCAGCTGGCCCATGACCTTGCCCATGTCCTTTATTGAGCTGGCACCGGTTTGTTCAAGTGCGGCATCGATGAGGGCGTTGATTTCGTCTTCGCCGAGCTGTTCAGGCAGGTAGGGGGTAATGATTTCCAGTTCGTTGTTTTCAATTGTGATCAGGTCATCGCGCCCGGCTTTTTCAAACTGGACGATGGACTCACGGCGTTGTTTGACCATCTTGTCGAGCACCAGTGTCACCTGGGTGTCATCCAGCTCGATGCGTTCATCGACCTCACGTTGCTTGATCGCGGCAGTGATCAGGCGCAGGGTTGCCAGGCGCGGCTTGTCCTTGGCCCGCATGGCATCTTTTACATCCTGCGTGATGCGGTCCTTGAGGGACATGCGGTAGAGACTGCCTAGTAGAGACGAACGCGACGGGCGAGTTCGCGGGAAACCTTCTTCTGGGTGCGCTTCACGGCAGCCGCTTTCTTGCGCTTGCGTTCCTGCGTAGGCTTTTCATAAAACTCGCGGCTACGGACGTCGGAAAGAATTCCGGCTTTTTCACAGGAGCGCTTGAAACGGCGCAGTGCAATCTCGAAGGGTTCGTTTTCTTTTACACGTACATTTGGCATACAAATTCCAGCTAAAATGACTCGTTTGATCGGGCTGCGCATTCTATACACGTCGCACTGAAAAGGCAAAATTTCCTTGTGTAACAAGCCCCGGCGTTTACTATTGACCCCATGCGCGTACTAGGGATCGAGACCTCCTGTGATGAAACCGGCGTGGCCATTTACGATGGCAGCGCGGGCCTGCTTGGCCATGCCCTCTACAGCCAGGTCGAGTTACATGCCGAATATGGAGGCGTGGTACCGGAACTGGCCTCCCGGGACCATGTCCGCAAGTTGTTGCCGCTTATAAGGCAAGTTGTTGATAATTCAGGTATTACAGCGTCCGATATCAATGGCGTGGCCTACACGGCGGGGCCGGGTCTGGTCGGCGCCCTGCTGGTGGGGGCTGCCGCGGGGCGCAGCCTGGCCTGGGCCTGGCAGGTCCCGGCGGTGGCCATCCATCATATGGAGGGGCATCTGCTGGCACCGATGCTGGAGGCAGATCCCCCCGAATTCCCGTTTTTGGCCCTGCTGGTCTCCGGCGGGCATACCCTGCTGGTCGAGGTGGATGGTATCGGGCGCTATCGCGTGCTCGGAGATTCGGTCGATGATGCGGTGGGCGAGGCCTTCGACAAGACAGCCACCCTGCTGGGCTTGTCCTATCCCGGTGGACCGGCACTCGCAGAACTGGCCTTGCAGGGGGACCCGAAGCGCTTCAAATTCCCGCGGCCGATGACCGACCGCCCGGGACTGGACTTCAGTTTCAGTGGCCTGAAGACCTTTGCCTTATACAGCTGGCGTGAATCGGAGCAAACACAACAGGACCGTGCCGATATCGCACGTGCCTTCGAGGATGCGGTTGTTGATACCTTCGCCATCAAGTGCCGACGTGCCATTGCACAAACCGGGTTGAAGACGCTGGTAGTCGCCGGCGGGGTAGGCGCGAACCTGCGCTTGCGGGCACGGCTGGATGAACTGCTGTCCAGGGAAGGCGGGCGTACCTGTTATCCACGCCCTGAATTTTGCACCGACAATGGTGCGATGATTGCCTATGCCGGTTATCGAAGGCTGCAGGCGGGGCAGAAGGAAAGCCTTTCGATCAAGGCGATACCACGCTGGTCACTGGAAGAACTGGAGCCGGCTGGTTCTTGATTGTGGGGTTCTTTGGCTTGGTATTGTAGGAGCGCTTCTCAAGCGCGAATGGTTTTTCCTGTTTCTTCTGTAGGAGCGCCTTTCAGGCGCGATTGATTTTGATGCGGGCTCTCGCGCCCGCACGGCGAGTCTATTTTCTTTGCTCGTCCAAAGAAAACAGACGAAAAGAAAAGACGCCCGAAGCACTCACCGGCTGGCGCCGGTCCCCTGTGTTCCTCGCCAATCCGGGGGTCGCGCACAACTCGGCGCTTTACGGGGCTTTGCCCCGTAAACCCCCTCAAACAAGTGCGCGCCTGTTCCCCGGATTGGCTGCGGTACTCGGTGAGTGCTACGGGAAGGGTAAACCTTAAAACCGACGGGTACGCTGTGCTTTATTCGTCCTACACACATGGTGGCGTGGGGTTTTGAATTACCCCTCCCGTAGGCGCAGCCGAGCATCGCAGGAAAAACCGGATGAAGCTCACGCTTGTTTGAGTGATCGAGCGTAGCGAGATTGCGAGTTGCGTGAGCGCCGGTTTTTGCGAGAAGCGCAGGGAACCCGCGTTAGCGGGCAAGCCTTCGGGCCGCTTTTCTTTTGGGTACTTTTCTTTGGCGGAGCAAAGAAAAGTACCTCGCCGTGCGGGCGCGAGAGCCCGCATCAAAATACAACCGCGCCTGCAAGGCGCTCTTACCCCTTACCCCTCTTCCCAAAACTAATCTTGCCTTCTTCCCCGGAAATCAGATTCCTGATATTGCTCCGATGCCGCCAAAAGAGCAGTACCGTCAGGACTGACATGGCAGCGATAATTTCCGGTTCCGGCATCAGCCACAGGAACCAGAGTGGCGTTAGCAGGATGGCAACCAGTGCCGCAAGTGATGAATAGCGAAATACCACGGCCATGGCCAGCCATGTCGCCGTCGTCAACAGGCCTACCGGCCAGTACAGGCCATAGATGACGCCGAGGGCCGTGGCCACACCCTTGCCGCCCTGAAAACCGAAGAATACCGGGTACAGGTGTCCCAAAAAGGCAGCTAGTGCGGTTGCTGCAAGGATGACCGGGCTCATTTGCAGGGAATGTGCAATCAAAACCGGTATCAGGCCCTTTAGCATGTCACCGAGCAGCGTCAGTGCGGCGGCTTTCTTGCCGCCAAGCCGTGCAACATTGGTCGCGCCCGGGTTTTTCGAGCCTTGAGTGCGTGGGTCCGGCAGGCCCATAAGCTTGCAGACAATGATGGCGGTAGAGATCGAGCCAAACATATAACCGCCAAGAATGATCAGGTAATCGGTTTCCATGTGGACCATTGAAATCTTTCGCAGGGCGCAGGTCAAGCGATTGTGCAGGATGAGTGATGTCCTGTGCTGGTCAAGATGCAAACAAGGCTCTATATTGGCGTGCAACTAAACAGGGGGGGATGTACCCGTGGATATTGTCTTTATCAATGATTTGCGTATCGAGACCATCATTGGCATTTATGACTGGGAGCGCAAGGTTAAACAAACCATCAGCCTTGACCTGGAGATGGGTACCGATATCCGCAAGTCTGCTGAAACCGATGCTATTGAAGATACCCTGAATTACAAGGCCGTTGCGAAGCGGCTGATCGCATTTGTCGGCGAGAGTGAATATCAGCTGGTAGAAACTCTGGCCGAGAAAATTACAGATATTGTATTAACTGAATTCAGTGTTCCATGGGTGAAGCTGACGGTTCACAAGCCGGGTGCAGTACGTGGTTCGCGCGATGTGGGTGTAATTATTGAGCGTGGCAGTTGTTAGATGAAGTCACAGGTGTATGTCAGTGTTGGCAGCAACATAAATCGCAGGAAAAATATTGCGCTGGCATTGGAAAAACTGACGAATGAGTTTGGTGAAATAGAGCAATCATCCATTTATGAAAGCGATGCTGTTGGCTTTAACAGCGCCCCGTTTTATAACCTGGTAATTGGATTCCACACAAATAAATTACCCGGGGATGTACAGGCCAGACTGCACACGATTGAAGATGCCTGTGGACGGGTGCGCAGCAATTCTCTTTCTGCGCGAACCATGGACCTGGACCTGTTGTTGTACGCAGCCCTGGTTGTTGATGAATCAGGTTTATCATTGCCGCGTAGCGATATAACACGTTACGCGTTTGTGCTCTGTCCACTGGCCGAGATCGCAGGAGAGGAAAAGCACCCGCTAAGTGGAGAGAGTTATGCCGATATGTGGGCTGCATTTAATGAACCGGAACAGGTCCTGACGCGTATTGACAGGCCACCCTTGTGAAATTCTGTCCAGGTCATCCCGCGATTCCATCATCAAAATTGAAAGCATGAGTGAGTTTCCGGCACCATCACCACAAGCGCTTGAAGTCAGCACTGAACTTTCCCGCTTGATTCGAAAAGAGATCGAACAGGTCGGTGGTGCAATCCCGTTTTCCCGCTACATGGAGTTGTGTCTGTATGCGCCGGGTATGGGCTACTACAGTGCCGGGCATCAGAAGTTCGGGCCTGGCGGTGATTTTATAACGGCACCTGAACTATCCCCCCTGTTTGGTCGTTGCCTGGCGCGATCCTGTGCGACTGTGCTGGAGGCGCTGGGCGGTGGCGATCTGCTTGAGTTTGGTGCGGGCAGTGGCAGGCTGGTGGTTGATCTGCTGGGTGAGCTGTCCAGGATGAATTGCCTGCCGGGGCGCTACTATATTCTCGAACGCAGTGCTGAACTGAAGCAGAGGCAGCAGGAAACCCTGCAAAAGGAGTTGCCGCAGCTGCTGGATACAGTCGTTTGGATCGACACACTGCCGGATGCCGGGTTTCGTGGCGTGATGCTGGCCAATGAGGTGCTGGATGCCATGGCGGTGGAGCGTTTTCGCTGGACTGGCAGTGAGGTTGAATGGTTTGACGTGATTGCTGCAGGTGACGGGTTTGAGTGGCGCACACGGCTGGCACCTGCAGGTCAGGAGCAAGCGGTTATAAAGGCACTGGCAACAGAGTGTGAGATGGCTGCCGGTTTTGTATCCGAGGCGAACCTTGCCATAGGGCCCTGGATGCAGGCCGTAGCGGAAGTGCTTGAATGCGGGCTACTGTTATTGATTGATTATGGGTATCCCCGGCATGAGTACTACCATGCACAGCGAGGTCAAGGTACCTTGATGTGTCATTACCAGCATCGCGCGCATGATAATCCCCTGCTCTGGCCGGGGCTGCAGGACATTACCGCGCACGTGGATTTCACCGCGGTCGCCGAGGCGGCTGTGGCGGCCGGGCTTTCTGTCGCGGCCTATACAACACAGGCATGGTTCTTACTTGACAGCGGGCTGGATGATTTTTTGCAGCAGGCGGGGCCAACCGACACGGTTGAATATATGCAACAGGCACAACAGGCAAAGACATTGATACTTCCCGGTGAAATGGGTGAGCGCTTCAAGTGCATCGGACTGACGCGTGACTTTGACCAGGCCATCCCCGGTTTTCGTATGCAGGATATGCGCGCACGGTTATGATTGCAGACATCCATGGATAATCTACACGCAATTTATCTGGCCCTGTTGCAGGGCCTCACCGAGTTCCTGCCGATCTCGAGTTCTGCACACCTGGTGTTATTGCCGAAACTACTTGGCTGGGAAGACCAGGGGCTGGCCTTTGACGTGGCTGTCCATGTTGGAACCCTGTTCGCGGTGACTGCCTATTTTCGGCATGACATCCTGCGCTTGCTGGGCGCATGGTTGCAGTCCTGTGGGCGCTGGCAGATGACCGCCGATGCAAAACTGGTATGGTTTGTGATACTCGGCACTGTGCCGGTTGCGATTGCCGGCCTGTTATTTCATGACCACATCGAAATGTATCTGCGTGCTCCGCTGATCATTGCCGCTACCACAATTGGTTTTGGTGTATTGCTGGGTTTTGCAGACCTGCGCGGGAAAAAGCAGCGCAATGAAGATTCATTGGCGTTTTCTGATATTGTCTGGATCGGTCTTGCCCAGGCGCTTGCCCTGGTTCCCGGTACCTCGCGTTCCGGTATTACCATGACGGCTGCGCTGGCGCTGGGTTTGACGCGTTCTGCTGCCGCACGTTTTTCCTTTCTGTTATCCATCCCGACAATCCTGATGGCGGGCGGCTATGAATCGCTAAAGCTTTTCCAGCAGTCTGCACCGGTGGCATGGGACAGCCTGTTGTTGGGAGCAGGGGTTGCCTTTATCAGCGCCTATCTTTGTATCCGCCTGTTCATGCTGCTGATCGAGCGGGTCGGCATGTTGCCATTTGTTATCTACCGGCTGGGGCTGGGAGCTTTCCTGGTTTTGTTGTTTTATTAGAGAATATCTGTGTAGGGCCGACAAATTCGGCCAATTTCAATCGGTCGAATGAATGCGACCCTGCAGGTTTTTCCGGTTCAAGACCGCGCAGCGGGATAAAAAACAGCGTATCAGGTGAACCAGCTACGGAAGGATTTTCTCAATCGCCTCGATACGTGCCCTGCGTATCTTTTCGCCAATTTCCTTCCCGGATATACCGGCAGTATCAACTTTCACATCCAGGGCAACTTGTCTTGCCTGTTGTAACAGTGTTGCCGGGGCATAATCTTTTAGCGCAGGGTCTGCACTGCAGGCCTCGATTTCACAGGTACGCAGAAAATCGATGAAGCGTTGTTCACGCCGGAATGCATCAAGCGCATTCAGCAGGTCCAGCACATGCTCTGCAGAAGATCCTGCCAGTTTATGCGCCTGTGCACGGTACTGTAATGCCATGCCTGCAAGTTCGCGATAGGCATTTGGTGTACGATGGCGTTCACACAGGTCATCGAATTTCTTTGAATCAAGGCCCGCCTGGTTGTTGTTGTCAATGTCGCATATCAGTGCAGCAAAACGAATCATCGCTTTGTCGGTGAAGCCAACCGCAAACTGCAACACTGGCAGTTTAATACCCTTGCTTCCATGGATGCTGTCATCATCGGTGTTTGTGATTTCCATTTCCGGGAAAAGCCGTGCCAGTGCATTGCAGCCAAGCAGCACCCTGAAAAACTGTTCAGGGGTTTTCGTGCGCAGGGTTTTATCCAGTTCCGCCCAAACACGTTCCGGCACCAGGTGGTTGATTTCACCGTTCTTGACCATGCCGCGCATCAGTGCGTTGGTGGCGTGTGCCACATGAAAACCCATGTGTGCAAAACGTGCCGCGAAACGGGCGAGACGTAATATCCGTACCGGGTCTTCTGAAAATGCAGGGGAAACATGGCGCAGCACGCCATTTTCCAGGTCATCACTGCCGTTGTAAGGGTCGATTAATTCACCGTCAGCAGTTTCCGCCATCGCGTTAATGGTCAGGTCGCGGCGTAACAGGTCCTGTTCTAGGGTAATGCCCGGGTCAGCACAGGTCTCAAAGCCGGTATAACCCGGGCCGGTTTTGCGCTCGGTACGCGCAAGTGCATATTCCTCTTTCGTATCCGGGTGCAGGAATACCGGGAAGTCCTTGCCGACCGGCGTGTAACCCAGCGACAGCATTTCTTCAGGTGTTGCACCGACCACTACCCAGTCGCGCTCGCTGACTGGCAGTCCAAGCTTCCTGTCCCGTACTGCCCCGCCCACCAGGTAGATTTCCATAGCTGGTTTCGTTGGCTAGTTACGTCGGGACAGGCGGCGAAACCCGTGGTACTGGTCGCGTGCATTTTGTCCGGCAAGGTAGGTGGGCACAACGGCGGCAATCGGTGTCGGCGTAATACCGAGAGAAGGCAGGGCATTCTTGCTGCAGACACTGTCTTTTTGCAGGGAATAGTAGTTATCCATGGAAAAGGGTTTGCCTGGCATGAAACCCAGCAGCCTGGCCTGCAGGCGCGACAAACCATCGCCCAGGCCCATGATGTGGCCGTGTCTGCCAAGCTGGTCTCGTGTGTATTCAACCAGCTGCATGAGTGTCAGGACGTCGGGGCCGCACAGGTCCAGCCGTTCACTGCCGGTAGCAATATCCAGCGACCGGCAAATGGCCTCTGCAACATCGGTTACGCAGACGGGTGCAAAGCGGCTGTTCGGGCAGGCCAGCGGGAACAGCAACGGCGCTATATTCAGCAGGGTGGCAAATCGGTTAAAAAAGCTGTCGCCTGGCCCGAAGATAACCGAGGGGCGGAAGCTGGTTACCACCAGTCCCTCCCGGGCTGCGGCATGCAGCAGGTCCTCACCTTCACCCTTTGATTTCAGGTAGAGACTGTCCGTCTCTTTTGCATCGGCATTGAGCGCACTCATATGCAACAGCCTGCCAACCCCGCTGGCAAGTGCTGCTGCCACGATGTTACGTGGCAGTTCTACATGCGTACGCTGGAAACCTTCACCTTTTTTTCCGCTTTCGTTGAGAATACCAACCAGGTTGATAATGGCATCAACACCCGAAAAATTCCGGACAAGGCTGTCCCTGTCGTATATATCGGCTTCGATGAGGGTGACGTTCGGATTAACAATAAGAGAACGGTGACGTTCACGCCGGCGGGTCAGTACACGTACCCTGTAGCCGTGCTGTGTCAGCCGGTTGACCAGGTGTTGACCGACAAAGCCGGTACCACCGAGGACGCAAATTGTTTCATAGCTCATGTTTGATTTCTGCCTGTTAAGGTTGAGTGTCTACTGCTCGGTTTTTAGATAGTGCGATTTCGGATAAATGTCGGGCATGTGACTTTTTAATGGTGTTACCGGATTGTCCATGCGCCAGTCATAAATAGCCATGTAGGCCAGTATGCGTTGTATATAGGTACGGGTTTCACTGTACGTAATCGTTGCAATCCAGTTATCCGGAGACTGTTTTTGTTGTTGAGGAAGCCAGCGTTGGACGTTATGTGGCCCCGCATTATAGGCGGCCGATGCCAGTACGATGTTGTCATTATATTGCTTCATGACCTCTCCCAGGTAGGCTGACCCGATCAGGATATTTTTTTCAGGTTCATACAGCTCGCGGGTGTTAGACAGGGGGATGTGATATTTGCGTGCCGTATCCTTCCCGGTTTTAGGCATTAATTGCATCAGACCGCGGGCACCGGCAGGCGATCGCGCGGTTTCGCCAAACGCGCTTTCCTGGCGGATTACGGCAAATATGTGACCGGGAGCGAGCTGACGGTTGCTGGCGTTGCGGTTGATGGTTTCTACATGGTCAATCGGGAAGCGCAGCTGCAGGTCGCTGTAATCCCGTGTTTTCGCAACAGTCAGGATGGCCCGGTCATGCCAGCCCCATTGTTGCGCAAGGACCGAGGCTGCCTTGAGTTCGTCAGCTGACAGTTTGCTGATTGCAGTGGCCCACTCACGGCGTGCATCGGTGTAGAGTTCTGCCCTGTATAACTCGCGTGCACGAATAAAGCCGTCCCTGTTAGCCAGTTGCTGCAGTATCACCGGGTCGTAATCAAGTGGTTCATGACCCGTCCTGTAGGGTTTGTCTAACCGGTCTGCCGCGAGGAACCCGTGGTAGTCACGTTCTTCAGAGAGTGCGCTGAAATCAAGTTTTGCCTCTTCATGGTGGCCCGTTTTTTCAAGGGCAGTTGCTTTCCAGTAGCGCCATTCCTCGCGCTCGGCCTCGGCCGCAGGCAAGGCATCGATTTGTTCAACGACGGCTTCCCAATTATTGTCGCGGATCGGGATGCGAATACGCCAATCGCGGACGCTGCTGCTGGAAGCCGAGGCTGGTACCGCAACCAGCCAGTCAAGCGCTTGCGGCAGTTTTTGCCAGTTGGCCTGCATCGCAATATTTTTTTCAAGTTGCCCGACCTGGTCCGTGGAGAACCGGTAGCGTGGCTTGATGGTTTCCCACTTTATGTGTGCCTGCATGGCATCACGGGCAGCGATGCGCCGTAGCGCATGCAGGATAATGTAACGGCTTATGACTGTGTCGGCCCTGAGGCTGGGCGATTGCAGTGTTCTTGCGGGCAGGCGGTGCGCATCTTTCCAGAGAACAACCCAGGCCCTGTCTTCATTCGACAGGCTCCGTGCCAGGTAACCGGCAAGACCGGTTTTATTATTGTTCATTGCAAGCCGGATGCGCTGCCACAGCAGTTTGGCTGTAATGTAGTCATTGTCGTAGAGGTACTGGAAGACCGGGTCACAGGCATCTTCCTGTGAACGTCCGACCAGCCATAGTCTTATTGCGTCGTCGGCAAATGTTTTTGTTATACCGGTTTTTATTTCAGCCCGTAGTTTGTAACACTGCAGTTCAACCGGTTGCCTGCCTTTATACTCTTCCAGGAAGCGTGCCCAGTCCTTGCTCCGGGCGAGAGCATAAAGCCAGGACTGGCGCAGGCGCCAGCTAACGGGTTGCCCCTTGTAGTGCTTGATGAATGCCGCGATCTCCTGGCTATCTGTCTCTCGTATGTATTTGCGTAATTTTTCAAACTCAAGATAAGAGTGCAACGGGTAGTCCTGTAAGGCCTCGGACAGTCGTTCAAAATCATCCATGCGCCATTGCCTGAGGGCCTTGCGCGCCTCGAGGAATTGTTCCCGTTGCGGCTTCAGATCATCATCCACAGCCAGGCAAATCGTGCTGACAAGCATGCACAGGATGACGGCAAGGACATTGGGAATGTATTGCATGGTTCCGCTATAGTTACAGAAACTGCACGCAGTAACAAAGCAGGAGGTTTTTGTATGACATTCAAGACTGTGAACCCGGCAGATGGCAGTGCCCTCGAGGAGGTGGCTGTATTCACGGACGGGGAACTGGAAACTGCCTTGCAGGAAACCGCAAGCGCGGGGCCGGCATGGCGTGCGACCCCGCTGGCAGAGCGCTGTGCCCTGATGTTGAAGGCGGCGGCTGTGTTGCGCAGTCGTGCGGACGATTTCGCTCACATGATAACGCTGGAAATGGGCAAACCCGTCAGGGAGGCGCGTGCGGAGGTTGAGAAGAGCGCGCTGGGCTGTGAATACTATGCGGAACAGGGACCTGCATTCCTGGCTGATGATGTGATTGAATCCGATGCCGGGCACAGCCTGGTGGCTTTTCAACCGCTGGGCACGGTGCTGGCGGTGATGCCGTGGAATTTTCCTTTCTGGCAGGTATTCCGCTTTGCCGCACCAGCGCTGGTTGCCGGCAATACCGGGTTATTGAAGCATGCCTCCAATGTGCCCCGCTGTGCACTGGCAATAGAATCAGTCTTCCGGGACGCGGGTTTCCCAAACGGTGTGTTTCGCTCCCTGATGATCGAGTCGTCACGGGTCGCCGGGGTCATCGAGGACCGGCGTGTTCATGCGGTGACCCTGACCGGCAGCGAGCCGGCCGGGCGGCAGGTGGCAGCTACCGCGGGTGCGCAGATCAAGAAATCGGTGCTGGAACTGGGCGGCTCGGACCCGTTTATCGTGCTGGAGGATGCCGACCTGGAGCTTGCCGTGGAGAATGCCGTGATCTCGCGGTTCCTGAATAGCGGGCAAAGCTGTATTGCCGCCAAGCGCTTTATCGTGGTCGATGCCATTGCCGACGAATTTATCCGGCGTTTCAAGGCAGGTGTTGAAGCACTGCAGGTGGGGGATCCGCTGGATGAACCGACACAGGTAGGCCCATTGGCGCGCTTTGACCTGCGGGATGAATTGCACAGGCAGGTTGTGGAGAGTATTAAACAGGGCGCGGTGGCGGTGACCGGTTGTAACTTTGAAAGTGGCAGCGGTGCCTATTACCAGGCCTCGATACTGGACCGGGTGACGCCGGATGTGTGCGCCTACCATGAAGAATTGTTCGGGCCGGTTGCCAGCATCATCCGCGCAGCAGACGAGGCAGATGCCATACGTATTGCCAACGACACCGAGTTTGGCCTCGGCGGCAGTGTCTGGACGCAGGACAGTGCGCGCGGTGAGCGCATTGCAAGGCAACTGGAATGTGGCTGTGCCTTTGTGAATGGCCTGGTGAAGAGTGACCCGCGGTTGCCGTTTGGTGGTGTGAAGAATTCCGGCTACGGGCGGGAGTTATCAAGGCTTGGCATGCATGAGTTCGTGAATGCTAAAACGATCTGGATTAAATGATATGTCTCATATTAGTTTTATCTATAGCTGAAAAGACTCTCATAAAACCTAGTAATATTAGTATTTGGTGATAAATTGTTGGAATGTGAATTATTTTAACTAAGTCAGTCAGTTATACTAATGTTAGATTATAAGTCAGTAGAAAAACTATAGGAGACCTGGGGGGTGGGGAGAGCTTGTCTTTTTTGTACGCCACAGGAATCTATGAGGATATAAAAAAGTTTTCGATGCTGAAAGTCGTACTTTGCCATGGTCTCGTTTACTATACGCCGACTACGTAATCAAGAATTCGCAACCCACGCCTGTACGCCGACATTTCAGGATGACGTCTGGATCAGTTACTGGCACTTGAGGTAGATGTTCGTCATGGCGTGGTTCGCAAAAACAGCTAACACAATGAGGATAATTTAATGTTTACCAGCAATCCCTTCTCAGAGCTTTCACAGATGTCAGCGTTCATAACACCCGCAGTAATGCAGGGTTATGTCATTTTGATGGTCATCATGGTCATTGGCGGCACAATACTCGACATGATCCACAAGAAAAGTGCGCAGTACTTTTTCGAAAATTCGAAAAAAGCGCAGAAGAGTGCAAAGCGTACAGTTAGTTCTGGAGAAAAAGCATCGCTTGCAATTTCAACGGTAACAAGTGAAATTTTAACGTCTTCCGAGTTTTGCAATCCAAAACGCAGAATCTCTCATCTTTTCATGATGTATGGCTTCGTCACATTCGTCGCTACTACGGCCATTATGATCTTTGCTTACCCAACGACAGCAACAGCTACACCGACCATCCTGCCAATGCTCTGGCATGTTGGCGCAGCCATGCTTTGCTTTGGCGGCTACTGGTTCTGGTTTTTTATCCGTGTTGATGTGTCTTCAGAAGGTGTTTCCCTGTTCAAGCTTGAACGCGCAGATATCTTTATTGTCTCGCTGCTTACAACCGCGACCTTCGGATTAATCTGGTCTTATTGCCAGTCGTCAGGTGCAGCGCTTACAACTTTGTCCTTCATTTTATTTGTCGTCTCAAGTACGACGCTTTTTAGCACAGTACTCTGGTCCAAGTTCGCACATATGTTCTTTAAGCCGGCTGCGGCATACCAGAAGAAAATTACCAAGGCTGATGGTTCAGCTGAGAATCTACCCGCTGACTTCGATCTGACGGATCCTGCCGTACAGAAACAGTTTCCAGATATCCCGGAATACATGGGCAAGAACCCACCCAACATGGGTCTTGGTATCAAGCGCGAATCTGCAAACCACTACTAACAGTTAATTAACTAATTTAAAGAGAGAAATATTATGCCTACTTTTGTATATATGACTCGTTGTGATGGTTGCGGACAGTGTGTCGATATCTGCCCGTCAGACATCATGCACATTGATAAAACCCTTCGACGTGCTTACAACATTGAACCTAACATGTGCTGGGAGTGTTACTCCTGTGTAAAAGCATGCCCACATCAGGCGATTGACGTACGTGGTTATGCTGACTTTGCGCCACTTGGGCACAGTGTTCGTGTTAAGCGTGATGAAGAAAAAGGAACCATTGCCTGGCGCATCAAGTTCCGCAACGGTAAAAAAGACTTTGACCTGCTGGCGCCTATCACAACCAAGCCATGGGGTACGTGTATTCCTCAGCTCGCTGGTGAGTCTGCGCCTAGCGATTCGATGCGTAACAGCCATCTGCTGTACAACGAACCTAAGTACATTCAACTTGATAAGGATGGTAAGGATAGTTTACACACGCTGGAATCAAATGGCCTGGAAATTAAGGAAGGGGTGCAATACTAATGGGCTACAAGACAATTATTGAAGACAATATCGATATCCTGGTCGCAGGTGCTGGCCTTGGTGGCACCGGTGCTGCGTTTGAAGCAAGATATTGGGGCAAGGACAAGAAGATTGTTATTGCTGAAAAGGCCAATATCGATCGTTCCGGCGCGGTAGCTCAGGGTCTGTACGCAATCAACTGTTACATGGGTACCCGTTTCGGTGAGAACAATCCGGAAGACCACGTACGTTATGCACGTATCGACCTGATGGGTATGGTGCGTGAGGATCTGGCTTTTGATATGGCGCGTCACGTTGACTCTGCTGTACACCAGTTTGAAGAATGGGGTCTGCCGATCATGCGTAACACGAAGACCGGCGCTTATCTGCGTGAAGGTCGTTGGCAGATCATGATTCACGGTGAATCATATAAGCCAATCGTTGCTGAAGCGGCGAAGAATTCGGCTGACAAGGTGTTCAACCGTGTTTGTGTTACTCATCTGTTGATGGATGAATCCAAGGAAAATCGTGTAGCGGGTGCCGTTGGTTTCAACGTTCGTACCGGTAACTACCATGTATTCAAGTCCAAGACTGTTGTTTGTGGTGCTGGTGGTGCTTCCAACATCTTTAAGCCGCGTTCAGTAGGTGAAGGTGCAGGTCGTGTCTGGTACGCACCATGGTCATCAGGTTCTGCCTATGGTCTTATGATCGAAGCAGGCGCGAAGATGACGCAGATGGAAAACCGTATCGTTCTGGCTCGATTCAAGGACGGTTACGGTCCTGTTGGCGCGTACTTCCTGCATCTGAAAACTTATACACAGAATGCCTACGGCGAAGAGTATGAGTCAAAGTGGTTCCCGGCCCTGCAGGAAATGGTAGGCAAGGAATATCTGGATCCGGAGGTGTCGCACGCAACACATCGCCCGATTCCAACCTGTCTGCGTAATCACGCGATTATTAACGAAGTTAATGCAGGTCGTGGTCCAATTCACATGGTCACCATGGAAGCCTTCCAGGATCCTCATCTTGAAGAGATCGGCTGGCACAACTTCCTCGGCATGACCGTTGGTCAGGCGGTTCTTTGGGCTGCTACCGATGTAGATCCGAAATACGAAAACCCTGAGCTGACAACATCTGAACCATACGTAATGGGT
>Ga0209271_10000320_pt1 | contig 16624 bp, 10 predicted proteins | sample tdAd002_FD_187123 | JGI IMG/M metagenome (GOLD analysis project Ga0209271, IMG submission 187123) | Marine sediment microbial communities from the Atlantic coast under amendment with organic carbon and nitrate - tdAd00.2 (SPAdes)... | ecosystem: Environmental > Aquatic > Marine > Coastal >... | reverse complement strand
TTGGAAACCGACTTCGTTGCCGTATTGGCCTGCCAGGGCCCAAGAGCCACTGGTATGCCAGAGTTGCATAAGCTCACGCCGTACCTTGGCGTCCTGCAGAATCGAGGGTTCAAGGTTGCGTTGCTGACTGATGGCCGGATGTCAGGGGCATCGGGCAAGGTGCTGGCGGCGATTCAAGTCACACCTGAAGCAGTTTGTGACGGCATTATCGGGAAGATCAAAGACGGCGACCAGATCACGATTGATGCTTTAGCCGGCGTCTTGTCGGTGACAGCAAATGACGATCCAGCACTCCGGTCAATTGGGAGTTGTGATCCCAGCAGCAGTCATGTCGGAATGGGCCGCGAATTGTTTATTCAATTCCGGAAAAACGTCAGCAGCGCCGAACACGGCGCGACAATCTTCGGCGGAGAATAGTATGGATGCGAGCAAGCTGATGGACGGCGCAAGGGTTGTTCCAGTTGTCGTTATTGACGATATCGAGACCGCCGTGCCGCTGGCGGAGTGCCTGTTATCCGCAGGACTTCGATTTATCGAGGTGACGTTGCGCAGCGACGCCGGGCTCGAGGCGATAGAACGCATTGCCGAAGACGTGCCTGACATGGTTGTTGGAGCTGGCAGCCTCCGCCAGGCGGAACAGGTGGAAGCCGTTTCAAGAGCCGGTGCAAAATTCGGCGTCGCGCCCGGTGCCACTGGCCGCTTGCTCAAGGTGGCTCAGCAAGTGCGATTACCATTCGTTCCGGGCGCGGCCACACCGTCAGAGATGCTGTGGTTGCTGCAGCGTGGTTATTCCCTGCAAAAATTCTTCCCGGCCGAGCTCATCGGCGGAATCCCATTTCTCAAGGCAGTCGGTGCGCCGATTCCGGAGGTTCGTTTCATGCCGACCGGCGGCATCAACGTAGCTAATGCCGGGGAATACCTGGCGTTGAAGAATGTCGCTTCGGTAGGCGGCTCCTGGATAACACCGTCCGAGTTGCTGGCTGCCCGCAACTTCGACGCGATTTCGAAACTTGCGTCGGAGGCGGCGCGGCTCTAGCTGCTTCGCGCAGCGCCGTGACGATCCAATAAATCCTGCTCGATTCGTTTCGTCATTTTCGAATCGATGCGATAGAAGTAGATCGCCACAATTCCCATGATGGCAAATGCGGCCGGGAGAATGCTGAACATGAAACGAATTCCATTCATTGATTCTGCTGTTTGAGTTTCATTCGCCACGAAGCCGAACCATGAAAGGATGATGCCGGCAAGACCCGCACCAACAGCAAGCCCCATCTTGTGCGAAAACTGGACGGTGGAGAACACCAATGCCGTCGTGCGCCGTCCGGATTTCCACTCACCATAGTCTGCACAATCTGCATACATAGACCATACCAATGCCGGCGTTGGTCCTGCGGCAAGCATTCCCGCGCAATTGATGGCAACCATCAGCCAGTACTGATCGGGAGGGGTGAAGTAAAAGGCTGCCATCGACAAGGCATTCAGAAAGGATAGAACGATCATCAGCTGCCGTTTCTCGAAACGTTGACTCAGTGTTTTCGTTAATGTCACTCCAACCATCATGGCCATCAGGCCTAGTGACAGGAATACCGCAGTCTTGTCGAAGATCAGAAAAATCCGGGAACCGTCATCGCCGACGTAGTACTTGAAGTAGTACAGCAGTGTGCCATTGCGTACGGCGATATTTATCAGGGTGAATATCCCGGTCGCAAACAACGCTCGCCAGGGGCCGTTTGCGAGCAGAGCCTTGAAATCCAGCTTCATATCCGACTTCGTGGGCGTTGCAACGACCCGTTCTTTGGTTGTTGCAAACGTTATCCAGAACAGGGCAACCGACACGACCGCAAAAATGGCCATGGTGAGCTTGAAACCCATAGCCTCGTCGCCACCGCCCAGAATATTCTTGAGCGGTGTGACGAATGTACCGACCAGCCATCCGGCGGCGAAGGCGCAAAAAAAGCGGTAGCTGGCGACCTTGGTGCGCTCAATCGATGAGGGCGATATCACGCCCATGAGTGCTGAGTAGGGCACATTGATCGCGGTGTAGGCCAACATCATGAATGAATAGGTGACATAGGCATAAATGAGCTTGCCTGCGTAGGAAAGATCGGGATTGGCAAACATCGCGAAGCCGCAAATGCCGTATGGGACAGCGGCCCAAAGCAAGTACGGTCGGAATTTTCCCCAGCGAGAGTTCGTCCGGTCGGCGATAAGACCCATTATCGGGTCACTCACAGCGTCGAGTAACTTGGTCAGCAGGAACATGGTCCCCACAGCCGCTGCAGTCAGCCCGAAGATGTCCGTGTAGTAATAGAGCAGGAAAACGTTAAAGGTCGCAAAGAAAAAGTTCGACGCAGTATCGCCAAGGCCGTAGCCCAGCTTTTCCCTGAACTTGAGTTTTTCCAAGCTACTTGCCTCGCCGCGCTTCGAGTTGTGATCGAATCTCGTGCGCCTTCTCTTCAGTTATGGAATAGGATGCGATCGCCCAGATGGCGATGCCCGATGCAACGACCGGCACGAACGCGTCGAAAAATCTCATTGCTGTAATTGTCGACTCCGCTTGACCTCCCTGTAACGCAACATCAAAGCCAGTCGCATTCAGGAGCAGGCCGCCGCCGGCGATCGCTACGGCCTGGCCGAGTTTCACGACCCACCAGAATATAGACCCATACATGCCTTCTCGTCGCTCATTCGTTTCCAGTTCGTCCATGTCAATAACGTCGGCGATCATCGAGCCCATCAGCGTAAACAGTCCCCCGAGTCCGAACGCCATAAATGGTGCAGGAATGAGCACGAGCCATGGGTTATCGGGGGTATAGCAAAACCATTTGAGTCCATAACCAACCATCGAAATTCCGATCGCAACGAAAAACGCACGCCGCTTGCCAATCTTCGTGGCGAGCCACGTGACGATTGCGATCACGCCAAGCGCAGAGACGGTTTGCAGCAAACCCGAGTGACCCACGAACTTGGCGCCCTCGGTCGCATCGCCGCCAAAGATGTAATAGATGATGACGTAGGACTGAAACGCTGCGATCAGAATGAAACTGTTGAACACCAGGAAGGTCGCTGCACAAAGTTTCAGGAAAGGCTTGAATTTCAGTGTGGTTGCGAAGCCCTTGAAAAAATCACGCATGCCGTCGAAAAATGTGTGCTGCCTGGGCTGAGCGGTTTCGGGATCGAACGCGAATCGCTCCCGCAGGAAAATTGCCGGCAGAACGCCCACCACGATGACCACTACAGCGATCATCAGCGCCAGCCCGGCCGCACCTTCGACTTCATCGTCAAACAGCGTCTTGCTGTACATGATCGCCAGGAAATAGGGCGAGATCATGTAGGCAATCTGGCCGACGAAATTCTGCGTACCCATCAAGCGCGTACGTTCGTGATAGTCGGGTGTCAGCTCGTAGCCCAGTGCAACCCAGGGGGTCACGAATACGGTGTAGGCAAGATAAAAAATCACCGAGCCAGACAGGAAATACCAGAAGTACCAGGCCTCGCTCTTGCCAACAGGTAATTGCCATAGCAGCGCATACACAATGCCTGCGGCGATCGCGCCGACAAATATATACGGGCGCCGGCGGCCCCATCGGGTTCGGGTATGGTCTGATATATACCCCATCAGGGGGTCGGTGATGGCGTCCGTTATACGCGGCAGGGCGCCCAGCAGCCCGACCAGCGCCGGATTCATGCCGAGGCCAAGGTTGAGCACGATGACCATGCTGCCTATTCCGACTGCGAGGAGATTATTGACTAATGCGCCAAGACCATAGACAAGCTTTTGATGTATCGGAATGCGGTCTTCGGGCGCTGTCTCATAGTGCTTCATTGTGGGGCATCGTGTATTATACTGACAGCGCTGTCAAACGGCGCTACAAGCTCGTTACGGCGCGGCTAAGTGACTGGTGTTACAGCCGGATATGGGGGGACAAGCCATCTCACGTCCTGAGGTAAGAGTATTTCTGGCTGCATGCTGTGGCCTTTGGTGGATGACAACTATGAGTGCCACGATCGCCGAATCGAGGAGAGAATCTGACGATATCGAGCAACGTGTGGAGACGTTGCTCGAGCAAATGACGCTTGCAGAGAAGATTGGCCAGATGAGCCAACTCAATGCGAGTGACGGCCACGCACCGGATTACCTCGGCGATGCGCTGCGTGCTGGCAAAGTCGGTTCCGTACTCAACGTAGCCAATGTCGAGATCATCAATGAGTTGCAACGGATTGCCGTTAAAGAAAGCCGCCTCGGCATTCCGCTGATTGTTGGTCGCGACGTTATCCACGGCTTCAGGACTATTATGCCAATTCCATTGGGACAGGCCGCGAGTTTCAACCCCGATATTGTGCGAGACGGCGCACGCGTTGCGGCGCTCGAAGCGGCAACGGCGGGTATTAACTGGACCTTCGCGCCAATGATCGACATCTCGCGCGATGCCCGTTGGGGGCGTATTGCTGAAAGCCTGGGTGAAGATCCCTATCTTACTGGTGTCCTCGGCGCCGCCATGGTGCAGGGCTTTCAGGGGGACGACCTCACGGCTGCCGGAACCATTGCCGCGTGTGCCAAACATTTTGCTGGTTATGGTGCGAGTGAAGCCGGGCGTGACTACTCCTCGACAAACATACCGGAAAACGAACTACGCAATGTCTACCTTGAGCCGTTCAAGGCTGCCGTCGATGCCGGCGTAACCACGTTCATGACATCGTTCAGCGATCTCGATGGTGTGCCGGCTACGGGCAATGAGTTTCTGTTGCGCCAGGTGCTTCGTGACGAGTGGGGCTTCGACGGTTTCGTAGTCAGCGACTGGGACTCGGTGCGCCAATTGCAGGTCCATGGACTGACCGCGAACGATCGCGAATCGGCACATATGGCAGTAACCGCAGGTGTCGATATGGAAATGGCGGGTGATGCCTACGTTAGCCACCTCGAAAGCCTTGTCGAAGACGGTCGAGTGAGCGTGGACACTATCGATACCCGCGTAGCTAATATCTTGCGTATCAAGTTTAAGCTCGGCCTGTTCGAAAATCCGTATACCGATCCGAGTCGGCTACCGCCGCTCGCGAGCGACGAGGCACTGGAAACGGCAAGGAAAGCTGCGTTGCAAAGTGTGGTGATGCTCAAGAATGATGACGACGTGTTGCCGTTATCAAAGGGCCGTGTTTCATCGCTGGCAGTCATCGGACCGCTGGCCGACGCACCGTACGAACAGTTGGGCACCTGGATTTTCGACGGTGAACCCGAACTCAGTGTCACGCCGCTGGCGGCAATGAGAGATCAACTCGGTGAAAGAGTATCCATACGTTATGTGCGGGCGATGGAGACTTCACGCAGCAAGGTGAGTCCTGCGTTTGACGAGGCTGTCGATGCAGCACGTGAGTCCGACGTTGCAGTCCTGTTTCTGGGTGAGGAGTCGATCCTCTCGGGTGAGGCGCATTCACGGGCAGACATCGATTTGCCCGGCGACCAGGTGGAACTCGTGCGGCGCGTCAAAGCTACAGGGACAACGGTTATCGCCGTCATTCTTGCTGGCCGGCCGCTGACATTAAGCAATATAGTCGACCATGTTGACGCCATTCTGTTCGCCTGGCATCCGGGCACTATGGGTGGGCCCGCAATAGCCGATCTGTTGTCAGGCGTCGAATCGCCTTCAGGCAAGCTGCCGGCGACATTTCCGCGCATGGTCGGCCAGGTGCCGATCTACTACAACCACAAAAACACGGGCAAACCGCCGGTTCCTGAAACAACCGTGCTTATTGATGACATTCCGGTTGGGGCGAGACAAACGTCGGTGGGTAATACGGCCTATCATCTCGATGCTGGTTACAAGCCGCTGTTTCCTTTTGGACACGGCCTGTCGTATGCGAAGTATCGCTATGACAACATTCGCGTCAGTGCCGATGAGATTGGCCTTGGTGACACGATTACAATCAGTGCGGACCTGTCCAATGACGGCGAGGTCGCCGCCGATGAAGTCGTGCAACTGTATATCCGCGATCCGGTCGCCAACGTGACTCGACCCGTCAGGGAACTAAAAGGGTTTCAACGTGTGCGCGTCGAACCCGGGCAGACTGTAACCGTCGACTTCAAGGTGCATACTGACGACCTTGCGTTCTACGGTCGCGACGCGCAGTTCATCACCGAACCGGGCGAGTTCCACGTCTGGATTGGCGGTAGTTCCGAAACCGAGCTGCGTACCGGTTTTCGCATAGCCGAGTGACGCCAGGGCGAGCGAGCATTGATGCAGCAAATGACACGAAACAAAGTTACCACCACATTGATCGGGTTCGCGTTCATCATATGGACGACGGTTTCCTGTTCACCCCCATCAGAGGCAATGAGGCCTATTAAAGTAGAAATTGTACAAACCGACACGGGCTACCAGCTCATGCGTGGCGGCGATCCCTATGTGATCAAGGGTGCCGGCATGGGGATCGACGATATCGAACGATTCGCCTCGCATGGCGGCAACTCGATTCGTAACTGGACCACGACGGGCGAGTACCAGGATGTTACGGCGCTGCTGGATTCTGCGCATGAGCATGGCGTCACTGTCGCGCTTGGGCTGCCAATGCATGCGGAACGGCACGGCTTTGACTACAACGACCCGGTTGCTGTCGCAGCGCAACTCGAAGTTTTTCGTGACGACGTCATCAAGTACCGCGACCATCCGGCGTTGCTGGCATGGATTATTGGCAATGAGCTGAATCACAGTTATACCAACCCGGCCGTTTACGACGCTGTAAATGATGTGGCGGCGATGATTCATGAGTTGGACCCAAATCACCCAACGACCACAACGCTTTCGGGCTTTAAGCCGGATGTCATTGGAGAAATTCAGGCCCGCGCACCCGATCTCGATTTCATCAGCTTCCAGATGTACGGGAGTCTTTTCGGATTGCACGACGAGATTGAGAGGCTCGGTTTTACCGAACCGTTCATGGTGACGGAGTGGGGCACGATCGGCTACTGGGAGATGGAGACAACCTCCTGGGGCGTGCCGGCCGAACTGACGAGCACCGAAAAGGCTGACGTTATTCTGCGTGCACACCGCGAGGTCCTGAGTTCGCTCGAGGGACAGCTAATTGGCAACTATGTATTTCTGTGGGGTCAGAAGCAGGAGCGTACTCCGACCTGGTTCGGTCTGTTTACCGAGGCGGGTGAGGAAACCGAGACGGTCGACGCGATGCATTACATCTGGAATGGGGATTGGCCGGCCAATCGCACGCCGCAGGTCAGGTCGGTGTTGCTAGATGGCAAGACCCACAAGGAAAGCGTCACCCTTCTGCAAGGGCAATCCTACGACGCCGAGCTCGATGTATTCGATCACGAGGGCGACCCGCTGACTTTCCGATGGGAGGTCAAGCCCGAAAGCGGTGAGGCGGCAGAAGGTGGCGACTTTGAAAAAGCCATCGATAATGTCGAAGACTCTCTGTCGGATCCTGACGCCGCTGTCACTCATCTGACGGCGCCGGAGCCGGGCAGATACCGGCTGTTCGCTTACGCGTACGATGACCACGGCCATGCCGCACATGCCAACATACCGTTCCTCGTCGAGGGCACATCTGTGCAGAGCGCAGACAGCCTGCTCGCTGATGAGATCATGGCCGTTGCCTACTCCGGTTTTCGCGAAGGCCAGCATCCGGACCGCGGCTTTGGCGCCAATAATCCGAGTGATGAGGAAATACTCGAGGACCTCGAGATCCTGCTTGCGAATGATTTCAAGCTCATTCGGATGTACGACACCGATGAGAATACGCAAAGAACACTGCAACTGATTCGAGAGCATGATCTGCCGGTCAAGGTGCTGCTCGGTATCTGGCTCAGGGCCGAGTTCAGCAATCACGAGGGCTGCCCCTGGCTGAATGAGCCAATACCGGATGAAAAACTGGCTGCCAATGTCCTGAGGAATGTGGCCCAGGTAGAGCGCGGCATAGAAATGGCGGCAGAGTTTGACGACATCATCGTCGCCGTTAATGTTGGCAACGAGGCCCTCGTCGACTGGAACGACCATATGGTGCCGCTGGAGAAAGTGATCGAATATGTTCGCCGAGTCAAAGCGGCGATCGATCAACCCGTGACCGTCGCCGACAACTACGAGTGGTGGATACGCGACGGCGCGCCACTGGCCGCTGAAGTTGATTTTATCGGTGTACACACGTACCCGGTTTGGGAAGACAAGTCGATCGGCGAGGGGTTGGCCTACACCGTGGAGAATATCGATGGCGTGCGTAAGGCGCTGCCCGGAAAGCCGATCGCCATCCTGGAGGCCGGGTGGGCGACGGCGGCAAACGAGTTCGGCGATCGCGCCAACGAGGCTGCTCAGCTGACGTATTTCAATGAACTCAGGGACTGGGCGACTGCGACAAACACGACCGTGTTTTTTTTCGAGGCGTTCGATGAGCCATGGAAGGGCGATGAAAACGATCCGCTCGGTGCGGAGAAGCACTGGGGACTGTTCAACGTGGACCGCACGCCGAAGCAAGTAATGGCGAAGTAAGAAATGAAAACGAGCAAGCAGCTCCTGGTGTCGATCCTGATGGTCGTGGGACTGGCCGCCTGCGGAGGCGGTGGTAACAATAATCCGCCAACGAACCCGCCGCCCCCGCCACCGACGGGACCCAACGTCAATATCAACAACCCGACGTTGGTCACCGCCGACAATTCTGCGGTATCTCCCGGCGACACGCTGACGCTGGTATGGAGCGACGAATTCGATGCAGCACAGCTCGACCCCGAGAGCTGGTTCTTCGAGGCGGGCGATGGTTCCCAGTACGGCATCCCGGGCTGGGGCAACAACGAATTGCAGTGGTACTTGCCGGACAGCGCGCAGCTCGAAAATGGCAACCTCGTGATTACGGCGCGCAACGAGGTGTCGAACGGCAAGAATTACACGTCGGCGAGACTGATCACGCGAGACCGCTTCGCGTTTCGTTACGGCCGCATCGAGGCTCGCATGAAATTGCCAGGCGGGCAGGGTATCTGGCCCGCGTTCTGGATGCTGCCGCAGGACGATGTCTATGGCACCTGGGCCGCCTCGGGAGAGATCGATGTCATGGAGGCGGTTAATCTCGGCGCATCGGGCGGCAACACGGTCCACGGGACGCTTCACTACGGTGGCGAGTGGCCGAACAATGTATCGAGCGGCAGTAGTTACGTAGTAGCGACGGATGCAACGGCCGAGTTTCACATCTACGCGTTCGAATGGGATGCGACCGAGATGCGTTGGTACGTCGACGACGTTTTATTCGCGATGCAAAACTCGTGGTCGAGCACTGCGGCGCCATTCCCGGCGCCGTTCGATGAGCGGTTCTATGTCCTCTTGAATGTTGCTGTAGGCGGCAACTGGCCCGGGGCACCGGATGCGGCAACCGTGTTTCCGGTCACGATGGAAGTCGATTACGTCAGGGTGTACTCGGGCGAGCCCTGATCTGCTCTGCTAGTCCTTCGGCGCGGGGCCGGTCGACTCTCTCACCTTGAGAGTGGCAGGGACGACGGCGGTTTCCTGCGTCGTCCGACTCTTGCGGGCAGAGTCGATCAGCAACATCACGGCCTGGTCAGCCATGGCGGCCAACGGCTGATTGATCGTAGTCAGCGCCGGGTAGATCTGCTGTGCCAGCGCAATATCGTCGCACCCAGCCACAGACAGCTGCCCAGGCACCTCTATATTGAGACGATCAGCGACACGAATTACGCCGGCTGCCATATCGTCGTTGGCGGCGAAGATCGCAGTCGGCCGATCCTTGCGCTTGAGAAGCGTTGCAGCGCACGCTTCCCCGGACAGGATCGAGTTATCGCCTGAGGCAACCAGGTCTTCAGAAAAACTCAGCCCGCTCTGTTCGAGACCGTCTTTGTAACCGAGAAAACGATTGCCAACCGCCTTGTGCTCGGGATGCCCCGTGATAAAGGCGATTTTCTTGTGACCGAGCGAGGCGAGGAAACGCGTCATCTCGGCGCTAACCTCGCGATCGTTTGTCGCGACAGAAAACAGCTTGCCGTTCGTCCTGCCTGGCGACACGCGCACAAGCGGCGTGCCGGTTTCATCTATGGCTGTGACTATCTTGCGCACGTTGGAAAGTGGCGCCGCGAGCACGATGCCATCGGGCCGCACCTGTTCGATCAGCGCCTTCATCTCTTTGGCGACGTCCTTGATACGATAGCGGCACGGGTGAATCAGCAATTCGTAGTTCGCCGTCCTGCATGCGCGCAGTGCACCTTCCTGCATGCGAATGATGAAACCGGCACTGGGAATTTCGTAGGCGCTCGGGTCATCATAGATCAAGACAATTAGCCGTGAGCGATGGCCGGCGAGATTTTGTGCCGCTTTATTGGGCTGATAATTGAGTTCTGAGATTGCCCGTTGGACTTTATCGCGAGTGGATTCGCTCACGTTCGGTTCACGATTGAACACGCGCGAAACGGTCTTTATCGAAACGCCGGCAAGTTCGGCAACGTCGTCTATCGTGGCATTGGGCATCGAGGCAGCGCTTTACTCTTACATCACAAGGTACATGAACGATTAAGGATTAAACCTGTTTATGACAGCGCTGTCTAGTCAGCCGATCAGTGGTACTTCGGATGGCCATCCTTGTCCCACAGCCCCCTTCTACGCCGACAGCAGGGTGGCCGAGCCGATCGTGACAGTGAGTCGGCAAATTTCGCCGCTGCGCAGGAAGATCTCCCGGCTGTCTTGTGCAGACAGTTCGAGTCCGATCGTTGCTTGCGTGCTTCCATCCCTGCGCTGAACGATGACGCCTGGCTCGTTGTCATCATCTAACCGGTACACCACGGGAACCTGACACCAGGTGAACGCCAGTCCGGGACTTGGAACTTCGATACTCTTCCAGTCGCCGTCGACGTCGAGATACTCGAACTCGCCGGGGTCGGTGAGGAATTCAAGCCTGCGCAGCAGGGCTGGTTCGAATTTTACAGTCCCGCCACTTACCCGCACACCAAGTTCCGCGTAACGGGATAGTAGCTCTTCCTTGACCTGACCCGTCATGCCCGGCTGCCTGGCGCCGGCATGCCGCGGCGTATGAGAGTAGGGGTCCGTCGGAAACGCACCATACTCGGCCGGCGATTTGTTGAAGCCGATGCCGTCACGCACACGATAGTACAGCTCACCCAGCTTGGCGCGTGTACGCCGGTCCGCACCGTCGTCGACGGCATGCACGAAGATCTCCGCGACCGCGACCATGAGCTTGGACACCATGTGCCAATAAATTGAACCGAGCCCCTCGAACCCAAACATCGCGCCCGAACGACCCGTAAACGCCTTGTGGTTGAACACCTCTTCGTAGAGCGACAATACTGACTTGCGCGCGCCGGCAATTTCGTTGCCGTACTCGGCGACAAGATCGTCGAGCCTGCGGCCCAATTCGCGGGCGCTGGTGCAGTCGGCGCTGAATCGCAGGCCGCCGGCGGCATCGCGCTGAATGATACGGTCGTCGCCGGTATCCAACATGCGCTTCAACAGGGGGATACCTGTCGCTTCCGATTCGGGGACAGAGTTCTTGTCGAGAAAACCAGGCAGATCCCGGTCGGGATAGAGCATGAAAGAGTTCTGGTCAGCCCGGAACATGTCACCGTCGAAAAGCGACTCGAGCACGGCGATGGTCTCTTCAGGACCGATGGCGCCGCTGCTCAGGACCGCGACCTGACCTTCGAGCATGGGATACAGCGCATCGGTGTCGATGCCGACATTCTTCAGGGTCAGCAGGTTGTAGGCATGGTACAGGCCGTCGTCGCGCTTGTTGGTGCCGATGCAGTGATCAATGACGGCGAGCGTGTCCTCGAGCATGACCTGGATGTTGTTAACCGGCAGCGAGGCTTTGCCCGAAAACGATTCCTGTCCGTAGACCGTACTGCGATAGCGTTCCGCTGCCTTGCCCAGCTGGCTCAGGAAATGGTAACGCCGGTCAGGTTTGATTCGACCTTCACCCAGTTCGGGCCGCATGTTTCTCAACACCGTTGAGGTTTCGGTCAGCCATATGGTGACCTCGACAGACAGTTCGACGGGCTCTGATTCATCCTGAATCAGTCTTTGCAGGCAGCGGACGTAACGGCGCATATAGTACAGCGTCACCATCGACAGGCCCTGGCCGACCAGGGCATTGTTCGCGTCATTCCACTCGGGCCGTTGCGTATTGAGCCAAATGCCGCCATCGACCACGAGATTGCCGAGCTTGGATAACAACGGTATCAACAACTTGTCGAGCAGGTTTACCTGGTAGACCTCGCCATCTGCATCGAGGACCAGCTTGCCATCGGCGCCCATGTGCTCGACCCTGTCGGCGATGCGCTGTGCCAGGTCCTGGTCGTACACGACCGTGTTTTTGGAATCTTCGAGCAGCGAATCAAAGTCCTTTATACGGTAGGGAACATTGGCGTAGCTGAAAATCGGCTCTCGCAATAGGTGGGCGAGACGAGCCGGGTGAAACATTGCTGAGAGTTCGAGCAGTTTCATCAGGTAGACAATCTGGTGATCGCCCCAATAGCCGATATGGCTCCACGGGTTGTCAGGGTCTTCCACTTCCCAATCGATGCCCTGCTTGGTGATTCGATACGGGTTGTAGCCGTCAATCGTCGAGGCATTTACGAATTTGGCGATGACACTTTCGATAAATTCGGGGTAGCTGAAAGTCAGTGATTCCCAGTTCTGGAAGATGTCTCGCCAGTTTCCCTCGTATGACAACAGGCGATTACCATTCGAATCCCGGAGCCTGATCGCGAACTGGTTCCAGGGTCGGCTCGGATCTCCATGGCGCCGGCCGAAAGTAATGGGCAGGTATTCGTAACAAAGGCGAGCCAGTTGCGGGTCGTCCTGCTCGCGAATCGTTTTGAGTAGTGCCGTGATGTTGAGCTTGTCGGGCAATGCCTGGAGCATGTCCCGGTGCCGCTCATACACCGCGCGATTGAAGTGCATTATGGAAGCGGAAACGTCTGCAACAGACACTGTGTACTGGTCATCGAAAGTTCCGCCCCTGAGGACGTTGAACATCACATTGGCGTAGTGATGAGCTGTTACGTTTTCTTCTGCCGTGCGTTGAAATCCGTCGGCAGCGGCCATGAAACGGGCCAACTCATCGCTACCCTCGGCGATCGACTGCGACATGCTATCGGCAATCGCAGGCTGATCAGCCAACCAATGCTGCAGGTCGATGACCAGGGCCTGAGATTTTTCGATGTCGGCAATGACCTGCCAACGTTGTGACTCGCCGGGCGCCAGCCGCAGATCCTTGCAGGCGAAATAGGCGCCACGCACGCCGCGAATCAGGGTCTCCTGCTCGAGCGATCGGCCGGCACGGAAATCGTCCAGCTGATTCGAAGAAAGTAAAACCCGGTGCCCGTCGAGACCCAGGCAAAAAACCGTGTTAGCGCGCAGTGACTCCAGCGGCTCTGCGCGGTCGGATATACCGGAATACAGTGTAAAAACAGCCAGCCCCGCGTCATCGAGCAATTCACTCCACTTGTAAGCATTGACCAGGTTGCTTGCCTCGGACTGGGTATGCCGCGGCGTGCCGGCCGGCAGCAGGTTTTGCAGGCCGTCTACGAGGCCGAGGCGCCGCTCACCCTCGCCCAGGTTTTCCAGTTCGCAGTCCCTGACGAAGCCAAAACGATCGCTGGTGAGCCACGTGTAACGAAACGCGAGCTGCAGGTCGTGATTGATCTCTTCGAAGCGCAGCTTGTTACCCAGGACGTTCTTGTACAGATTGCGCGTGACTGCAAATACGGCGTCTTGCTCGCGATTGAACGGTTCCCAGATTAATTGCCGACCACCACTATCGATGCGGACAAGTGTCTTGCTACCTGTGTGGGGCCAGCATTCATGAATGCGGTCCACGGGCGCGTACGGGAATAGCGCCGTTTCCGGGGACACGCGGCCGGCCGTCAGTCCGCCGGTCGAAGACACATACAGCCAGTGATCGGAATTCGATGCGATGCTGATGAAGAACGGCGGCATCCTGTCGACATTGCGAATGGCGTAATACCGCTCGCCGTCAATCGACAGGAATTCTCCCGACACGTCAGTGGAACCTGGTACGCCTGGACTTTCGGAAATGTTCAGCATGTCAATTCGATTCCACGAGTATCAGGGCGCCAAAAAGCCCGGCATCGATCCAGCCGCGGTCCTTCGGACCGGTTGGAACCGACTCGGAGCCAACGAAATTTTCTCTTAACTCACTGCCATCGTTGTCGCAGTAAGCGAGCATAAGTCCCATTATCTTGCCGGCCGACAATTCGATAGGCATGTTCTTGTTCGATCCATCGACGTAATCCTGCTGATAGACATCGATGGCCAATTCCCAAACGATCTTGTCGCCTTGTTGCTGCCAGCGGCTCTCCACATGGTGAGAGTAATTGTGGGGTTGCTCGTCTGTGCCGATATCGATGGCCTGGTTGTCGAGCGACATATGATAGGCAAATGCATTGTGATTGAATTGGTGATCACCGCCCGAGAAATCTTCATCGAGAAAAATTTCGAGACAGTCGTCGTCCCAGTATTGAATGAGAGGATCGCGGTGGCTGTCGAAAAGAATGTCGTCCGAGAGTTCCGCGAGAATATAGATTCTGCGATCCGTCCAGACAACCTTGAAGCGACCCTCAAAATCGGTTGACGAATATTCCGGCCCCAGCCAGCGATTGTTGATGTTGCGCCAGTTGGCCTGTTGCCAGATCGTCTCATCGGCGACGCCATCGATTTGCGGTGCGGCCATGGCCCGCGGTGCACGATACTCGCTGCGACCCTCCGAATGCGTAATCTCAGCGGTTGCAGTCGAGGCGAGAAACGCACCCATCAACAATGACAGCCAATCCCGGCGTCTATTCATCTTGTCCCCCAATAGATTCCGCGACCGCGACGGTCCGGGTTACCAGGTCTTCGAGCTGTAATTCGGAGAAGCCGGCGAGGCTGACGGCGACTCGGCCAGCCCAGGGTTTCGTCCATTTTTCCGGAATTGGATTGCCTGTTAATCCGGACAGTCCGCCAACGGTGGCACCATTGCAGTCTGTGTCCCAACCGGCAGCCACGGCATTCCCGACAGCGATGCTGAAGTCGCCGTTTGCGGAGCACAGTGCCCAGACGACCAGTGCAAGATTGTTCAGCGCGTGCACAGGCGGCAAATCAGCATACTTCTCATGCAATTGCGCTACGGCATCTGACACTGTGGCGAGTCCCCGTCCGAATTGCACGGCTGCGTTTACAGCGCTATTCCTCGGAACATAGTCCAGCGCTACATCGAGGGCGGCGTCAAGGTTTTCGGTTGCGGGAATTGCAGCGCCAAGAGCGGCGATAAAGGCCGCAGCGTGCACACCTTCGCCGCGGTGTGACAATGATGCATCTCGTGTCGCGAGTTCCACCGCAAGGGCAGGGCGGCCAGGGCAAACCCAGCCATAAAGGTCGGCGCGGATCTGGGCGCCGATCCAATCGCTGAAATCATTATCCGAGCATTTGGTGAGATCGAATCCGGCGTCCTCGCCGTTGACGAACTCGTCGGACATTTCGCAAAGCAGTGTTCGATAGGCGGCTCGCTCAGCGGTCCAGGTTGTGCCGGCCGGCAAAAGCCGAAGCCAGGCACGGGCAACATCGTCGGTATCGAAACGGAGGCCCTTTTCCTCGAGTAGCAACAACGCCAGCACCGTGTAATTTATGTCGTCGTCTGGTTCGGAACGGACTATGTGGTCACGGCAGCTCAACTTTTCAGTACGCTCAACAATACTTCCTTCTAGCAGTGGCACGTAATTCCGTAACGGGTACGCCTGCGCCTCGCGCAGGTACATTTCAAGCCCCGCAATCCCTTCCTGAAACGAGAGGACCTCCACAGGCTTACCAAGCATGCAGCCGGAGATACGGCCCTGCCAGGCTGTGCGTATACAGGCCGCATCCACCCCCACGGTATTCACAAAAGTTGACCCCTAAATGTCATCTGTGTCCCTTTTTTAACAGCGGCCGTACCTTTGTGTTGACAGCGCTGTCAGATCTAAGTATAAACACGTAGTGACAGCGCTGTCACGTTATTTGTACCTTTCGTAAAAAGGTGCAGCTGCCGAAAAAATACCGATAACTGGCAGAATCATCAGATACCAAGCTAGGGGGCTTGAGCATGCAAAAACCGATTTTTAACAGGACGCCATTGGCTGCCGCTGTTGCGGTTGCGCTCGGTGCGACCGCGTACTCGCCTCTAGTAGTCGCGCAAGACGACGAAGTTATCGAGGAAATTATCACGACGGGTATCCGCGGCAGCTTGACGCGTTCCATGGATGTCAAGCGCACCTCAAGGGGCGTTGTTGACGCCATTTCTGCCGAAGATATCGGTAAGTTCCCTGATGCGAACCTGGCAGAGTCCCTGCAAAGAATTACCGGTGTGTCCATTGACCGACAGCGCGGTGAGGGCAGCCAGGTGACGGTGCGTGGATTTGGTCCGGAATACAACCTGGTGACCATCAATGGCCGCCAGATGCCAACTCATAATGGCGTCAACCGTTCTTTTGACTTCGCGGACCTGGCTTCGGAAGGTGTAGCAGGCGTTAATGTCTACAAGACGGGTCGAGCTGACATGCCGTCGGGCGGTATTGGTTCCATCATCAACATATTGACGCCTGAACCGCTCAAAGGTGAACCTACTTTAAGTC
>Ga0209271_10000318_pt1 | contig 16645 bp, 12 predicted proteins | sample tdAd002_FD_187123 | JGI IMG/M metagenome (GOLD analysis project Ga0209271, IMG submission 187123) | Marine sediment microbial communities from the Atlantic coast under amendment with organic carbon and nitrate - tdAd00.2 (SPAdes)... | ecosystem: Environmental > Aquatic > Marine > Coastal >... | reverse complement strand
GGCCAGACCGGCCAGCAGCTTCTTCTGGGGGCTTACAGCGCATTGATGCGACAGGTTGCAGACGGCCAGGTTACCATGTTTCCCCGCCGTGAAATGCTCGATATAGTGATTATCAATGGGCAGGCCAGGGGAATTGTTGTCAGAAATCTGATTACCGGGGAAATCGAAACCCATGCTGCCCACGCGGTTGTTTTATGCACCGGCGGTTATGGCAATGTGTTCTTTTTATCTACAAACGCTATGGCATCCAATGTTTCGGCGACATTTAGAGCCTATAAAAAAGGAGCGGGGTTTGCCAACCCCTGTTTTACCCAGATTCATCCTACCTGTATACCGGTGCACGGAACCTATCAGTCCAAACTGACCTTGATGAGTGAAAGTTTGAGAAACGACGGCAGAGTTTGGGTTCCTAAAAATCCGGGGGACAAACGCCCGCCCGGCCAGATCCCCGAATCTGAAAGGGATTATTATCTGGAAGAAAAATATCCTAGTTTTGGCAACCTGGTTCCGCGGGATGTGGCTTCGCAGAATGCCAAGGCCCAGTGTGACATGGGTAAAGGTGTTGGCGAAACCGGTTTTGCGGTATACCTTGACTTTGCCGATGCCATTAAACGGGACGGCAAAGATGTTATCGAACAAAAATACGGTAATCTTTTTCAGATGTATGAAAAGATTTCCGCTGAGAATCCGTACGAAACCCCCATGATGATATATCCGGCGGTCCATTATACAATGGGCGGACTCTGGGTGGATTACAACCTGATGAGCACCATTGACGGTTTTTTTGTGCTTGGCGAAGCCAATTTTTCCGATCACGGGGCCAATCGTCTGGGCGCCAGCGCCCTGATGCAGGGACTGGCAGACGGATATTTTGTCATACCATACACCATCGGCGGCTATCTTGCCGGGACGGCTTTGCCGGAAATAAACACGAGTCATCCGGCTTTTACGGAAGCAATCGAGATGGCTAAGGCCAGCATCGAGAAACTTCTTTCCATCAACGGGAAGCGAACGATTGATGATTTCCACCGACAGCTGGGTCATATTCTCTGGGAACATTGCGGCATGTCAAGAAACGAGCAAGGGCTAATGAAAGCTCAAACCATGATACAGGAGCTCAGGGAAGAATTCTGGGAAAATGTAATTGTTCCGGAATCGAACGAGGAATTCAACCAGAGCCTTGAACGTGCCGGTCGTGTGGCCGATTTCCTCGAGTTTGGAGAGTTGATGGTCATTGATGCTCTGGCACGCAAGGAATCCTGCGGATGTCATTTCAACGAGGCCTTTCAGACAGAGGAGAACGAGGCCAGGCGCGATGATGAAAATTTCTGTTATGTGGCCACATGGGAATTTACAGGTGAGGGGAAGGAGCCTGTGCTTAACAAGGAACAACTTACTTTTGAAAACGTCGAATTAACCCAAAGGAGCTACAAGTGACAAAGACCATTAATGTAACATTGAAGGTCTGGCGTCAAAAGGGACAGAACGTCAAAGGCCAACTTGAAACGTATCATGCTAGAAACATTTCCACCGACATGTCCTTTTTAGAGATGCTCGATATCATCAACGAACAGCTCACCCTTGATGATAAAGATCCGATAGCATTTGACCATGATTGCAGAGAAGGTATCTGCGGGATGTGCGGAACCGTTGTAAACGGCCGTGCCCACGGCCCTGAAAAAAGCACAACCCTTTGCCAGCTTCATATGCGACATTTTTCAGACCAAGATACAATTGTGGTTGAGCCGTGGCGGTCAAGGGCATTTCCGGTTATAAAAGACCTTGCCGTTGATCGGAATGCTCTGGACCAGATTATTCAAGCCGGCGGCTACATATCCGTCAACACAGGCGGGGCGCCGGAGGCCAATACCATACCTATCGCACAGGAAATAGCTGAACTGGCCATGGATGCCGCGGCCTGTATCGGATGCGGCGCGTGTGTTGCTGCTTGCCCCAATGCGTCTGCCATGCTTTTTACAAGCGCCAAGATTTCTCAGCTGGCACTTTTGCCCCAGGGGAAACCAGAGGCTGCTAAAAGGGCGTTGTCCATGGTAAGGAAAATGGACGAGCTCTGTTTCGGAAACTGCACTAATGAAAGAGAATGTGAAGCAGAGTGCCCTAAGGAAATTTCTATATCCAACATTGCCCGATTGAACCGTGAATTTATAAAAGCAGGTTTGGTTTCAGTCGTAAAATAACACATATCCGTGTTCATACAGGCGGCAAGTGCCAGGTGTGCCGCCTGGCGATATACTTAGCCTGCACCGCTCCCTTTACCCACCCGTGCTTTGAACTTTTCTTTCGTTACTGATCGTTCAGTGAATCTAATAAAAAAAAGGATTCTTGACTGTTAAACAAAAAGTGTCGTATTTGATGAATTCGTAACAAGACGTTTTATTGACTTTTTACGAAACCATCAATTATTGAGGTGCTTATGAACAATTTCTTTATTTCTCTTGATAATTTATCGGCAAAACTTGGTATTAATACGATGTATTTTCATGTCCTTTTTAAGACCCTGGCTGCTATTGCAGGCACATACATTGTTTGGTTTATTTTAATACGCATTATAGCCTCTCTTGAGAAAAAAACAAAAAAAACCGAATTTATACAAGGCAACGCTAAAATTTTCAGTGTAATCCGCAGAGCCCTTCTTTATTGTCTGATACTTGTAACCGGTACGTATCTCATCAGACTTTTCAACATCGTTCTTTTGGAAAATTTCTTTCAAGCACTCATGATTATACTCCTGGCAACTCCGGCAAAAGATAGTTTACTAATCGTGCTGGTCTACCTGGAAAATAAAATAGCGGACAAAACAAAAACCAAAGTCGATGATATTATTTTTGACCTTCTCAATAAATTTGCAGGTGTTATTATTTATGCAACCGCTGTTATTCTGGCACTCGACATTCTGGGTGTCAATGTCATGCCCTTTATCGCAGGGGCAGGCATAGCAGGCATTGCCATAGGCTTTGCGGCCAAAGATACATTGTCCAACCTTATCGCCGGGGTGCTGCTCATTATCGATCGTCCGTTTGAAATCGGTGACCGGATCGAAGTGTGGAGTGCTCCCGCCGGAAGCGCCACCTGGGGAGATGTTGTTGATATCGGCCTGCGCGCTACCAAGATCAAGACCACCGATAATATCGTAATTATCGTCCCCAACAATGAAATCATGAAACGGGATATCATCAACTACACCATTATTTCAACAAAGATCAGAGTTCGAGTTAATATCGGGGTCTCATATGACTCGAATATTGAAAAAGTAAAGGAGATAATCACTAAGGTTGCAGAGTCGGTGGCCTGGATTGCAAAGGAACCGCCTCCTAAGGTGGTGGTCAGAAATTTTGGAGAATCTTCGGTAGATCTTCAGCTGCGGGTATGGATTAATGATGCGCGAAAACGGATGGATACGCTCTCATATATAACCGACAAGGTCAAGGAGGCTTTCGATAAAAGCGGGATTGAAATACCCTACCCGAAAAGAGACATTACCATAATAGATAAATCACGAACAGAATCGGAAAATAAGCAGCAAACGCTTACCAATAAAACTTCTTGATTTGAAAAATGATTAAAGTTAATATTAAAGTTTTCGTATCAATTTAGACGGCTTCGTAAAAAGTCCAACTTCTGCGTTGAACTGCATCTTTCGTCATTGTAGCGTACTATAAGTACGCCTCATTCCTCAGGATTTGCGCGCCTTGAATTTGGAGCTTTTTACTTTGCCGTCGAATTTCGACTTTTTACGAGATTGTCAATTTAGCCCGTTGAATAAAATTGTTGCATTCAGATAGTATAATAACCGTATGAAATTTACAATACATGAAGTTGCCCAATGCCTTAATCTTCCCGAAATAACAATAGAACGCTGGATACGGCAGGGTAGAATTCCCATACAAAAAAGCAGCAACGGCTATATATTAAACGAAGCTGCTCTGGAAAAGTGGGCTGCACTGTATAAACTACCATTTTCAATGCCCCGGAAAGTTAAGACCAGGCACAAGGAAAAGAGGATGGAAAGTCTCCTGACCGCAATGAAGCGTGGCGGTGTATTGTATGATCTTAAGGGAGATGACGTAGAAACGGTTTTGAAATCTGCCGTCGAAAATATCCCTGTTTTATCAAACAACTCAAGAGAAGAAATTTATCGACACCTGCTTGAAAGAGAACACCTGACATCAACCGGGATTGGCAAAGGGGTTGCTATTCCTCATCCCCACGATCCCCTGTCGGACACTTTGGAAAGTCAGGTAATAAGCACATGCTTTCTTGAAAACCCTATAGATTTTGGTGCAGTGGATGACAAGCCGGTGTTTGTCATGTTCATTCTTTTAAGCCAGTCTATAAAAATTCACCTCCATCTACTTTCAAGGCTATCGTTTTGCGTTCGCGATAACGCATTTGTAGAATTTTTAAAAACATCCCCTGATTCAGCAATGTTTTTTTCAAAAATAGCTGATTTCGAAAAACGACTCGATAGAGCAGATATTTATTAGGTGTCGGTAAAATGCGCATTTTTCAATCGTGGCGCTACCCTGCAAACTGGAACATTTTTCGTTTAGACGATCGTCTTCTGCTCATTTTGATGGCCGCTATTGTCGGTAGCTGCAGCGGTTTGGCAGCTGTGGCTCTAAACCGATCACTGGTGGCCATGTTCAATTGGCTTCATCATTTACGCCATTACTGGTGGGTCTTTGTGCTACCGGCCATAGGCGCTGCGCTCTCTTCCCTGTTTCTGGACAAAATCGTTAAAGAAGGAGCCGGGCACGGTGTGCCGGAAGTAATTTACAGTGTATCGCGTTATGGCGGCCTGCTCAGATTCCGCTCAAGTTTTTCCAGGCTCATATCGAGCTGTCTTACCATTGGCAGCGGAGGGTCGGCAGGTCCCGAAGCTCCGGTGGTTATGAGCGGAGCAGCAATCGGCTCCAATATCGCAAAATATTTTTCCTTAAATGACCGCCAGCGGGTAACCCTTGTCGGTTGTGGAGCAGCCGGTGCAATATCTTCCATCTTCAATGCACCGATTGCCGGAATGGTATTCGCTATCGAAGTTATCATTGGAGAATGGAAATCCGTACATATTGTCCCGATTGCCATTGCTTCCGTGGCAGGTACTGAAATCAGCCGCATCCTCCAGGGAAATCAGATCGCATTCAGCCACCGCCTGTTCAGTATCGACCATATGGATATTTTTGCCTGCCTTGGGTTGGCCATATTAACTGCTGCTGCTTCTATTCTGCTGACCCGGCTGCTTAGATCCATGCATGAAATATCAAAAAAAATACCGGCCCCAGTATGGATACGGGCAGCTGCAGGCGGTTGCGCTGTCGGCCTGATCGGCTTATTCCTTCCAGTGGTTCTTGGTGAAGGGTACCATTCGGTTCGAATGATGATCGAAGGGGCCTTTTCCCAGGGACTTGCAATTTTGGCACTTGCTGTACTCGCAAAGATTGTTGCCACCGCTTTGACCCTAGGTTGGGGAGGATCCGGCGGAATATTTGCTCCCTGTTTGGTTATCGGAAGCCTTGTGGGGGTGACTTATCACCATGGTCTGGTTTTGCTCTGGCCTGCGGTATCATGGGTTAATGAAGGTTGTTTTGCCTTGCTGGGAATGGCGGGCCTTATCAGTGGTATGATGCAGGCGCCCTTAACTGGAATCTTTCTTATTGTTGAGATTACAGGAGGATATGAAGTCATTCTGCCTCTGATCATCGTTTCGGCCATCTCTACGACCCTCTGCCATTACATTGAGCCGGCGTCTTATTATCTGAAAGAACTCGTAGAGTATGGACACCTTTTAAGACCCGGCACCGATGCACGAGTTCTGTCCGATCTTAACGTGTCAGAGCTTTTAGAAAAGGATTGCATAGCCGTAACACAAAACATGCTGTTGCGTGATTTTATCAACATAGTCAAAAAATCCAACCGGAACTATTTCCCGGTGGAAAATGAAGAGACAGGTCATTTTTTAGGAATAATCCATTTAGATGATATCCGGCCGTATCTCTTTAATCCTGTAATGTATGATACCGTGTTTTTGGGACAGATAATGGATGCCAATGTTGAAGTCGTCCATCCTGAAGACGATTTATCCGACGTGCTTCGCAGAATGGATGCAAATCGCTTGTTTTCTATGCCGGTTGTAGTAAACAATAGATTCATCGGTTTGATTTCAAAGGGTAATCTTCTAAATCAGTATCGTAAGGAGCTAATGGTTCAGACCAGTCAGCAAATTTGAGTTGGAGTGAGTTAAAATACTAAAGATCTAAAGATGAAAAAATGATAGAAAGGAAAATCAAATGAATCATCAACTGCTTCATATTTTTCGAAACAATCCTCTGGGAAGGGAAACGCTGCTCCAATCGATTTATTTTTGCAAGCAAATAAGCGCCTCTCCGGTTATTTACATCCCCAAATCTACCAAATTTTTAATGTATTTTGATAACGATGTGGTTCAGATTGATCTTGATGAATCGTATCTTACATCACCGGATACCGCTTTAAAGCATGCAACCGAACTGTTGGAACAAGCGGGAATAGAACCTATATTCCTAGATCCAAAGCATTATACCGCTTCAACCCTGCCGGATATCCATACGAATTTCGACTATATGTGCTGCCCCAGAAGCATCAGTGACCTGTCTTCAAAAATCGGTTTAGGCTACATCGGTCCCAGAGTCAGACGTATTGTGAGGTCTGCACGATTTCCGGTTCTCATAACCAGTTCGGTTTTTAAAGAATGGAAAAGTATAGCAGTATTTTTTGGGGGTTCGGCTAATGCGGTCAATGCCCTCAAGCTAGGGTTTCGTCTATGCAGGGTTTCCGGCATGACACTTGACGTTTTTACCATGGTTGAAAAAAATTCCCGTGAATCATACGAAAAGATTGTCAAGGATAAAAATCTTGAAGAGGAAATGAGTCTTTATGCCGGAAAATGGCATTTTTTTGAAAACCAAGTGTTTGAAGAAAACCTATATGATGTACCGCATGATGCCCTTATTGTCCTGGGTGCTTATGGTCATCATCTATTCAAAGACTTTGTTTTTGGGAGCAAAATGGAAAAGGTGCAGTCTACCATATCAAACAATTTATTAATAGTTGGCCCTAATTACATAGCAACTATCTAGTGCCTGAACGAAAACCGTCACTTTTTTTGAGCAAGAGAAATATTTTTTAAATAACCGTCAATGATTCTTTGTGGATCTATTTTAAGAGTCTTCGCATAGGTTCTTAAAAAATTTTTTAAATAAAGCTCAGGAGGCAGACTTTCAAACTGATTTCCTTCTATCGATTTTATAACAGAAACACTGATTCTAGTTATAGCATTAATTTCAGATATCTCAACATCGACAGCCTCTCTTACCTTTTTTAAATCATCTCCTGAAATCAAATCTTTAGAAAGAGCTTCATTTGTAAGCTTTTTGACTTCTTGTTCTCTCGATTTTTTTCTAACCCTTTCAGCAAAATTGTCGATATCGGTTATATTGCTCGAATAAAAGGGCACCGGTTTTTTTTGATTTCTCATTGATGTAATTGATAAGTCAACTTGTCCGGAATCAGTAAGCATTCTGTCGTAGGCGGACCTTTTGTTTTCATTTATTAGCGTCAAAAAGGCCTCTTCAATGGTTTTTAAAATTTTGTCTCTTTCATCACTTGAGAACAAAGAATAGGTGACCAATGAATCTTCGTTGTAAATTGACAGCGCATCCCTGTAGGCGCGCTTAATCTCAAAAGAGGATGAATTTGGCGGAATTTTTAAAATATCGTAATAAGTTAACCGTTCAAAATTTTTCATGATATTTCTTGTTCCGGTTGTTCAGATGGTCTGTTGTTGGTTATATTTTCAGCAATTTTTTTCAGATCTGTTGAAGATGGCGTATAAGGATATTTATGGATATAGAGTTTTTTTGAAAGAACTGAATCATGAATCCGCACATCGTAACCGACGTTTCCAAGGAACTGAAAATTAGAATAAAAATGCCTGTTGAATACAGTTTCAAATTGATCGCCAAGCGTTGCATCTAAATTTTTCCGAAACTGATTTAAAATAAACTTGAAATGAAATTCGTTTAATTTATTTTTCAAAAGCTCTTTTCTATCGGGGTCATGTTTTAAGATAATTTCTATGATATCCGGTGATTGCATTGCCGCGGTATTTGAGCTGGCATCAGCGTTCTTAATTATCGATTGAAAAGCATGCTGCTTAATAATCTGTTTTAACTTTCTTAAATAGACAGTCTTTATAAAACGAAAGGAATTTTCAATTGATGTAGGTTCAGGTGTACATATAAAAATTCCTTGCTTGGAAGTCAGGAAAAAATCCAGAGTGTTAAAATCTGTCCCGGTTCCCAGGTCGAGCAAAATGTAATCGAATGGAAGCTTTTTTATAGCATTTATAATTTTTAGTTTATGTGCGTGAGACAGATTTGCAACTTCCATGGAGCAATGCAAGGAGCTGATAAAAAAAAGATTTGGGATAATCGTGGGAACTGCCACACGGTCAAGCTTTTTTGCCGTTTTATCTAAAAAGCTGTTTATACCGTTTCCCGGGTTATTAATCCCCAACAAGGTATGAAGGTTTGAGGCGCCAAGATCCAAATCAATCAGCACAACCCTTTTGCCCCGCTTGGCAAATAATGCTCCAAGGTTGGCAGTGATAAAACTTTTTCCAACACCTCCCTTGCCACCGCCTATTGGATATATTTCCGTCATCTATGCTCCAGCATTTCACATGAACATTTTTAAATATACATCCTTTAATTGGATGTTTTGTATATTATCTTGATTTTGTAGTATAAGTCAAACAGATGTACGGCAATAATTGCCGTGATGAACCTTGGTATCCAGAGCCAGAACGCACTTAGCCCGAGAGATAAAAATAGTGCCGGATCTTCAATCATGGAATGATTGATCCCTATGGAAAGGTGAAGTCTTTCAAGTTCTTTTTTGGTGAGATGTTCTTCTTTTGCTTCTTCCACAATCACTGCTCCACCATATGCAATTCCAAATACGGTTGCTGTAAGCCATAGTATACCGACTTTGTTATCAAGCCCCATGGCCTTTAAGAGCGGGCTCAGTATTTTAACAATATGTTGGATCATGTTAAAAATCTTCATTGTTTCAAGAAGAATCATCAGGACCATAATAATAGCGAATATCTTTAAGCTGAGATATAAAGTCGCGACAAACCAGCTTTTCAGCATAATTAAAAATGACGGATGAGTTGAAACAAATGCGCTTTTTTCTACAAGCGCGGCTGGTTCAGATTCAAGGAATAAAGAGACTATGATCACGGTAACGATAGAAGCCGTCAAACGGAAAAGAGTTGCTTTAACAGGGTTAAGTCCGGACTTGCCTTGAATAATTCCCTCCTGGATAAGATTGTGTGAGGTGAGGAGAAAAATGGCGATCAGTGTCATTTCGTTATTAGTTAAGGGAAGTACAACCATGGAAGCTATTCCACCGTAAATTCCTGTAAGCATTCCGGCGATAAGAGGTAAGGCGGCTATGGGGGGAAGCTTTAGAAGATTCATGCCGGGTTCCAGAAGAAAATCTATTTTGTTTATCCAACCGCTATACTCTAAGAGTGCGGTAAGAAAAGATATGGGCGCAAGGATTTTTAGCATCCAGACAAAACCGTTCCATCCTTTTGTTATACCGGTTTTAAGGCCGTATTTAAGCTTGTTTTGAGCGGGTTCCATTCTTGCAGGATTGGAGTAGTGTTTGACGGCTTGATAAAAACATATCAATTTAGCCTATTGAAAAATGGGCCTGTATGCGATAATGTTTTCAACGGGTTAAGATATTACGCAAAAACTATTTTTTCATATTTTCCGGGTTGCAAGTAATACAGTCATATATGAGGTTTTTAAGTTTCTGCTGCAGAACCGAGTAAGAATAACAGCGTGTTGCAATTTCGTAGTTGGTCTTAACCATTTCTTGACGAAGTTCTGGGTTTTCAAGGACCTCTCTTGCCTTGTGAACCGCATCCTCTGTAACAAACCCGTCGATTTCTATAGTCTCGAACCCTTTGGGTTCGATGTCATATGAATAAATGGAATATTTGTTTACAACTATCGGTTTGCGAAAGTATATGGCTTCGAGAAAGGCATTCCCAAACCCCTCAAAAGTTGATGGATACGTTACAAGGTCGGCATGTGGATAGATGTCGTTAAGGGTGTAAATTTTTTCCCCTGTTTTAGTCAGTCCCCTGTGTTCATTAATAATATCCGACACAAAAACTGTGTTGACATTCATAAGCTTTGAATATTCCCTGACCCTTTGTTCATAATCGTAGCCTTCATCACCGGAAGCATGCGAAATTATAAGCTTGGCTTTCATCCCTAACCTATTGACAAGCTCTATTGCATGTTCGATCCCTTTGCGCTTTACAACCCGGGTTGGCTGGAGGATTAAAAGCTCATCATCTGCAACACCGAGGGATTGCCGCACGTCTTTTGCATAACCATTAAGGGGAGGCGGTGGATTTTCAAAATCCATGACATTGGGAATAATGGTTGCCGAAATACCTGTTCGAAGGCTTAACTGATTATCACCTGAAGAGTTGATGGTTACGTGTTGTATCGACGGCAGGTGGGGAGGGAATGCCATATTCAGGTATTCCCATACAGCATTTGTCAGAAACTGCTGACGTTCCCAGAAAAAATCGTGATGATGAGCTATTGTAGGTATTCCGGTTTCTGATATCACCTCAGTAATAGCAAGACCTAATGGGATATTCAATGGAATTGTCAGAGAATTTTCCGGAACTAAAAGTTCAATTGAAAATTTTTTGATGAATTTGTATAAATCATCCTTTAATTTTCTTTTAATTCCCATAATTTTTTGCGTAATATGCCGCTCACGTTTATGAACACCAAAGCAGTTGTTGTAAATATATTTAATATCTGGATGTGTAAAATGAGCTTCTTCTGCCAGGTAGGAGCAAGCGGGTGGACGGTCAAGCTCGCCTGCAAAATAGAAACAGGAAAATCCTTCCCTTTGAAAAACAGTAGCCCATTTTTCTGTTTCCAAGGACACACCGTCTGTCCCCGCAAAACGGGTAGAAACAAATCCTACATTGTGTGTTGAACCACAGAATGTACAGGTGCTCATTTGTTGCTCCTTTTCAGGTCGTGTTGTTTGTAATTTCCAGGTTTTAAAATATTCCTAAAGCCGCAAACATTCTTAATAATTTTACTGCAGAGCCTTTTTTTATGTCAATACGCAATATCTGAGCCAAACATTCAATCTGATTTTTCTTTCTCATATGGGAAAATTTTATTTATGATTATAGATAGATGGATACATGGAAAAACAATAAATATTCCTTCTATACCTTCGTCAAGGGCTTTTTGAGCGTCAAAAAAATGGATTTCAACAAAATTTTGACATTTGCCGTTTAGTTATTAGGCAATAATTTTCCCACATCCCTATTTTATATTATCCAAACCTGATAGTTCCGTGAAAAGTAAAAGGTTAAACGTGAAAAGTTTATATGGTGTGTAATATTGCCTCTTAATGTACGGAATGTAGTCGTTTTACATTTCACGTCTCACTTTTTACGAATTCATCAAACCTTGACTGGCCGAAATCAAATAAATTAAAATTGCCATATATGGTGTTATTTTTTTCTTGACACACAACATATATTATTAAATACTTAAAATCAATAAATTTCTTTTAATTTCAGTCAAGTTTCACCTCGAATCGGAAAGACGAGATGAAACAAAGGATGTGCCATGATAAACACGGAAAAGCTAGTTGACCGAAGGGAGCATAAACGGTTCCGGGTAAAGGAGGGAGCATATGCTTTGATTGGGAATAAACCTTCCAGGCTGGGTCAAATCAAAAATATCAGCAGGGGCGGGCTTGCCTTCAGTTATATCGTCAATGGAGAGGAAATAAACAGATCGTTTAAGGTTGATATATTTATAAGCGGTCAAGGTTTCTGTTTAAAAGATGTGTCTTCTAAAAAAATTTCAGACTTCCATATAGATAATAAACTCCCATTCAGCACTTTTGCAATAAGGCAAAGTGGTCTTCAATTTGGTGAAATGAATCATAGCCAGTTATCCCAGTTGGATCACTTCATCCAAAATCATACCATGGGTGAGGGAATTTAAGAGTTGTAACATTTTTCCGAAAACGGCACATTTTTCCCCTTCGAAAATATTATCACATATAGTCAGTTCGATTCTAAACCGTATCTAGTGCCTGAACGAAAACTGTCCTTTTTGCCGATATCGGCGTCAGACTCAAATTTTAATCCTCGGAATACTACCAGTATTACTGCCTGCCCCGTAGGTACGGCAGATCGTACTGGGGTGGTTAAAATTCTCGCCTTCCTTGATCTTAACGAAAAATCCTAGTTTTCGTTTGGGCACTATCTATCTTACCCGTTCAATCAAGATTCGTACCTCACCTATTTCAATGGCCGATGAATTTGCAGGATATTCGGCCAATAAACACTTTATCTTCTTGATAATCATTAACAAATAAGTTAATAAAGAATGCTTTAGGATTCACGCAAAAATAACTTCGCAGAATTGGCACTCAGATTGAGCAATATAAATGACTCCAGTGGGATAGTCTTGCCGGAATTTCACGGGGCAAGCAAATGACAACAGAAGGACAGCATGGCCACGCCAAGTTATTGGGCCGATAACTATGTAAAAAAGAAACGCTCCGGGGGAAAAGCCATAAGTTTGCTTAAACCGGGTCAAAGGGTTTTTATCGGTTCTTCTTGTGGAGAGCCGCAATACTTGGTCAGGAAGCTTGCTCAAGCGTCGGACACTTTTACAGATATTGAGATCGTTCGCCTGCTCAGCCTTGAAAGTACTCCCCTGACACTGATTGCAGATAAAACAAAAGACCAGAGCTTTAGTATAAGGTCTTTTTACTTGGGATCTGCCAAACCAAAAAGCCTTGCAAAAAACAAGCGTTTTATTACGCCGATGAACCTTTCCGCAGTACCCCGCCTTTTTGAAAGCAGACTTCTTCCTATAGATGTGGCTCTTGTTCAGGTGGCTCCGCCGGATGACTTCGGATGGATGAGCCTGGGGATTTCCGTGGATATAACCCTTGCGGCAGCCATGTCCGCCGACCTTGTCATAGCCCAGGTAAATTCCAGTATGCCTCGTGTGCTGGGCAGAAGCTTCATACATGTAAACGATGTGGACGTGATTGTTGAGCACGAAGAAGAGCTTCTTACTATTGGTGAACTCCCGGAACTCGAGTCTGCCAATCATATCGGCCGACTTATTGCACGGCTTATTGACGATGGTTCAACCATCCAGATCAGTCCGGGTACAACTCCACAGTCGATTCTTTTGGCACTTTCCGACAAAAATGATCTCGGTGTTCACACCCAGTTCCTCACCAACGACATAATGCGCCTGGTTTCAATGGGGGTTATTACAAACCGGAAAAAAGGATTCAACGATGGCAAGTTGGTTGCAAGCAGTGCCATCGGGACAAATAATCTTTACGAATTTCTGGATGATAATCCATCCATTGAGTTTCATCCTTCGGATTATGTAAATGATCCTGGTATTATTTCCCGTCACAATAAAATGGTTTCTATGAACGTAGCCATGACCATGGATCTCACCGGTCAGGTAGCTGCAGATGCCCTTTCCAACAACTATTTTTCCGGTGTGACCGGTATGCTCGACTTTATCAGAGGGTCGTTCCAGTCTGAGGGAGGCAAATCGATCATAATGCTCATTTCAACAACCATTGATGGTAAAAAGAGCCGAATTGTCCCGACGTTAAATGACACCGCTATTGTTGTTCCAAGGGGTGATGTTCAATACGTGGTTACCGAATATGGGGTTGTGAACCTGTTTGGAAAAAGTTTGCAGGAGCGGGCCATGGCCATGATAAGTATTTCCCACCCGGATTTTCGTGATGAACTTTTATTTGAGGCCAAGAAAATAGGGCTTCTCAGTGAAGAACGGACCCTGTCGGAATCGGTTCGCGGTATATACCCGATTAAACTGGAAGAGACCAGGGAAATTGACGGTGATCTAATAACCATAAGACCGGCTAAACCGGTAGATGAGAGAAGGATCCAGGAACATTTTTACAATCAGGATAAAGACGACATATATTCCAGATTTTTTCGGGCAAGGTCCAGATTTGTCCGCGACGATTTAGAGGGTATGTTCCAAATCGATTACATCAAAGATTTAACCCTTCTGGCGGTTGTCGGAGAATTCGGTTTCGGAAAGGTTGTGGCTGTTGGGGAATATCTGCTGGACCAGGCAAGGAACGTAGCGGAAGTTGCGTTTTCCGTTAGCAAAGAGTGGCAGGGAAAGGGGTTGGGCAAGATTTTGATGCGGAAACTGTCCGAGGCTGCCCGGGAAAACGGAATAGCCGGTCTTATGGCCTATACCTTACCCAGAAATCAGGGTATGATAAGGCTGTTTAAAAGCTTACCCTATAAGGTAAGTACCATGTACGACGGCAGCGTAATTGAATTGAGCTGCAGGTTTGATGAAGTCGAATAATAAAAATTACCTTGGTTTCGGCTGTATGTGCGTTTAATTTTAACTCACCTATTGACAAACAAATAATCTCAATATAAATAATTCTATTTGGCAGGTTCTAAGGTCAATCCCTTTTCATAAAAAAACCACAACATTTCTTTTTTGCTTGGAAAAATACAGTTTTTATTTATGCATAAAGCTGTTTGAAACGTCTTTTTATATATGGCTATAAATCTACCGATGTAGATAATTTTTTAACCAAATTTAATTTAAGAAAGGAGGGTTGATTATTTTTTTGGGGTCCTGAGGTTTTTGATTTTACTGATCCTTTGGAACCAATTGATGAGAGGTGAAACGTAATACTCCTTAATCATTAACTTTTTATCGAACAAAGGAGGTAACTTTGGGTTTAAAAATATACAAAGAATCTTATACCGGCGGTATAAAAGAGATTACCCTTGGTAAAGGCGATAAGGCAGTTACCGTCGGTGGTGAGTCGTGCTATCCTTTTTACCATTTCGAAGGTGACATGCCCAACAAGCCTGTAGTTGCAATGGAAGTATGGGATATGGAACCGGACGACTGGCCGGAAGCCGCACTCAGCTATTTTAAAGATGTCTCTTCAGACCCGGCTGCCTGGGCCAAAAAATGTGTGGATGAATTCGGAGCCGATCTGATTGCGCTTCAGCTCAAAAGCACCGATCCTCATGATAAGAATACCAGTCCTGAAGAGGCTGCTGCTACGGTGAAAAAAGTCAATGAGGCTATTGATGTTCCACTGATTGTATGGGGCACCGGTAACATCGAAAAAGATGAAGAGGTTCTAAAGCAAATTGCCGAGGCAACGATGGGAGAGAATCTGATCATCGGACCTGTGGAAGATAAAAACCACAAGGGTGTCGGAGCGGCTGCCATGGGATATGGCCATACGGTTGTGGCATCTTCACCCATTGATATTAACCTTGCCAAGCAGGTCAATATTCTGCTTGAAAACCTGGGACTACCGATGGAGCGCATGATCGTCGATCCCACAACCGGTGGTCTGGGTTACGGTCTGGAATACACCTATTCCGTTATGGAGCGCCTTTGCCAGGCGGCCTTGACCCAGGGTGACGACAAGCTGCAGCTTCCGATCATCAACAATCTGGGCGACGAAATCTGGAAGTGCAAGGAAGCCAAGCTGTCTACTGATGAAGCGCCGACGTTAGGTGATCCGGAAAGACGCGGGATTCTTATGGAAGCCATAGGGGCTGTCATTTATCTAATGTCGGGTGCCAACGTTCTGATCATGAGACACCCGGAAGCCATTCGGTTGACCAAGGCTTTTATAGGTCTGGCGATTGACGGTGGATCGGCTGCCGACGTTGCGGCCATCAACAAGCAATTAGATGATGTTGATATCGACTATGCTGCCCTGGCACCGGAACCGGATCTTACAATAGAGGGTGAAGAACCCAAGAAAGCACCACCCAAGAAAAAGGCTGCGCCAAAAGTTGAAAAGAAGGCGGCGCCAAAGAAAAAGCCTGCCGAGAAGGCAGCGCCAAAGAAAAAAGAGGTAGACAAGGTCGAAGAAGAGGCCAAGGCTAAAGCTGAAGAAGATGCCAAGGCAAAGGCAGAAGCTGAGGCAAAGGCTAAGGCAGAGGCGGGAGTCAAGGCAAAAGCAGAGGCAGAAGCCAAGGCAAAAGCAGAGGCAGAAGCCAAGACAAAGGCAGAGGCAGAAGCCAAGGAAAAAGCGGAAGCTGAGGCCAAAACCAAGGCAGAGGCTGAAGCTGGGGCTAAAAAAGAAGCTGAGGAGGAAGCTGTTCGCGAGCAGCGTGCCAAGGAACGCGAAGAGCGTCTGGCCAAGCAAGAAGTTGCTCCGGCCGCCGAAGTTTCCATGACTCCGGCAAAAGTGCAGAAAACCCAAATGGACAAAATGCTGGAAACATTGAACAGATTACACAAAAAAGTATAAATAATACGAGGAGGAACCTCTAATGGCAGAAGAAAAAAACGTAAAAGCCGCAAAGCCTAAAAAAATGGCTGATCCCATGGCGGTTTCCATTGATCCTGCAACTCAGGAAATGATAGCGCGGGCCCAGAAGCTGGAAATTGAAACGGTTTTTGACAGAGCTGTAACAATGAAGCCCTGTAACATCGGAAAC
>Ga0209271_10000317_pt1 | contig 16661 bp, 10 predicted proteins | sample tdAd002_FD_187123 | JGI IMG/M metagenome (GOLD analysis project Ga0209271, IMG submission 187123) | Marine sediment microbial communities from the Atlantic coast under amendment with organic carbon and nitrate - tdAd00.2 (SPAdes)... | ecosystem: Environmental > Aquatic > Marine > Coastal >... | reverse complement strand
AACCGAAAGTCCGGCCGAGTGCCGGGCTTTCTTATGCCCGCTGATGTAATCGTAGGCAGTCTCGCTCGAGTGATAGTCTGCGTGACTCTTATTGTTCTACCCGAACGATATCGAACTCAGTGTCGGACGGACAATATTCCAAAGGAAAGCAAACGTCGAAACGTGCATTCACTGCATACAACCAAGGGCCGAACAAATCAGCCGTAGAAGGAATACGTAGATCCTCATCGGTAAGGTATCCATTGAACGTTGCAGTTGAATAGTCCGGACTCAACGTGAAAACGGAGATCTGATTGATGAAATTCTGCACGACGTAGAGCGTTTTGCCCCTTAGAACCAGGCCGTCACCAAACGGTACTCCAACTCCACCGAGGTCGATCTCTGTCGCAATCCCGGTATCGGGATCCACGGTGTAGAGGCGGCCTGAAGCCGAATTTACGACGATAAGCGTGCCGTTGTCCGGTGTGGCCACGATCCCGTTGGCATTGATCACGAGTTCCTCGGGGGAAGAGGGGAAGACGTCGAACCAGTCACCGCCTAACCTGAGGGACTGCACGGTGCCGACCGGCGCGCCCTGTGAATCCAGCGCGACTTTGTAGATGTGCGGGCCGAAGTAAATGTGTGGGCCGAACGAATCGGTAAAGTAGGCCGCGTCTGGCGTCACGACGACATCGTTGATCCACGAGGCCCCCGGCGCGCTCAAGGGCGGTTGAGCGACCAGTTCGCCTGTCGTCGTGTCGTAAACACGTCCGTCACCAAAAATACCACCGGCAACAAACAGGTAACCGCTGCTCTCGTCGAAATCGAGGCCTACTGCCAACAACGAGCCGGGCGAACCCGGTACGAGTATGCTTCCTGCGCCAGTCCTCAAATCGACTTCGTAGATGCTGCCGCTGGCCAACGAACCAACATAGGCGGTATGACCAATGCCGAGAGTTATTCCCTCCGGCTGGAATCCGTCTGGCAGCGGGATGGTTTCCGGAAAGCTCTGCGCGGTTGCCGAGCTCCAGCATCCAAGAGACAGGATCAGGGTAAGCGCCGGCATGTTGACTATCATGCGTTTTAGTGTGTTCATCTCCTCCTCCTTTTGTTGAGCAGGTGCCGGGGCCGCAATCCACCGGGACTGCCGCCCCGCACAGATAGCATACGAAGGTCCTCGCATCGCCGCATGACGGTTGGGTGACAGGCAGCTGACGGTATCGGGACGGCGGCCAAACCCGTAAAATAGAGGGTATTCAGCGCGTGCGGGCGCGAGCACCGATGCGCGATTCTGTCGGCAGGTAGTTCATGAACCAACACCCTGTGTACCGTTTTGATGATTTCTTGGCCGACCCAGAGACGTGGAAACTTTCCCGGGGCGGGCAGGAGATTCATCTCGAGCCGGTAGTACTGGAGCTCCTCATCTATCTGATCACCCACCGCGAGCGGCTCGTGACGCGGCAGGAGCTGATGGACACCGTCTGGGGCGACGCGGTGATCAGCGAATCCGCGCTGACCAAGGCGATGGCCCGCTTGCGTAAGGCATTGGGCGACCACTCTGCCGCTCCCCGCTACCTCGAGACCGTGCGCTCGCGAGGCTATCGCTTCGTTGCCAAGGTCGAGGAGATCGAACAGCCGGATCATCCGGACCTGCTGCCGGCGAAGACCGCTAAAGCGGTGCTGCGCCGCGGCCTGTTTGCAGCCGCGGTTGTCACGCTGATCATCGTGGCCGTCTTCTGGTTTCGAGAGCCTCCACCTGAGGCCCCGCAAGGAAGAGTCATCGAATCACTCGCCGTGCTGCCGTTGAACAACCTGACCGGCGACCCCGAACAGGACTATTACGTCGACGGTCTGCAGGACCTGTTGATCACGGAGGTCTCGCAGCTCCCCGGGATACGGGTTACGTCGCGGCAATCGACAAGACGCTACCGGGGAAGCGAATTGCCGACGGCCGACATTGCCAGGGAACTCGGCGTGGATGCTCTGGTCGAGGGCAGCCTGTTGCGGGAAGGTACCAAGGTCGAAGTCACCATCCAGCTGATTGACGGCCGGAATGACGAGCACCTTTGGGCGGAGCGCTACACGCGTGAAACCCCCTACGTTTTCAACCTGATTGCAGACATCGCAGACGCCATAGGCGCCGAGATCGGTGCGGGCACTGTGTCTCCGGGAACCGACGGGCTAATGCGCGAGCCGATCGGCCCGACCGACCCGCGCGCCATCGAGGCTTATGCTATCGGCATTACGCATCTCGATGGATTGACCGGGGACGGAATCCGTACCGCCATCGACCAGTTCAAGATGGCGGTCGAGATCGAACCGGAGTTCGCGCTTGCCTGGGGCGAGCTCGGGGTGGCCCATACAATGCAGGGCATGTTTGGTTTTGCCCTGCCGAGAGAATCCAAGGAGCAGTTGCAGACTGCTGCGCTGAACGCGATCGAGGCGGATGACCAGGTTGCCATCGGTCACTCCGGGCTCGGCTGGCTGCGGTGGTATACGTGGGTCTTTGAAGGCGCCTGCGAATCGTTCGAGGAAGCACTGCGGCTCAACCCGTCGGCCCCCTATGCAATTCATGGCGTGGCCGACTGCCTGTTGTTCGACGGGCGCATGGACGAAAGCGTCGCCCGCTTGCGCGATCTGCTGACGATCAGCCCGTTCAGCGCCGCGCACAACTTGCCGTTGCCGTCCCACCTGTACATGGCGCGCCGCTTTGACGAGGCCATTGCTGCAGCCAGAGCCATGCAGGTGCGGACACCTCAATTGTCGGTGCACTTTCTGCTTGCGTTGGTGTACTGGCAGCAGGGTCGCTTCGACAAGGCTCTGGAGGAAGAGCGGCTGGAGTTCGAGCGGCGCGGCGACACCGTCCTCCTTGCGGCCCTCGAAGAGGGTTTCGCCGAAGCCGGACCGACGGGCGCCATGCGCGCAAAGGCCCGGGTGCTGGCCGCGCGAGCAAAAGAGTCTTACGTAGACCCTTACGACGTCGGGGAAACCTTCGCCCGTGCCGGGATGGTCGATGAGGCCCTGCACTGGCTGGACCAGGCCGTCGAGCACGGCTCTTACAAGATGACCTACGTCGCCTATTGGCCCCATTTCGACGTTGTGCGTGACGACCCCCGGTACCAGGGTCTGGTCGAGCGTGTATATGGGATGACGGTTCCGAAAACCGGACATTGAGGCGGGCAGGGGTCAATTCGCCCGTCTTTAGCTATTTCAGGCGAAACCACGCCCGGACTGTCGGAACAGAGCAAATCACGCCCCCGCTACCAAATAAAATACGCCGGCCCCGGTCTTTTTCGGGTCCGGCGTTTTTTTCGCTCGCGCGAAGGCCATCCTGCCCAGGGCGGTGGCTTCCTACCAAGTTATGCCAATCCGTAATAAGCCGTCTCAGACTAGCACCGGTTGTCGCAATCGCCTGCAGGGATGTCTATGCTAGTTAGTGACGTTTGCTTCCATTTTCAGGAATCCGGTTAGATCAATTGATCGATCAGCGATCCGAGGGGAGTGTGATTGGTTCGGCTATTCATTAACGGCTCGCTACAGGAATTGGATGTCACGCCCGACATGCCGCTGCTTTGGGCTCTTCGTGATGTCGTCGGCCTGACGGGAACGAAATACGGTTGCGGCAAGGCCTTATGTGGTTCCTGCACGGTTTACGTCGACGACGTTCCCGCTCGCTCCTGCGTTTTGCCAGTCGGCGAACTCGAAGGACGCTCGATTACGACAATCGAGGGATTGGATTCTGATTCTGGCAGGGCCGTCAAAGCAGCCTGGCTCGATTTGCAGGTTCCTCAATGCGGCTTCTGCCAATCCGGGCAGGTCATGGCGGCGGCAGCGCTTTTAGACAGAAATCCCGCACCAACGGACCACGACATCGATCAGGCACTGGAAGGCAACATTTGCCGATGTGCCACCTATCATCGAATCCGCGCCGGCATCAAGAAAGCCGCCGAAACGGTGTCGGCCAAAGGGACCAAGGCATGAGCCAAAAGGCCGCAACGGTGCTGAGCCGCCGCAAGTTCCTGCTGGGAACAGTCGCAGTAGGAGGCGGCCTCGCGGTTGGCATTTACCTCCAGCGCTCAGGTGAATTCAACGAACAACAGATGTCAACGGACTCGTCCGACATGATCGTAGAGTCGCCGCCCGAGGCGTTCGTCAAGATCGGTAACGACAACATCATCACCATTTACTCCAAGCACACGGAGATGGGGCAGGGTGTGTATACCGGATTGGCGACTATTGTCGCCGAAGAACTCGATGCGGACTGGGAGCAGATTCGAGTTACCGCAGCGCCGGCTGATGAGCACATCTACGCCAACTCCTATTTCGGAACGCAACTGACCGGCGGCAGTTCGTCGATCCACAATTCCTGGGATCAACTCCGCCAGGTCGGTGCAGCGATGCGGCACATGTTGTCGTCGGCGGCTGCCGAAGCGTGGGCAGTATCGGTCGAAGAGATCGAAGTACGAAATGGAGAACTTTTCCATCGACCTAGCGGCAAGCGAGCCGTATTCGGTGAATTTGCTGATCAGGCAGCAAGCGTGCCGGTGCCGCAATCGGTCCGGCTCAAATCACCGGATGCGTATCGACTGATCGGCAATGAGCTGCCGCGAACGGATATCCCGGCAAAACTCGACGGTGGGATCGTGTATACACAGGATTTCAAATTGCCGGGTATGCTGACGGCCGTGATAGCACACCCGCCAAGGTTCGGAGCAGTCTTGAAATCCTTCGATGGCAGCCAAGCGAAAGATATGCCGGGTGTTGTCGATGTTGTTGCTGTACCGAGCGGCGTAGCCGTCGTCGCTGATGACTTCTGGAGTGCCCACCAAGCGCGCGATCGACTGCAGATCGAATGGGACGAAAGTAAGGCGCTCACCAAGAGCTCAGACACAATGATGGCCGAACTACGCGAACTAACGGAGTCGGGTGGTCTGATCGCGCATGAACTTGGCGATGTGGACCAGGCACTTGATATCGCCGATCAAGTTTTGGAGTCAGAGTACGAATTCCCTTATCTGGCTCACGCGGCAATGGAGCCGATGAACTGCGTTGTGCAGATTGGTGACGGCAGTTGCGAGCTTTGGCACGGTGCTCAGTGGCAAACTCAGGATCAAGCCGATGCGGCCAACATACTTGGAATTCCAGCCGACCGCGTCAAAGTCAATATGCTTTACACAGGGGGTGCATTTGGTCGGCGGGCTACCATCGACTATACGCGCGAAGCCATTCATATTGCGCAGGCTGCTGGGTCCGGTAGGCCAGTCAAGCTGATGTGGACTCGTGAGGACGATATGGCCGCCGGCATGTATCGCCCACTGTTCTTCCATAAACTGAAAGGTGCGCTGGATGCAAACGGCAACCTGATCGCGTGGCGTCATCAATTGGCAGGACAATCCATAGCGGAAGGTGTCGCGCCAGAGTGGTTGGAAAACGGTGTTGACTCTATGTCCGTTCATGGCGCCACCGACATGCCCTACGACGTCCCGAATACCCAGTTTGAATCGTATAACCAGACCTATCCCGTACCGGTAATCTGGTATCGGGGCACGGGCCGGTCACACACGGTTTTTGCGGTTGAAACATTTGTTGACCGCTTGGCCGGGAGTGGCGGACTAGATCCACTGAATTTCCGGCGTAGACTGATTGATAAGAAGCCCCGCCTGCTTCATGTTATGGAGCTTGCTGCCGAGAAAGCGGATTGGGGAGCGCCAATGATGGACGGCCGCGCGCGTGGCATTGCGATTCATTCGTCGCGGGGTACGCAGATTGCCCAGGTCGCCGAGGTAACCGTATTCGATGACGGAAGATTCTCAGTTGATCGTGTCGTCACGGCCGTTGACGTCGGTATCGCGCTGAACCCAGACAACATTCGGGCGCAGGTGGAGGGCGGTACGGGTTTCGGCCTGTCGTCGGCGCTGGGCGACGAGATTACGTTGCGAAACGGTTTGGTCGAGCAGACCAACTTCGACCGCTACCCGGTGTTGCGCATTGGTCAAATGCCCGCGATAGAAACACATATCGTCGATTCAACCGAATCCCCGACTGGCATCGGAGACTTTACACCGCTGGTTATCGGCCCGGCGGTGGCTAATGCCCTGTTCGCGGCGACGGGTCACCCAGTTGGAAAATTGCCCATACAATTGCCACCCTAACTAACTGGTGGACACTTGTTCATTTTAGGCGAACCCGCCGGTGGACTGTCGGATCAGCACATATCACGCCCCCGCTACCAAAACAAGAAAATTGGGTCAGACCCCTTGGGGTCTGACCCTTTTTTTTGATTTGTGCCAGGTGAGGTTTGAACCTACGAGGAAGTAGGTTCAGCCGAGCGGCGGCGACGCATCGCGTCGCGTATTCGCCGCGAGACAACGCGAACGAAGTGAGCGTTCAATCCTGCCTGGCCCCGAAGGGGCGAAGGCCATCCTGCCTGACTCGGCTCAGTTAGGTATATCCCAGAATTGACGTGAGTGCTCCCGGAACAACAATTTGCTCAGCGTCAACAATTCCAGGGACACGGCATGAATACGGTTCTCAGACTTTCCGCACTTACTTTTTTCCTTATTTTTGCAGCACCCGGATACACGCAGGATCAGGTTTCGAGTGAAGCGTCGGAGCTGGAGTACCGGCTCCTCGGCCCTGTTAATGGCGGTCGTGCATCTCGCGTTGTCGGAATTCCGGGCGATACTTTGACGTACTACCTGGCGACGGCAGCAGGAGGTGTTTGGAAATCGACCAACGGTGGGCAGAAATGGGAGTCAGTCTTTGACACCCAGCCAGTCTCATCGATCGGGTCGGTCGCTGTAGCAAGCAGCAATCCCAATATTGTCTTCGTCGGCTCCGGTGAAGCGAATATACGTGGCAACGTTGGCGAGGGTAACGGCATCTATCGCTCGCGGGATGGCGGCAAGAACTGGGACCATGTCTGGGAGGCCGAGGGCCAGATCGGAACGATCGTCGTCAGTCCGATTGATGACGATGTCATATTCGCTGCGGCACTTGGCAGCCCGTTCGGCGCAGGACCGGATCGCGGCGTATTGCGCAGTATTGACGGCGGTAACTCGTGGGAAAAAGTACTGTATGTCGACGAAGATACGGGCGCGTCCGATGTCGCGTTCGACGATTCCAATCCGAATATTCTGTTTGCTGGAATGTGGCAGACCCGACGCTACCCATGGGACATGACCAGCGGCGGTCCCGGCAGCGGCCTGTATATGTCGCGAGACGGTGGTGACAACTGGAAGAAACTTGAAGGTAGCGGGCTACCAGAGGGAATCTGGGGCAAGGTTGGTGTCCGGGTGGCACCGACAAACCCGAATCGGGTTTACGCACTGATCGAGGCAAAGGACGGCGGCTTGTTTCGTTCCGACAACGGTGGCGATAACTGGAAACACATCAGCGACTCGGCTGGATTGAAACAACGTGCCTGGTACTACACGACGCTGACAATTGACCCAAACAATGAGGATGTTGTCTGGTTTCCGCAGGTCGGGATGTACAAGACTATTGACGGTGGCAAGACAGTGCTTAAGGTCGATGTTGCTGGCTGGGATCACCATGATGTCTGGATAGACCCAAAGAATTCGAAACGCATTGCGGAAGCCAGCGACGGTGGCGTGTCAATTTCCGTCGATGGCGGTGAGACCTGGGCACTTGCCCGAATTCCCATCGGCCAGTTCTATCATCTGTCCGTTGATACACGGACACCGTACAGAGTCATGGGTAGCTTGCAGGACTTCGGTACTCGTGCAGGCCCAAGCAACAGCCTGCATTCCGGTGGCATCCATCTCGGTGATTGGGCGCCGGTTGGTGGTGGAGAGGCGGGTTTCGTTGTTGCCGATCCGGACGATCCGAATATCATCTATGCCGGTGAATACCTGGGAATCCTGACGCGCTACGACGAGCACACCGGACAAGCCCCGCATGTGGGCATTTACCCGGACGAGGGCGGCGGACACGGCGCCGAAGATCAGCGGCATCGATTCCAGTGGACCGCGCCGATAATTATCTCGCCGCACGATTCGAAACTCGTGTATCACGCCAGCAACTATCTGCAGCGTACGAGAGATGGTGGTCAAACCTGGGACATCATCAGCCCGGACCTGACGCGTAACGACAAGTCCAAGCAAAAGTGGGCCGGTGGACCGATAACGGGCGATAACACCGGCGTCGAGTATTACGGCACGATATTCTCGGTCGCCGAATCGCCGCTCGAGAAAGGACTTATCTGGACTGGCTCCGACGACGGACTCATACACATCAGTCGTGACGACGGCAAAACCTGGGACGATGTCACACCTTTCTTCGCGCCGAAGTGGGCAACGGTTGTAACGATCGAGGCTTCTCGATTCGACGCCGGAACCGCGTATGCTGTGTTTGATGCGCATCGACTGGACGATGAGACTCCCTATATCTGGAAGACCAAGAATTATGGTTCGACGTGGAATAGCATCGCGGGCGGCCTGGATTCCGAGATCTACCTGAAGGTTGTTCGCGAGGACACGAAGAAACCGGGAATGCTCTACCTGGGTACCGAGCGCGGCGTCATGGTGTCACATGATGACGGTGAGACCTGGGCATCGTTGCGCCTCAATATGCCAACAGTTGCAATCGCCGATCTCGCTGTAGCCGGTGACGATCTCGTTGTCGGGACATTAGGCCGTGCGGCTTATGTACTGGACGACCTGACTGCCGTGCGAGAGATCTCGGAGGAAATTGCAAATTCCGCCGCACATCTGTTCAAACCGCTGGACACGATTCGCTGGGCGTACGGGCCCGCACCGGAAGGTGGAGGTGCTGGTACTACCGAGAATCCGGAGCAAGGCGCTATGTTGACCTATTATCTCGCCGAAGAACCTGAAGAGGATATCTCGCTGGCGATCCTGGACGGCGACGGCAACATCGTTCGTACTTTGAGCAGCGTGCCTGAAGAGCCCTTTGTTGCTTCGGACCACCCCGACGCGAGACCGAATCAGAAGAGCAAGGCTGACCTGTCGAAAAACAAGGGCATGAATCGAAGCGCGTGGGACCTGATGCACGAGGGTCCGACAGAAATCCCTGAAGCGCCGAATAATTCCGGAAGATTGAACTATGGACCGGTGGTCGTGCCTGGCGACTACCGGCTGCGTTTGACCGTTGGTAAGGAAGACCATGAACAGCCGCTCACAGTATTACCAGATCCACGTTCTGACGCGACGATAGAAAACCTCCGCGCCCTAAACACGTTCATGCTGGCTGTTCGTGATCGGATCACGATGATTGCCGAGGATGCGATTCGTATTCGGACCATTCGAGGGCAACTCGATGCGCATCAATCCAGGCTTGGCGATGAGCCTACGGCGGCGAGATTAATAGAGCTGGGAGAAGAAGCATCGGCTGCCTTACGGGAGGTGGAGCTCTTACTCTACAACCCCGATGAGATCATGAACTACGACGTTCTCGCCGGCCGCCATGGCGGCGCCAAACTGTATTCACGCTATGGCGGGCTTTATTGGTCATCGCTGGAGCACAGTGGCCCGCCCACCCAGGGCCTGACCGATGTCGATGCCGAACTCCTTGTGCTGTACCGGGAAGCCAAAGACGAACTAGAACGCGTCCTGAATGAGGACATCGCACAAATTAATGCACTGGCTGCCGAGCTTGGCATCGACTACGTTGTCCACTGATGAAAAGGAGCCAGAATATCGTGTTGCTAACGCTATTCGACGGTCTACCGGGACCCGCCCGGCTTTTGCGTATTGCTTTTCTATTTGCCGCTTTGAATTCAGGCATTGCCCTCGCGCAGGACGGGGAGCGCCGGACGTTTCAGCCCGGAGACGTACATCGCATCCAAAGCGTCGGCAGCATTGCCGTCTCTCCTGACGGAAATTGGGTTGCGTACCGCGTCGGCACAACGAATATCGACGAGGATAATAGTTCTTCCGACTTATACATGGTCAACTGGGAGGGGTCGGAACGCGTCCGTTTAACGCACACCGAGGACAGCGGCGAGAGCAATCCGCAGTTCAGCCCCGACGGTAAATACCTCGCTTTCATCTCGGCGCGCAGTGACGGCACAGACGAGGGTGATGCTGCCGCCAAATCCCAGGTCTGGCTGCTGAATCGCTCTGGCGGCGAAGCGTACCGCCTGACCGAGATGCCGGGAGGGGTTTCGGGGTTCGAATGGTCACCAGACAGTTCGCGTCTCGTGCTGGTCTCCAAGGACCCGGAAGAGGAGCCGGAACGACAAGGCGACGATGAAGACAAACCTCGGCACGACACACCGAAGCCTATCGTCATTGACCGGTACAAGTTCAAACAGGATGGCATCGGCTACCTGGTCCATCGCTACCGGCGGCTGTATGTCTTCGACATTGCGACGAAGGATGCGACACTACTGACACCCGGCGCCTACGATAGTGAGGATCCGGCATGGGGACCGGACGGTGAACTCATCGCATTCTCGAGCAAACGCCAGGGGGACCCCGACCGGCATCCCAACAGCGATATCTACATTATCGAGTCAACAGCCGGCGCGACGCCCAGGCAGCTGACAACCTGGAACGGGCCGGACTCGAGCCCGGTATTCAGCCCCGATGGCACCAGGATTGCCTACCTGCAGGACGGGCCGCAGAAGTATGCCGGCTATGGCCCCGACCGGCCTGCGGTCATTTCGGCGCACGGCGGTGAACCGGTGCTGCTGGCGCCGGCGCTGGACCGCACGACCTCATCCTTGCGTTGGGCTTTGGACGGCAAGGCCCTGTACTTCCTGGTGACAGACGACCGCATCCAGTCGATAGGCAGCGTACCGGCTGGCGGCGGTGACGTAACAAAGATCTATCCGGCCTCAGACGAACCTGGCGTCGCCAAGTCATTTGAGATCGGCAGAAAGGGCATAGTTGCCGTCACGACGTTCGGCCAGCGCCCGTCGGAAATCTACCGCTCAGACGGCATAGCGCTCAGCAATCACAACAAGGCGCTTGTCGAAGAGATTGAATGGGCCACGGTAGAGGGTTACGACGCCGTCAGCAAAGACGGCGTTACGGTCGGCTCCATGCTGCTGAAGCCACCGGGGTACCGCGAAGGTCACAGGTATCCGACGATCGCCTACGTGCACGGCGGTCCCCTCAGCCAGGATGGTTACGAATTCGATGTCACCTCGCAGGCGCTGGCGGCACAGGGGTACCTCGTCGTTAACCCCAACTACCGCGGCAGCTCAGGTCGCGGTGCCGATTTCTCCCGTGCGATCTTCGCCGACTGGGGTGGCCTCGAAATTCAGGACATCCATGCCGTAATGGACAAACTGGTCGACGACGGGTTGGCCGATCCGAAACGACTCGGCATTGGCGGCTGGAGTTATGGCGGCATTAACACCAATTCCGCTATCGCATCTGATACGCGCTTTGCCGCAGCCGTTTCCGGCGCGTCAGCCTCCAACTACATTGCCGGGTACGGCACTGACCAGTATATCTTCGATTACGTAAACGAACTCGGCCACCCGTGGGAATCGCCGGACGCCTATTTCAGAATGTCATATCCGTTTTTCCACGCCGACAGAATCAAGACACCGACACTGTTCATGTGCGGGGAGAATGACTTCAATGTGCCGGCGATAAACTCGGAGCAGATGTACCAGGCACTGCGGAGTCTCGATGTCCCGACCCAGCTCGTGATCTACCCAGGCCAGTATCACAGTTTGTCCACGCCGAGTTATATCCAGGACCGGCTGGAGCGCATGATCGAGTGGTACGAGAAATACCTGTCTCGATAAGAGGTGCGCTATTTATCTTTTGGGTGAAATTCCACGAATGAGGACACGCCTTGGTACGACGCGGACGGTTATTTCAGACATATCCGTTGGAGGACTGTAGGAACAGTGCAAAGCACGCCCCCGCTACCAAAAAATACAAGGGTCCCTCAACGAGGGGCCCTTTTTTGTTTCTGCTATCGAGGCAGGGTTGGTTTCTGTGCAGCAGGTTCATTCCGAGGCTGACGAAGTCAGCCGACATAACTGAACCGCGAAGCGGCGAGGGCACGCCGAGGCGAACGGTATTCGCCGACAAACGCCAGCGCGCAGCGCAGCGTTAATCCTGCCCAAATCCAGCAAGCTTTTCGCAGTTGCTGCTCAATCGACCTTATTAATCCTCCGAATGAAAGCATCGCGGCCGAGATCCGAGAGGAAAACCAGAAATTCTAACGCATTGCTTTCATTTTCAAGAGTCTTCTTCCGGTACGGATCGTCTTCATCACGGGCTGTTAATCGCCAGTACATGATGATCAGGGTAGTTGCCAATCGCGTCCGGATGAGATCAAACAGCAAACTCAGTTCTGCGTCCGATAAGGGGCTCCGTTGTTGGTAACCGTGGATAAACGCTTCAATGAATCCCAGCGGATTCTCGCCACTCGCCCGCAGGTAAGATGCAGCTATCGCCACATCCATAATTCGAGGTGCTTTGAGCGCATCGCCAAAATCGATTAGCCCTGAGATCTCGCCGTCCTCGTCGATCAGAATGTTTTCAGGATTTGCGTCGTTGTGTATGGCTTGTCCGGGCAGGGCGCGGAGTGCAGTTGCTACAGTATCTTCGAATCGTGCCAGAACGGCGTGAGCGTATTCGTGGACTGTTTCGTCGTTAGCATGTGGCAAGAGACTCTGCAGCTGAAGAGCATTTCGCATGTCCCACAGTCCTGCCTGACCATCCCCATCGAACTCAAAAGTCTCCAGTGACTGATTTAGTTCAGCAAGACGTTGTCCAAACCGTTTTGCATTGCTTGCGGTCAATCCGACGTCATGTAGCAGACTTCCAGCAAGCCAGGTGACGACTCGCAAGCTGTATTCCTGACCCGTATCTGAGGTGATGACACTGCGTTGTTTACCCGAAGCGGTTCTAACAATTCGTGGCGCGTAATTAAATCCACTCTCTTCAAAGTGCGCCAGCATGGCTATCTGGAAGTCGGTCGCAATACGATCTTCCGCCAGTCCGGTGACCTTGACGACGAACTTTCGGCCATCCGTGGCCTTAAACCGAAAGTTCTGGTCTCGTTCACTGACGAGCTGGGTGTAATCGCCTTTCAGACTAAATTCTTTCTCGACAACGGCCGCTACGGCCTCAACAGTAAAACTGGGCGACTCGACGATGACCGGATTCAAGGCGTCGATTTGGTTGTTCATTTCTGCAGACGCGCCAGTGCGTAGCGATCTGTACGGAAGTCGTCCGGAACGACGTCATCCTGCCCCAGCGCGAGTGCGGCAAGCATCAAGCCTGTCGCCGGGCTGTGCTTGAAACCGCTTCCGGAGAAGCCACAGCCGACAACGGTGTTATCGTCGAGACGGTCGATCACAGGACTTCCGTCCGACATCATCGTATACATGCAGGTTTCCCGAACCGCAGGCTTCTTGTGGTCGAGCAGTGGCAGATGTTCTCGAACGTAACGTTTAACTTTCTTGACGTAGGACTTTGTCGACACCGAATCGCGTTGGTCAGGATCGGACTCCGGGCCACCGTGATACAACATCTTCATCATCCCCGGGTATTCGTAGGAGGGGATGCCATAAATACCAGTCAGTCGCGCATTGAAAATGATAGGAAATCCGGACGAGGTGCTGTAGCTGTTTGTTGGGTCGTGCCAATAGGTGACCGGTGTCAGCAGGCTGCTGAGATGTGCTTGTAAACTTGGTGCCAGTTTCGTAGTCCAGGGGCCGGCACAAACCACCGCTCGATCAAAAGACTGGATATCAATATCGTCGCTGTCCAGGGCTTGCACCTCAATAGCAACGCCTGACGGGCCATTCGATTCGAAGGACTTGGCGCAGCCGGTCACTATTCTGCCGCCGAGCTCAAGAATCATTGATTGAACGGCATTGAGACACCGATGCGCGACAAGGATGCCGCCGTTTGGGTCAAAGGCTGCACCCCAGTCTTCGGTGAATTTAAGCATTGGATATCGTTTGGCTATGGCTTCCTTTTCGAGCCATTCTACCGGCCGACTGCCATCCTTAAGAACATTCATAAAATACTCAAGATCCGGGTCACAAGCTGGTCCGAAGTTGAGCAGACCGGTCTTAACGAACATTGTTTCTCCAGTGGCTACTTCAAGCTCCGACCATCGACTCAACGAGTAATCGAGACGACCAAGTTCGTGCTCTCCTAGAAAGCGGAACGCACGCGATAAACCGTGTGAACTCCCGCGCGTATGAGGAAGAGGGAATTGTTCAATAACGGTAACTTGTGCACCGGCCTCTGCCAGATGCAAGGCTGCCCACGATCCAATTATGCCGCCGCCGATGACGCAGACTCGTGTGGAATTCTTTTCTAGTTTTCTAATGGGATTCGCCTATATCAAAACGGACTGCGGGGTTACTGATAGGAAATTATCAGCGTTTTTTCTTCATATTTCCAACGGGCAGCCTTTAGACTGCGGCTTAGATGATTTCGGATGGGGTTGGAAGCATATGAACCTGACACGATTCGTATCACTTGTCGGACTGTTGGGGATGATGACCAGTTCCTGCATTCCTGGCGGGAGCGCAGAAATCGAAGAAGGCGCCGACCTGGCACACGCCTTAGGGCAGTCACTTAAGACGAATGCTCTGTGGCACTGTCGGAACAGAGCAAATCACGCCCCCGCTACCAAACAAAAGAAGGGTCCTCATATAGGGCCCTTTTTATTTGGCTTAGCGCGGCCGATTCTAACCTGCAAAGAAGCAGTCTCAGCCACAGGCGCCCCGACGCGTAGTGTCGGTCAACAGGAGCCGCCATCCTGATCGCTGCGCTCGAGCAAAGTAACCTGGTGTCCCGCGCGCTGCACGCAATTGGCCGCGACCAGGCAACCGAGTGGTGGCTTGCCTGGATGGAAGAATGCCTGGGCTATACTTCCTATCCACGAAGGCTGACGGAGAATATTGTGGCAACCAACAACTACGACGCGATCATTGTCGGCGGTGGACACAACGGGCTGGTAGCTGCGGCCTACTTCGCGCGTGCCGGTGCTCGGACACTGGTACTCGAGGCGCGAAGCAGAACAGGGGGCGCGGCCGATACCAGTGCGCCGTTCGCCGAACTCCCGGATGTCAAAGTCTCGACTTACTCGTACGTCGTCTCGGTATTGCCACCGAGAATCATTCGTGAGTTGGAGTTGGAGCGGCACGGCCTTCGAATTTTTCCAGTCTGGGGGAGCGCGAACCCGCTTCCCGATGGTCGCTGCATGGAGCAATTCAACGAGGATTCCCAACTCACTCAGGAGTCGATCGCGCAGTTTTCGAAGCGCGACGCCGAGGCCTACCCCGAGTGGGAAGAGTGGATTCACAAGGCGGGTGCGATTCTCGGGCCGCTGCTCACGCACGTTCCACCACAGCTCGGTTCCACGAGCTTCGGTGATCTCGTCGAGCAAGCGCAGCTCGCCTGGAAGGTGCGCAAGCTCGGCGTTCGTGGCATATCGGACCTGACCCGCCTGTTCTCGATGAGCATCACGGATCTTCTCGACGAGTGGTTCGAGTCCGATGAGTTGAAGGCCATCATCGCCTCAGTCGGTGTGATCGGTGCCTGGAGTGGACCCGACGGACCCGGGACCGCCTTTGTGTTGATCCACAACGCGATCAGCGACGTAGGCGACGGCGAGGTGAATTCGTGGGGCTATCCACAGGGCGGCATGGGTGCGGTATCGGACGCGATTCGCAGCTCTGCCGAGAGTGCGGGCTGTGTCGTGCGCACGGATGCACGGGTCACAAAGATTTTGACACAAGGGGATCGCGTGGTCGGTGCCGTTCTCGATAGCGGTGAGGAGTTTCGAGCACCGGTGGTCGTGAGCGGCGTCCACCCAAAAGTTGCCTTCCTTCAATTGGTCGAACGCGATGCGCTGCCGGGCGAGTTCGTCCGTGACATCGAGCGCTACAAGACGCGCTCCGGAACGGTGAAGATCAACGCGGCGCTCTCCGAACTGCCCGATCTCCGATGCGCGCCCGGAACGCAGCTACAGCGACACCATACGGGATCGCTCAATCTCTGTTTCTCGCCGCGCTACATCGAGCGCGCCTTTCAGGATGCCCACATGGACGGGCGCGGTTCGAGTGCTCCCATGGTAGAGGGCGCGATTCCGAGCACGCTCGATCCGACTCTCACGCCAGAAGGTATCCACTACTTCTCGTTGTTCACGCAGTACGTCCCGCACGAGTGGAGCCAGGCCCCCCATCGCGAAGAACTCGAGGCGTACGCGGATCGGGTCATCGATCTCTACACAGAGCTGGCGCCGAATTTCAAGCGCTCGGTGATCGATCGCCAGGTGCTCGGCCCCTACGACATCGAGCAGGATCTCGGCATGATCGGCGGGAACATCTTCCACGGTGAGATCTCGCTGGATCAGTTGTTCCACATGCGCCCAGCGCCCGGCTACGCGGACTATCGGACCCCGATTCGCGGCCTCTACAACGCATCGAGCGGCACCCACGCGGGCGGTGGTGTGAATGGCATCCCGGGCCTCCAGACATTTCGCCAGGCGAAGCGAGACGGGGCGCTTCGCCGGGGGTGAGCCTCGAGGGAAGGGCTGCGGAGGCCGAGGGCGTGTCGACCACTTCCGAGTTCCCGAGCCGTGTCGAGGCGGGCAGGACGGTCCTCGAAGAGCCGGCTCCCGCGTTCTCGACGGCACAGGCCGAGGAGATCGCACTGCGGGCCTTCGACCTCCGAGCCTCGGCGCACCCGCTGGCGAGCGAGCGA
>Ga0209271_10000316_pt1 | contig 16676 bp, 14 predicted proteins | sample tdAd002_FD_187123 | JGI IMG/M metagenome (GOLD analysis project Ga0209271, IMG submission 187123) | Marine sediment microbial communities from the Atlantic coast under amendment with organic carbon and nitrate - tdAd00.2 (SPAdes)... | ecosystem: Environmental > Aquatic > Marine > Coastal >... | reverse complement strand
CTGCATGGGATCGAGCGAGAAGCGACGATAGTCATCGCGCTCGAGCGCCGCGCCCCAAGTATCAAAAATCATGATGGCCTGAGCGCCCGCTTCAACCTGGGCGTTCAGGTAGTCAGTTGTTGTGCGCGCTACTACATCCAGCATCTTGTCCAGCGTCGCCGGGTCCTCCGACGCAAGTCCCTTGATGATTTTGAAATCGCGGCTCGATCTGCCTTCAACCATGTAGGTACCAACCGTCCACGGGCTGCCGGCAAAACCGATCAGCGGGACCTGGCCGTCGAGCTCTCTGCGAATCGTTCGCACGGCATCGAATACGTAGCCAAGGTCGCTGGCCACGTCAGGAACTGCCAGCTTGTTGATTTCGGCTGCAGTGCGCACCGGGCGTTCGAATTTCGGACCCTCACCGGTTTCGAAATAGAGGCCGAGCCCCAGTGCATCGGGCACGGTCAGGATGTCAGAAAACAGGATTGCGGCATCGAGCTTGTAACGCCGCAGCGGCTGCATCGTAACCTCGCAGGCAAGCTCCGGATTGCGGCACAGGCTCATGAAGTCACCCGCCTGCGCCCGCACTTCACGATATTCGGGCAGGTATCGGCCCGCCTGCCGCATTATCCAGACGGGCGTACGCTCCGTCGGCTCGCGTTGCAGTGCCCGCAGGAACAAATCGTTTCGTAGTTCAGTCATTACGCACCCACCTGCGCGGTGATTGTGGCCTGAATGGCCTCGGCCGCAGCGCGCGGGCTTGCAGCGTCACGAACTGGACGTCCTACGACGATGTAGTCAGCGCCGTTTGCAAATGCCTTGTCGACAGTGACAACGCGTTTCTGGTCGCCCTCAGGTTTGTTGTCGACCGGCCGGATACCTGGCGTGATGACCAACAACTTCGAATGGATGTGCTCACGCAACTTCGGTACTTCGAGGCCGGACGAGATGACACCGTCGCATCCCGCTTCCAGTGCACGCCGGGCTCGCGATAGTACGAGGTCTCCAACGTCACAGTCGAAACCCAGGTCATCGAGATCACCACGATCCAGACTCGTAAGGACAGTGACGCCAAGCACTTTGAGCGTGTCGCCCTTGTTCCGTGCGGCGGCCTCCATGATTGACTGATTGCCGTGAACGGTCACAAAACTCGCACCCCTGTCCTTGAGCTGCCGCACGGCCGAACCGACCGTCGCCGGAATATCGAAAAATTTCAGGTCGCAGAAGACCTTTTTGTCCCGGGCCAGCATCCAGTCGAGCAACTCGAAATAGCCGCCGCTCATCATTAGTTCCAGCCCGATCTTGTAGAACGTTACTGCCCCGCCCAACTCATCGGCGAGCGCTCGCGCCCGGTCGCAGTCAGGAACGTCCATAGCGAAAATTAGTCGGTCTTTGGCGGGTATGTTTTTTTCGGTCACTTGCTAGCCTCTCTGTTGTTCTGCCGGCGCGGGCGCCGGCGCATTCTAACAGAGCTTCCGCATCAGGTTTTACCGAGAAGTCGTTCGTGCTCGGCGATGGCATAACGATCGGTCATACCCGCAACGTAGTCGGCAGCGACCCTGGCACGGCCTGCTTTGCCCTCGTTGTCCGCCCGGTCGGCGAACTCGGCCGGCATTGCGTGAATATCACTGGTGTACAGCTCGAATAACTCGCGGATGATGGCTTGCGCTTTGTGGGTCATCTCGAGTTTCTTTTCATGTGAGTAAAGATGTCGGTTTAAAAAACGCTTCAAGGAGACATGTTGTTCGTAGATATCATCGGAGAACGCTACCATCGGTTCATTCGCCTCGCGAACATCATCGATCGAGCGCGGGTTTGACGCTACGATTTTGCTCCTGGTTGTTTCAATCAAATCTGTGACAACCGTGCCGATCATGCGCCGAATGATCTCGTAGATGAGCCGCCGGTCTTCGAGGTCCGGGTAAAGGCTGTGCACTTCGTTGTAGCCGGCCGCAAAAAGAGGCTGTTCACGGAGCTGATCGAGGCCAAGCAAGCCGGCACGAAAGCCGTCATCAACATCGTGGTTGTTATAGGCTATTGCGTCCGCGATATTCGCGATCTGTGCTTCCAACCCGGGCTGTTGTCGATTGAGGAATCGTTCACCAACATCCCCGAGTTCACGGGCATTCGTTTTGGAACAATGCTTGAGAATGCCTTCGCGCGTCTCGAACATCAGATTGAGGCCCGGAAATTCGGCGTATTTGGCTTCAAGGTGATCGACGACTCGCAGCGACTGCAGGTTGTGCTCAAATCCACCATAGTCGCGCATACACGCATTGAGCTCATCCTGACCCGCGTGGCCAAACGGCGTGTGGCCAAGATCGTGAGCCAGGCAGATTGCCTCGATGAGCGGCTCGTTAAGAGCCAGGGCGCTGGCCACGGAGCGCCCTATCTGCGACACCTCGAGTGAATGTGTCAATCGCGTGCGATACAGATCGCCTTCGTGGTTGACGAACACTTGTGTCTTGTAAACCAGACGGCGAAACGCCGTCGAATGGATGATGCGATCGCGATCTCGTTGATACTCGCCGCGATAGGCGGCGGTGGGCTCGTCATAGCGCCTGCCCCGACTGTGCGCCTCGTCGGCGGCGTACGGAGCCAGCGTTGTCATCAATCGACAGCCTCGAGGACTTGCTGTAACTGCGATTCGTCGTAATCACTCGTCACGATGGCCCTGCCGAGGCCATCGAGCAACGCGAATCGCAATTTGTTCTGCAGAACTTTCTTGTCCATGCCCATTGCGTCGATCATCGCCTGCGAACCGATGGCGGGCGGGTTGGTGGGGAGACCTGCGGCTATGATCAGGTTGCGCAGACGATCCACCTCGGAACCGCTGATACCGCTGAGTTCTGCAGCCATCACCATGCCGGCAGCAACGGCCTCACCGTGCAGCCACTCGCCGTATCCCTGGCAATGTTCAATCGCATGCCCGAATGTATGCCCGAAATTCAGGATTGCACGCCGCCCGGCCTCGCGCTCATCTTCGCCGACGACCGCTGCCTTGATTTCACAACATCGCCGTACCGCATGCGCCAATGCATCGGCGTCTTTCGCGATCAGGGCTGGCATGTTTTCCTCCAGCCAGACCAAAAACTCGAGGTCGGCGATCGCACCATGTTTAATGACCTCGGCCAATCCGGCCTTAAGTTCGCGTTCGGGCAGTGTGCTTAAGGTGTCCGTATCGATCAGCACAATCCGGGGCTGGTGGAATGCACCGATCATGTTCTTGCCTTGCGGATGATTCACACCGGTCTTGCCGCCGACAGATGAATCGACCTGTGCCAACAAGGTCGTCGGCACTTGTATGAACGCGACACCGCGCATGTAACATGCTGCGGCAAAACCCGTAATGTCGCCGACGACCCCACCGCCTAATGCAATTACGGTTGTGTCTCGGTTGGCTTTCGAGCTGACGAGCTTGTCGAGTATGGACGATGCCGTCTCAATGGTTTTGAATGCCTCGCCGTCTGGAAGATTGATTGAATCAACGGACGCTCCACCCAGATTCGCCTTAAGCCTATCCAGATAAAGAGGCGCAACGGTAGTATTGCTGACGATCAGACAATCGTCGCCCGTGAGATGTTCGGCAAGATCGAAGCCGCCACCAAGCAAACCACTGCCGATGACAATCGGATAACTCCGATCGCCGAGCTCAACTGTGATAGTTCGTGTCGTCATGGTGCGTAGATTACATCAGCAGGGTCTGCGGGCGTGATGTTTTGTGTAGGAGCGGCCCATGGCCGCGAAGCAACGCGGCCTGCCTGAAAGGCAGGCTCAGGAGGTCGCCCGCATGGCGGGCTCCTACAGGCGTTCGAGGATCTCGTTGGCGACTGCTTTCACCTTGCGACCATCCGTCTCGACGATCAAGTCAGCGATGTCCCGGTACATGGACTCACGATCGGCCATGAGTTCTTCCAGGATCTGCTTACGATCACCGTTTTCGAGCAGCGGACGATCGCGGCCTTTTTGCGTGCGTGCAAGCTGCTGATCGACCGTTGTGTAGAGGTAAACAACGAAACCGCGCGCGCCGAGATGGCTGCGATTTTGCGGCTCAACAACAGCACCACCGCCGGTGGCGAGCACTATCCCCTCGATCTTCGACAGATCGTCAATAACTTTTGCTTCGCGTTTGCGAAAACCTTCTTCACCTTCTTTTTCAAAGATGAAGGAAATGTCGACGCCCGTACGTAACTCTATCTCGTCGTCACTATCCATGAAATTGAGGTGCAACATGCGTGCTAGCTGACGTCCGACAGCAGACTTGCCAGCGCCCATCGGGCCGATCAGGAACACGTTTTGCGGCTTGCTCATGTAAGTGTCTTTCGCATTTTCTCAAAGAGAAAGCCAACCCAAGGGTTGGCTTTCATCTGGAATTAGAGAGACAGGCACCCTAATTCCGAATGGATACTACTAAACCTGTCAGCTCTTGCAAGAATTAGGGTGCCTGTCCCTCTGATTCCTAGTAAATATTCGAGCCTTCTTCAAGAATTCTCGGTGTTACGAAAATCAGTAGCTCAGCCTTGTTATCAATGCGTTGCTTGCTCCTGAACAGCGCACCGAGGAAAGGAATGTCACCAAGGAACGGAACCTTGTTTACCGTCTCGCGACGCTCTGTTTCATAAATACCGCCGAGAACTACTGTTTGTCCATCGGCAACCAGTACCTGAGTTTCCACAGCGCGAGTATCGATACTCGGAACCGTGCCACCAAGACCGCCAGTCGAGATGATCTCGCCAACACTGTCCTTGTGAACCGTGAGATCCATGATGATGTTGTTATCCGGCGTTATCTGCGGTGTAACGGTCAGACTCAGTACTGCTTTCTTGAACTGAATCGTTGTCGCGCCTGAAGACGCAGACTGCTGATACGGAATCTCAACACCCTGTTCGATTCTCGCCTCTTTCTGGTTCGCCGTAATAACACGCGGTGTCGAAACGATCTCGCCGCGGCCTTCAGCTTCCAGTGCCGTCAACTCGAGGTCGACGAGATAGTCGCTTTCAAGTACAGCAAGTGCGAAGCGTCCCGCAGCATCTGCAATTGGTACGTTAACGTTGTAACGGTCATTAAGTGACGGCACTTCGACCGGATAGATTGTGCCGTTGGTTCCGAGGTTATCAATCGCAGAATTAACCATCGTGTTCGAGCCCTGGCCGGTGCCCGTGACAAAAATGCCGCCATCGCCTGCGCTGTTCTCATCCACGCCGGTAACACCGAGACGAATACCGAGGTCACGGCTGAACGTGTCGCCTACAACGACGATGCGCGACTCGATCAATACCTGTTTGATGGGCACATCAAGTGTCGTGACCATGCGACGGATGTCTTGCAGACGCTCAGCTGTATCCTGGACAAGCAACGTGTTAGTGCGGTCATCCACGGCAATGCTGCCGCGCTCAGATAACATCGAGTTGCCGCCGCCGCCTTCGCCGCTGATCAGCGATGACAGGTCGCTCGCCTTCGCGTAGTTGACCTGCAGAAACTCTGAGTAGATTGGCTCCAACTCGCTGATCGCCTGTTGTGCTTCAAGGTCTGCCGTCTCTCGCGCGGCGATTTCCTCGGCCGGTGCGACGATAATGACGTTGCCGTTCTGGCGCATGTCCAGACCCTTGGTTGTCATAACAATGTCGAGAGCCTGATCCCACGGTACATTTCTGAGCCGCAGTGTAACGTTGCCCTGAACCGTGTCAGATACAACGATGTTGCGTCCTGAGGTCTCGGCGAGCAGCTGCAGTACAGCGCGGGTCTCAATGTCCTGGAAATTCAGCGTCAGGCGCTGACCTTCATATTCTTTGGTCTCCGAGAAAAGATTGGAGTCTTCCTCGCCGTCCGTCACTGCCGGGTTGACCTCGATCGTGAATTCGTTGTCGGACTGATACGCAAGCTGCTCGTACTTGCCATCGGCCGAAATTACGATTCGTGTATCAAGGTTCGTGCGCAGCGTGTCGACTGTTGTGACCGGGGTGGCAAAGTCCATAACGTCGAGACGGCGCATCAACTCAGCTGGCAGGTCCGTTTCCTTGAAAATTGCGACGACGCGGCCACCTTCCTGGCGAATATCGACCGGGGTAGTCGGATCTGTCAGATTCACGATAACCCGGCCACCGCCATCGCGTGTGCGACGGAAGTCGACGCTGGTAATTGCACGGCTACCGCCGGAACTGGCATAGGGCTGCTGTGATGACACATTGCTGGCGAACTGGGTAGTTCCAGCGTTGTAGTCTTCACCATCACCTAGAGTGATTGTCACCGTATTGCCACTCGCGCGGGTCTCATATGCAACCATCGCATCGAGGTTGAGCACTACGCGGGTGCGCCCGTTAGCCTCAGCCGTCAATATCGTGTCCAGAGGACCGAGGTTGACGTCGCGACGTCGTGACGTGAGTCCAAGTGCGGTGTCCGGTAAATCGAGTGCGATTCTTGCCGGGTCGTCGATCGTGAACGCAAGCGGCTCAGGTGCCGTCCCGCTCATGATCAACTTCAGCTCCACTCGCTGTCCGGGCAGACTCTGAACCTGAATGTCCTGCAAGCGGTTGCTCTCTTGTGCGTTTGCGGAGGATCCCACAAACAACAAGAGCGCGACCTGCGCCAACGCGGTCAGTTTGAGCACTACGCTTCGTGCGACCGACTGTTTAGTTTTGAGCATCATTCCAATTACTCCCAGTTCCTTTCAGGTATTAGTCCGAGAGACTAATAGCGGCATCCCGTTCGATGTAGCCGCCAATCCCGTCAGAGATAATTTCAACAAGTTGGATTTCAGATTCATCAATGTCATTGATTCGTCCGTCGTTCTGCCCCAGGTAATTACCAGGTACGACACGGTGAATAAGGCCGTCAGACGTTTGTACGAGTCCGTACATCGTTTCGCCGATATACAATGTTCCCACCATACTCAGCGTATCGAGTGGAAAGCCCTCGAGGAATTCACGGCTGCGATCCGCAACAGGACGAACCCCTCCGCCCGGGCCGCTCGCAGATACCTGCGGCGTGTCCGGTACGAACGGCGACCGCACGCCTTGTACGTCGGCAACGTATGGGAACACTTCGTACGGTGTGATTTCCGGCAAAGGCTCAATGCGCCCACCAGGACGCGCCTTGACCTCATTGACGTATTGGTCGAGGTCATCCATGTCCCCGCCGCAAGCGGCGAGACCGAACATGGCCAGAACCAACACCAGACTGTTGCGAATATTGAGAGAAGCATTGCTCATCGGTCTGCCTCCTCATCAAGATAGCGGTAGGTCTGCGCAGTCACTTCCATGCTCAGCTGGTCAAAACTATTTTGATCTTCAGGTGTGATGTTGATGTTGTGCAGCGTGACAATACGCGGCAGAGCAGCAACACCACTGACGAAGTTCGCGATCTCGTGATAACCACCGGACAAGCGAATCCTGATCGGTTTTTCTGCATAGAAATCCCTCGGGATTTCCGGCTGCGGCTGGAACAATTTTTCCCGCAGCCCTGAGGCGAGACCGGCTTGCGAAACATCGACAATCAAACTCGGAATTTCGGTTTCGCCAGGCAGCTGCCTGAGCATCGTGCCAAATGACTGCTCGATCTGCGAAAGCTGCGCCTTGTAGGCGTCGTAGTTCGCTGCCTTGCGCTGTTTATTCTCAAACGTCACACGCAGCGTCTGCTCATCGTCCGCTGCACGCTGTAATTGCGGCCGCAGGTCCTTGATGATGAAAAAATAGATGCCAAGCCCGAGCACGAGAACAAAAGCAAGAAAAATTACGGACGCGCGAAACAGTAAGGGCCAACGACCAACGTCATTGATATCTAAGCTTTGTAGCTCTTCAACGACGTTCATGGCGCCATCTCCATCTCATCTTCGTCTCCTTCATGTTCCTGTTTCAGGTAAACGACGAACTCTGATTGGCGGGAGTTGCCGGATTGTGTGGTTTCAACGCGGTCAACTTCCGGATCCGCCATCCATTCGGATGCATCGATCTGTCGCATTAGTGCCGAAACGCGCGTGCTTGATTGCGCAACACCACGAACCTCGACACGTGCGCCCTGTTGCTTAAGGCCGGTCAGGTACACACCCTCAGGCAATTGCCGTGCGATTTCATCAAACAGATGGACGATCTCCGGGCGACTCTTCTGCAGTTGCTCAATAATCTCCATGCGCGCCAGCAAACGTTCTTTCTGGCGTTCGAGGCCATCGATTTCCGTGATGCTCTTTTCGAGCTCCACGATTTCGGCAGTGAGCCTTGCGTTACGCTCTTCCTGGTTATCAATCATCTGCGAGTACGTGAACATCGTCAGCAAGATGCCGGCGGCCGCAGCGACGACGCCGCCAGCCATCGCGACACCAAAATCACGTTGACGTTTCTTTCGCTCTGCCTCGCGCCAGGGGAGTAGATTAATACGTGGCATATTAGTCGAAGCTCCTCAGTGCAAGGCCGCACGCTGTGAGGAGAGCTGTTGCATCTTTGTGCACTCCCTGCGATTTGGCTTTGGATGAAATTTTCATCTGACCCAGTGGATCACCGATTTCAGTCGGGATTCCGACGCGGCTGGAAATAACGTCGGCAATGCCTGGGATGTTGGCACAACCGCCACATACCAGGATCATGTCCGGCTGTTCACGACCACCGCCTGATGCCAGATAGAACTGCAATGAACGGCTGACCTGCTGGGTCATGTCGTCAATGAAAGGCTCGAGCACTTCAGGCTGATAATTGCTCGGCAAACCGCCTTGTTTCTTTGCGCGGCCCGCATCTTCCATCGACAAACCGTAGGTGCGCATGATTTCTTCTGTGAGTTGCTGCCCACCGAAGTTGAAGTCGCGCGTATATATAACTTTGAGGTCCTGCAGAACACTGAACGTCGTGCTGCTGGCGCCGATATCGACGACCGCAACAGACTGTCCCATGCCGCTGTCCGGAATCTGATGGCTGAGAAGTGCGCATGCATTTTCCAGCGCAAATGCCTCGACGTCGACGACATGCGCCGCCAGTCCCGCTGCAGTAACTGCCGATTGGCGCTGCTCTACATTATCAGTCCGGGTTGCCACGAGGAGGACGTCCATCAATTCGGGGTCCTTCTCGTTCGGGCCGACTATTTCGTAGTCGAAGCTGACTTCTTCCATCGGGAACGGAATGTATTGGTCAGCCTGAATTTCGACCTGGCCCTCGAGATCTCTCTCGGAAAGGCTGGATGGCATCTGAATGACCTTGGTAATCGCCGCGTCGCCACTGATTGCGACAGCCACATCTGTGGCTTTTGCACCAGCGCGTTTTACGGCACGACGTATAGCTTCACCAACGGCCTTGGCATCAACAATTGCCTTCTCACTGACCGAACTTGGTGGCGTGGGCTCTGCCGAATATGACTCGACGCGATAGCGCTTTCCACTCTGGGAAAGCTCTATCAGCTTGACCGACGATGTCGTGATATCGAGGCCCAACAGCGGTTGAGTTTTTTTGCCGAACAACACGTATTTTTCCTTCTAGGTCGGTGAGTTGCGAGCCAAATGTAGTCTCGGCCTCAACAATTCGATTTAACTATATATCAACAAAATGTTAAATAAAACGTGACTTTGTTCACGATCCAGTGATCCGTATGTTAAGCCGCCGGCGGAGCTTATTCCGTGAACCAGTCGGCGACCCGAAGGTACGACCGGAACACGGCGGGTTTTTTCCCGTATTGCGGGCCCTGGCGCTCCCTAGCTATCATCTGCCGCCGGAAGCCAGGGTTCACGGTCCATTTGCCTGTGAAACGCCACATTTTCTGCACCTGATGGACACCAACACACTCATTAATAGGTAAAACAGGCGGCGCTGCGTATGCTGTGCTCGCCCCGAGAGGCCATATACAGCGCCGGAAACTATGCATAGCCCATCGAAATCTCACAAGAATGGCCGTCACAAATCGCGCAAACGACACTTGCGCTGGCTGATTATCGTCGCGGGCCTCGGAATAAGCGCAACGATAGGCAGTGTCGCTGCCGTCATAGGCGCCTATTACTACGTTGCCCCTGCGCTGCCAGCCGCAGAAATGATCCGCGACATTCCGTTGCAGATCCCGCTGCGAATTTTTAGCCGCGACGGTTACCTTATTTCAGAGATTGGTGAGAGGCGGCGCGTTCTTATTACTTATGACGACGTTCCTGCGCATGTCGTAAACGCGTTTGTCGCCGCTGAAGATCAGCGATTCTGGGTACATCCTGGAATCGACTATCGCGGAATTCTCAGAGCACTTTTTCAACTCGTCTCAACCGGCGACATCGAAAGCGGCGGCAGCACCCTGACGCAACAGCTCGCGCGTAGCTATTTCCTGTCGCTCGACCAAACCGCCGAGCGCAAATTCAAGGAGGCATCGCTGGCGGTACGCATCGAGAAGGAGTTCACCAAGGAACAGATCATGGCGCTGTTCCTTAACAAGATGTTCTTCGGTCAGCGCGCCTACGGCGTGGTCGCCGCGGCGCAAGTCTATTTCAACAAGCCACTTGAAGACATCAATGCTGCCGAGGCGGCGACTCTGGCAGGCGTATTACCGGCACCCTCACGCTACAACCCTGTTCGCAGTGTTCGGAATGCCGAAATGCGGCGCCGCTACGTGCTCGGTCGCATGCACGACATCGGCTACGTCGATCAGCAACAATATGACGAGGCGATGGCGTTTCCGGTCGAATCACGAATGCACGGTGCTGCTATTGAACTCAACGCGCCGTACGTCGCCGAGATGGTGCGGCGTGAAATGTTGTCGCGTTACGGAGAAGCAACCTACACGGACGGATATCAGGTTGTAACGACGCTCGATGCGCGCATGCAGCGTGCGGCAAACTATTCCTTACGCAATGGGCTCCTGGAGTACGCGCGCCGGCGTGGCTATCGCGGTCCGTTGAGCCAGATCGAGTTGGGACCGGAGCTTCTCGAGACACCATTCGAAGAATGGCCGGTCGAAATCAGGCAGGCGCTGGAACAATATGCGCCGGGTGGGCTGACAGTCGCGTTGGTCACAGAGATAGACGAAGTCAGTAATGGCGCTACTACAATTACAAACAGTGGCGCGAAACTGGAACTTCCGTGGAGCGGTTTATCTTGGGCCAAGGCATACATCGATCACTCTACCTTCGGACCCGCTCCGGAGACAGTTAACGAGGTGCTCGCTGTCGGCGATGTCATCCTGGTTATGCCGACCGCTACCGACTCCTGGGCCCTGGCGCAGGTGCCCGAGGCACAAAGCGCCGTGGTTGCTCTCGACCCGCAAGACGGCGCGATTAGCAGCCTTGCCGGCGGCTTCGACTTTGCGACCAGCAAATTCAACCGCGTGACGCAGGCGTCACGTCAACCCGGTTCTTCGTTCAAACCGTTCATATATTCTGCGGCGCTCGAGCATGGCAATACGGTAGCCACGGTCATTCTCGATGCGCCTATTGTAATCAGCTCCTCGGAGCTCGAGGCTGTCTGGCGACCGATCAACTACAGCGGCCGTTTCTACGGGCCAACCCGACTGCGTGACGCGATCGTACGCTCCATGAACCTGGTTTCAGTGCGCCTCCTGCTTTTCGAAACCGGCTTTGGTAACGCGATTAATCACATCGCCAAATTTGGCTTTGGCGATGCGGCGTTGATTCGCAACGGTTCTCTTGCCCTGGGTGGTGGCAACGCGACGCCGCTGGATATGGCGCAGGGTTTCGCCGTGTTTGCGAATAGTGGCTATGCGGTCAAGCCCCATGTCATCGACTCAATATTCGGACCGGAAGGCGAGGCACTTTATCGCGCTGAACCTCACGTGGTCTGCAGAGCCTGCGACGCTGAACCCGACGAAGACCACACGATTCAGTTTGATGAAGACGGCAATCCGATCGCGGAATTCCCAATAGAACAGATGGTTGAGGTCGCACTTGACTACCAACCTGACGCCGCGACCGCGCCGGAACTATTTGCGCACGTAAACAAAGCTCCTCGAGTAATCACGGAGCAAAATGCCTTTCTTATTCAGGACCTGATGCGTGACGTTATTCGGCGCGGCACTGGCCGACGCGCCCTCGTACTGGGGCGTCGCGACTTGTCCGGAAAGACCGGCACATCAAATGATCAACGTGATGCCTGGTTTGGCGGTTTTAACGCTGATCTGGCAACCGTCGTGTGGGTCGGCTACGACGACTCCGAGCCGCTCGCACCTGGCGAAGAGGGTTCACGAACCGCGCTGCCGATCTGGATTGAATTCATGCGTATCGCTTTGCGGGGCGCGCCCGAACATCAGCTCCCTCAGCCTGAAGGCATAATCTCGGTGCGCATTGATCGCGAAACCGGCTGCCCGGCGCGGGCTGGTCAGCCCAATTCCATGTGGGAATTTTTCCGCGAGGGTCATGTGCCTGTTTGCGAAAACATCGAAGCTGTTCCGGATATATTTAATGATGCGGGTGGTGTCGATCCCGCTGAAGATGAAACGGAAGAAGAAGCAGAGCCGCTTTTTTAGATAATGCCGAAGAAGAGCGCAAACGGTGGCGACAGAGAGCGACAAATGCTCGCCCAGGAAGCTGCCCGTATCATTGTCGATCAAGGCCTGCGCGATTATCGCGCCGCAAAACTCAAAGCGGCCGAACGACTTGGCATGAATGCGCGCGGCTCGCTGCCGCGCAATACCGAAATTGAACTCGCCGTCAGCGAGCATCTTGCTTTATACGGCCGTGAATCCCATGCGGATTTTTTGCGCGCGATGCGTGAAGCGGCACTCTCGACCATGCGGTTGCTCAAGGCATTTACGCCGCGCCTCGTTGGCCCTGTGCTGGTTGGCACGGCAGATGAAAATTCCGCCGTAAACCTGCATGTATTTGCAGACAGCCCGGAGGCTGTAGCAATGCTGCTTAGCGACCTTGGTTACAATTACCGGTCCTACGAACGCCGGCTGAAGACAAGCCGCGGTCGCGGTGCGACACCCAGTACCTTCGCGGGATTTCAGTTCGACCACGAAGGTGAGCGCGTCGAAGCGACCGTCTTCCCGGTGGACGGCATCCGCCAGGCACCGATCTCGCCAATCAACGGCAAGCCAATGAAACGCGCCGATATAAGCAAGGTGACCGTACTGTTGGAGCCCGCCATGCGGGCGAACTCCAAAGGCCGCTAAAAGCGGCCCAACTTGCAGGCGCAGGCTGCAAGTCTTCGCGGGGTCCCAATATGGCCGATTGTCCCAGCCGGCTTGCGCCCTGCTCTAATAGTACGGCCCGCTCCTACGGTTACCGCTTCTCTATAGCTACGTAGTCCCGCTGCGGCGCGCCTGTATAGAGCTGGCGGGGCCGTGCGATACGTCCGGTCGGATCGGAAATCATTTCGCGCCAGTGTGCCGTCCAGCCTACTGAGCGTCCGATCGCAAACATGACCGTAAACATCGACGTCGGAATTCCGAGGGCCTTGTATATGATGCCCGAGTAGAAGTCGACGTTCGGGTACAGCTTCTTCTCAACAAAGTAGTCGTCCTCGAGCGCTATCTCTTCGAGTTCACGTGCAAGATCGAACATCGGCGTGTCCTCACGACCGAGTTTCTCGAGTACCTTGTGTGCCATATCGCGAATGATCGTCGCACGAGGATCGAAGTTCTTGTAGACCCGATGGCCAAATCCCATCAACCGATACGGATCGTTCTTGTCTTTCGCCTTCGCGACGTACTTCTTGATCTGGCTTGTGTCACCGATCTCCTTGAGCATCTTGAGCACGGCTTCGTTAGCACCACCGTGCGCCGGTCCCCATAGGGCCGAAATACCGGCTGCGATTGCAGAGTATGGATTAGCACCAGAACTACCTGCCATGCGTACTGTCGACGTCGAACAATTTTGCTCGTGGTCGGCATGCAAAATAAATAGCAGATCGAGCGCTTCGACCGCGATCGGGTCGATCTCATACGGCTCTGCCGGTACAGCAAACAGCATCTGCAACAGGTTCTCGGCATAGTTGAGATCATTTCGCGGATAGATAAATGGCTGCCCGCGATTCAATTTGTATGCGGCAGCAGCAATCGTTGGCAATTTCGCGAGGATGCGGTGGGAGAAAATATCCCGATGCATCGGATCCGTCGAGTCCAGTGTGTCGTGGTAATACGCCGACATTGAACCGACAACCGCCGACAGCATCGCCATCGGATGTGCATCATAGCGAAAGCCCTTGAAAAAATTCAGCATGCCTTCGTTGAGCATTGTATGCGTGCGAATGGTGTGATCGAACTTCTCCAGCTCAGCAGCCGTTGGCAGTTCGCCATACAGCAGCAGGTAAGAAACCTCGATAAAGTTGGAGTTCGCGGCGAGCTGTTCGACCGGGTAGCCCCGGTACATGAGGATGCCTTCTTCACCATCGATATAAGTGATGTCGGACTTGCAGCTTCCGGTTGAAACGAAGCCGGGATCGTAGGTAAAGACACGCTGCTCTTTGTAGAGCTTGCCAACATCAATTAGGTCGGGTCCAACTGTGCCGGAATGAACCGGCAGGTCCATTTCAGTACCGCTGGGGCTGGTCAGGCGGAATGCTTCCTTAGTCATCGTCTTCCTCACACTAGTACGTAGGTGGGCCTGACGGCCCGATTTGAGCACAGCAACACTCCGCCAATACTGGCGGTGCGGTGATGAAAGTACAGACTAGCAGCTACGTGAAAACGTAGACAATCAGGGTCAACCCCTAGCTCATGCCGTATTTGCGCCGGAACTTGTCTACACGGCCGCCGGTATCGACGATCTTCTGCTTGCCCGTGTAAAACGGATGACAGGAGGAGCAAACCTCGATCAAAAGGTCTTCGCCGAGCGTTGAACGCGTCGTGAACTCGTTTCCGCAACTACAGGTCACTTTGATATCGGCGTAGTTGGGATGAATGTCGGCTTTCATGTCTTGCTCTCCGAAGCACTCGAGAGTGCGAAAAGGGCGCGTAATATATAGCGAAGCGGTCATCGCCGCAAGCCCTTTGCGGAGCCCGCCGCAGAGCCCGATAGCTTATCCACAGATCCTGTGGATAAGTCTGTGGAAGAAAATTGAGTGAGTGACCTAAGGTGCGGATTTTCAAGCACCGTTGTCAAAATGCCTATTTTCTGCTCATTTTCATAAGTTTATTGAAAACAATATGTTACAGCGCTTTCGCGACACACAAAATGAATTGCAACGCCTCTTGTACTGAAAATATAGGCATCCGCGCGATGTTGTGCATAAAGGCACAAGCCAATCAGGCACGAATGGGGCCTTGTTTCGGCAGAAATTCCGCCTGCAAATCGTTCAAAAATCGTTGCCCGAGCGGCGTTACCTGCCAGCGACGCTCGCCCGAAGCGACGATCAGGCCCTTTTCGACCGACGGCGTCATTCGTTCGCGCAAGAATTCGCCCGGGAGACCGGTTCGGTCCGTAAAAAGGTCCTCGGTGAAACCATCTGTCAGGCGCAATGCGTTAAGCATGAACTCGAACAGCCGGTCCGCGACTGCCACGGACTTTAGTTCGAGCGATGACCCACCAGCCTCGATGTGCTCCATGTACTGCTTCGGGTTGGCGGGCTTCATGTAACGCCAGACGCCTTCCGCATTCGAAACCTTGCCATGGGCCCCGGCACCGACTGCCAGATAATCGCCAAATGTCCAGTAATTAAGGTTGTGTTCGGCGCGCCGGCCGTCCCGCGCATAGGCCGACACCTCATATTGCTCAAAGCCCAACTCGGCCAGTCGCTCCTGTCCACGCGTCTGAATCGAAAAACTCAGCTCGTCGTCGGGCATGTCGGCAGGCGGTCGCGCATGAAAAACCGTGTTCGGCTCAAGCGCGAGCTGATACCAGGACAGGTGCTGAGGGTGCATTTCAGCCGCGTGCTCCAGATCAGCCACCGCGTCAGATACGCTTTGTCCAGGCAATCCGTACATGATGTCGAGATTGATGTTGTCGAAACCCGACGCCCGCGCTTCCAACACCGCTCTTTCGATATCTTCGACACTGTGAATGCGACCAAGCGATTCAAGCGCCTCGGCCGAAAAACTTTGTGCGCCGATTGACAGGCGATTCACTCCGGCCTTGAGATAGCCTGCCGGATCACCGCACTCGACGGTGCCGGGATTGGCCTCCATCGTGATTTCGATGTCGCTGGCCAACGCGAATCGATCAGCAAGCTCATCAAGCAAGGTGGCAATCTGCATCGGAGTAAAAAGGCTGGGGGTGCCACCGCCCAGAAAAACGCTTATCAGTGGCCGACCCGCTGCGCGTTGTGCCTCAAATCGAATATCTGCCAGCAGTGCATCGAGGTACCGCTCGAAAGCCTCGGCCTCCCCAGCGGTGTAGGAATTGAAATCGCAGTACGGGCACTTGCGAACACACCATGGCAGATGCACGTACAAGGCCAGCGGTGGCTGGTTACCCGGTCCCCAGGCTGTACTCATTCCATTTCGCGCAACAGACGGGCCAACTCCTGAAGCGCCAATCCGCGGTGACTGCGCGTATTTTTCTCGGCCGCACCCAGCTCTGCCGCGCTGCACCCAAGCTCAGGATCGAGAAACACCGGATCGTAGCCGAAACCGCCGTCGCCCTGGCGCTCGGGCAAAATTACTCCGCGCCATTCACCTTCTGCTATGAGCGGTTCGGATAGATCGGGTCTTACGTAACAGGCGACGCAATGAAAAGTCGCTCCGCGTTGCTCGTCTGGCACGCCATCGAGTTCTGCCAGTAAGCGATCGATGTTTTTTTCCGGGTCCGCCTCCGGGCCGGAATAGCGCGCGGAGTAGACGCCTGGACGACC
>Ga0209271_10000315_pt1 | contig 16682 bp, 12 predicted proteins | sample tdAd002_FD_187123 | JGI IMG/M metagenome (GOLD analysis project Ga0209271, IMG submission 187123) | Marine sediment microbial communities from the Atlantic coast under amendment with organic carbon and nitrate - tdAd00.2 (SPAdes)... | ecosystem: Environmental > Aquatic > Marine > Coastal >... | reverse complement strand
TAAAGTTAAGGAATACTGCCAATTTTTATAGAAGACGGAGCGTAGCGACTCCTTAACTTTAGCTCACTTCAAACTTTAGCTCACTTGTAACTTTTCCGGCTTGTCCGGGTTAGGTTTAAACAAAAAACATAATGAGGTAATCCCAAGATGATAAGAATTATTACGATTATGCTTATTGTTATGTTAACCGGCCAGGCTCAGGCCATAAGGTTAAAGATCGCCACCCTGTCGCCGGAAGGGTCTGTCTGGATGCAGAAAATGCGGGAGGGTGCCGAGGAACTGGCCCGTAGAACCGATAACCGGGTGAAGATTAAATACTATCCGGGCGGTGTAATGGGCGACGATAAGGCGGTTTTAAGAAAAATCCGAATCGGCCAGCTCCATGGGGGCGCTGTTATCAGCGGCAGTTTATCCAAGTTTTATCCCGACAACCAAATTTATAACCTGCCTCTGAAATTTAAATCCTTCGAGGAGGTCGATTACGTTCGTAAGTTCTTGGATCGACGCATTATAGACGGGCTTGAAAAAAACGGATTTGTTACGTTCGGAATAGCCGAAGGCGGCTTTGCTTATGTAATGTCTAAGGTGCCCATTAGAACCGTCGATGAAATGCGTCAACAGAAAGTCTGGATTCCGGACAATGATCCGATGATCCTTGAAGCGGTCAAGGCCTTTGACATCACTCCCTTTCTGTTGTCCATCGCCGATGTGCGGGCCGGCCTGCAAACCGGGCTGATCAACACTGTCACCACTCCGCCCATCGGAGCGGTGGCGCTGCAATGGCATACCCAGATTAAATACCTTATGTACGAGCCGTTTCTGTATATTTATGGTGTGCTTGCGGTGGATCGCAAGGCCTTTGAAAAAATATCACCCGACGATCAACGTCTCTTTCGTGAAATAATGGGGCGTGTATTCCGTGAACTAGACCGACTAAACCGTGAAGACAACGTCAAAGCTCTGGAAGCATTGCGTAAACAGGGAATTGAATTTATCAAGCCCCCCGCCCAGGCGCTGAAAAAATGGTATAATGACGCTGAGGCAGTCCCCAAGCGGCTGATTCGAGCCGGCAAATTATCTCAGGGGATGATCAACACTATGGAAAACCTTCTTAAAGATTATCGTTCAAAGCAACCCGATTCCGATGAATAAACATCAAGATATATCTTTTTCCAAGCGGACCCAAATTATCCTGCACCGGGTGGAGGACGCTATTCTGGTTGGATTGCTGCTGCTGATGATCGGTATGTCGGTCACACAAATTTTTCTGCGAAACCTGTTCGAAACCGGAATTGTCTGGAGTGATGTTATGGTTCGCATTTTGGTGCTGTGGGTCGGCCTTGTGGGGGCCATGGTGGCAAGCCGCCAAGACAACCACATCACCATTGACATCTTGGATCGTTATCTGTCGGAGCGTTCCAAAGTCTATGCTAACTTTGTGGTTAAACTGTTTACCGCTTTGATTTGTACGATCGTGGCCTATTACAGTCTGTCGTTTGTTCAGATGGAGTTTGCCGACGGCGGCATGGCGTTTGCACAGGTGCCGACCTGGTTATGCGAAGCCATCATTCCTTTTGCCTTCACGGTAATAGCGCTTCGCTATTTCTTATTGTCGTTTATGAACTTAAAAAAAATCGTTAAATTCCGATCGTGATCCCGTATATTTTCGCCCTGATACTGATTTTTCTTGCTGTTCTGGGTACGCCGCTATTCGTCGTTATACTGGCTGTTGCGATGCTCGGTTTTTATTACCTGGACGTTAACCTGTCGGTGATCGCTATTGAAATTTATCGAATTGCCGACACGCCGGTTTTGTTGGCACTGCCGCTGTTTACATTTGCCGGCTACATATTGGGGGAAAGCCGTACGTCTCACCGCCTGGTTCGGCTCACTCGGGCTTTTATCGGGTGTATTCCCGGCGGTCTGGCCATTGTGGCTTTTGTGGCCTGCGCGTTTTTTACCGCCTTTACCGGTGCATCCGGTGTTACCATCGTAGCGCTGGGTGCGGTCCTTTATCCGGCATTAACAGAGGGCGGCTACCGGGAAAAATTCAGTATCGGTCTGGTGACATCGTCGGGCAGTTTGGGATTGCTGTTGCCGCCTTCTCTCCCCCTCATTCTTTATGGGATTATCGCACAGCAGATGGACATCGGCGCGAACGTGGCCATCAGTGATTTGTTTTTGGCCGGCATTCTTCCGGCGCTTCTGATGGTGCTGATGCTCTCGTTCTGGAGCCTTTGGGAAAACCGCCGAAATCCCATTCCTTGTGAGCCGTTTTCGGCAAAGGAAGCCGTTTCTGCGCTGCGCGAAGCCATCTGGGAAATACCATTACCATTTTTTGTGCTGGGAGGTATCTACGGAGGGTTTTTTGCCATTTCCGAAGCTGCAGCGGCCACGGCCATTTATGTACTGGTGGTTGAGGTTTTTATCTACAAAGAGATTAAACTCTCCCAGCTCCCGGCCATTATACGGGAGTCGATGGTGATGGTCGGCGGGATTCTGCTTATTCTGGGTGTGGCGCTGGCATCTACAAATTTTTTGATAGACGCCGAAGTGCCGATGCACCTGTTCAATCTGATTCAAGTCTATGTTACAAGCAAGATTGTCTTTCTTATCCTGCTGAACCTGTTGCTGCTGATACTCGGCGCTATTCTGGATATCTTTTCGGCTCTGGTTATTATGGTTCCTATCATTCTTCCGGTGGCCGTCAATTACGGCATCGATCCGGTTCATCTTGGCATCATTTTTCTGGCCAATATGCAAATCGGTTATTTTACGCCGCCGGTTGGTATGAATCTGTTTATCGCAAGCTATCGTTTCAGCAAACCAATCACCGAACTCTATCAGGCCGCAATACCGTTTATGATCGTGCTGTTTGCAGCAGTCCTCGTCATTACCTACTGGCCGGCTTTGAGCCTGGTTTTTCTGCATAGATAAACTGGTAAGCATTCAGGGGTTCAGGGATTCAGGAAATGATAGTTAATAAACAACGGTTAATAATTAATTATTAACAATTGATTATTGATAATTAGATCAGGGTTCAGGAATAGGGTTCAGGGATCAGGGTTCAGAAATAGGGTTCAGAGATCAGGGTTCAACTGTTAAAGGGAGTGGAAGTGTTTTCTGATATTATACAGGCTGCTGTAAGGAGCTTTATAAAGACTTTTTTCTTCTATCCCTGCTTCTTCTATCCTTATCTTTGCGTTTTTCAGGGCCGTTGTAATTGGATTCAGTATTCTGCCTGCGGTCCCAATCTAGAAGCATAATGCCATCTCGCACTTTTTCATTGCGCCTGTCTGTGCGGATTTCTTTGGAATCGGAGCCTTTGGAGACGGAATCACCTTTTCTTCGATGTTTGTTGAGATGCAAAGTTTTGTTTTCATAAACATATTGGCTCATATCCGCCTCCATTTTGATTAGTTGTTTGAGGCCTTTGCAAAAACCCCTCTTTGCCCGATTTCTGTGTCAGGCTCAAATTGTAATCCTCGAAATACTCAATGTATTCCCGTGGTTAAAATTTTCGCCTTCCTTGAACTCGAACAAACATTTGCATTTTTCAAAGGTCTCTTGTTAATACAGAAAAAAACAAAATGATATTTTAGTTTATGCAGAAATCATGCCAATCTTTAATGACGGCATATAATTCTAAAATAAACAAGAAGTTGGGCAAATCACTAATGATAAAAGTCTCAATTTTGTGAAAGGAATTTACTAACTTTTATGAAATTTTTTTCACAATTAATAAAGAGTTTTGAACTATGCTGCGAACATGTTTCTTACATCTTGTATAATCAGATAAAGTGCGGGGACAAAAAGAAGTGTTAATACGGTGGCGATAAGTAATCCAAAGCTTATACTAACCGCCATGGGGATCAGGAATTGAGCCTGGAAACTCCGCTCCAAAAGCAGAGGGGAAAGCCCTGCAATAGTCGTTACCGAGGTAAGTAATACCGGCCGAAATCTGGCTTTTCCGGATTCAACCACGGACGTGTTGATTTCTTCACCTTTTCGGACAGATCTGTTTATAAAATCTATCAGGATAAGTGAGTCGTTGACTACAATGCCCGACAGGGCCACTATGCCGAAAATACTAACAATCGTAAGCTGCAAACCCATAATAATATGACCGGCAATTGCACCTATCAGGCCGAATGGAATGGCCACCATTATAATAATCGGTTGGATGTAGGAACGGAATTGGCTTGCAAGCAAAAAGAAAATACCCATCAACGCCAGGGCAAAACCCCTTTTCAAGCTGTCAAGTGATTCCCGGGTCCTTTTTTCCTGTCCTTCCAGATCGTATTTTATTCCGGGATAACGTTGGATCAGCTTGGGCAAAAAATCTGTCTTAAGATCGGCAACAATCTTGCTTGCATTTGCAATGGATTCGTCAAGATCCGAACTTACTGTAATCACACGTTTTCGGTTTACCCTGTGAATTACGGAGTATGCCCTTCCAGGATTTATTGTGGCAACCTCTTCAATGGGAATTTCCTGTCCATCGATGGTACGGAGACGCATCTCCTCAATTCCTGAGATACTCTGCCGATCATGTTCCGCATACCGAACCAGGACCTTCAAATCATCCCTGCCCCTCTGAATACGAAGGGCTTCTTCGCCGTAAAAAGCCTGGCGAATTTGTCTGGCAACGTCTTTCATGGTAATCCCAAGAGACTTTGCACCTTCCTTGATCCGGATCTGTTTCTCCTTTTTGCCGGGCTTGAAGTTGTCGGCAATATCCATGGTCCCAGGATATGTCCTGAACTCGGCTTTTAACTCGTCGGTTGCCTGCCTGAGCCGGTTCAAGTCGTTTCCTGCCAGCTGGATTTCGATTGGATTCCCGGCCGGTCCCCCTTGTACGGTTGAAAATACAAGTTTTTCCACGCCGGTTATCTCGCCGACCAGACTGCGCCATTTGTTAAGGATCGAATTGACGGAAATGTCCGGCCGTTTTTCCGAAGAAACCAGTTCTATCCAGACCTCCCCGACATGCACACCCTTTAGACCGGGTTTCCAGTCCCTTCTGGGAACAACACCGACCAGGGCAAAGGTGTTGACAACAAGGTTGCCGTTGTTATTCGATTTTACAGTAAGAAGATGGTTAAGTTCAAATGCCTTATTTTCAAGATGTTCGATGGTTTTTTCGGTTATTTCAAAAGGGGTCCCGAGTGGATAACCGACCTCGGCGATGATCCAATTACTTTCACCCTTAGGCATGAAGATAAAAGGCATATACCCTCCGGCCACAATGCCCAGGCTGATTATAAGGACCCCCAGACCTATGGAAAAAGTAAAATACCTGTTTTTGACAACATAATTTATGGCTTTTGAATAATATCGCTTAATAAAAAGGGTAAGCCATTGCTCAATTTTACCCTGGATTCTTTCATGTCGTGAAAAGATTCCCCCCATTTTAAGTTTTGATATGGTAAGAGCATGATCCAGGTGGGCAGGAAGGATTACAAGTGCTTCGCCCAAAGAGACAACTAGAATTATGATAACGGCCTGTGGCATAACGGCGATAAATTTACCTATTATCCCTGTTATAAACATGAGGGGTAAAAACGCGATCACAGTGGTGCTGATCGCTATTACTACGGGCCAGCCCACTTCATTTAAACCGTCCACCACAGCTTCTTTGGAAGATTTGCCTCTGCCAAAATGGGTATAGATGTTTTCTCCTATGATAATGGCATCATCCACCAGTATGCCGAGAGTCATTATGAATGCAAAAAGGGAGATCATGTTGATGGTTGCGCCGATATAGTCGAGCACCATAAAGGCAGCCATAAAAGAAATGGGGATGCCAACCGAAACCCAGAATGCCAAACGAAGGTTTAAAAAGAGTGCCAGAGTAATAAAAACCAGAACAATCCCCTGCAACCCGTTACGGAGTAACAGGTTAATCCGGCTACGAACCATTTTCGACAAATCAAACCAGGTGGCTATGTTAATCCCTTCAGGCATTTTAGATTTTTGTTTTACAACATAATCTCGGACAACATTCGATATGTCGATGACGTCTTCATTGCTTGTCCGGTTTACTTGGACAAGGGCAGCAGGCTTGCCGTTAAACCTGGTTTTTATATCCGTATCCTCAAAACCGTCGATTACCTTTGCCACCTGTCCGAGCCTTACAATCGTACCATCTTTCAGGGTAATAAGAGGAATATCTTCAAATTCCCGGCCCGTGTAGAGTTGCCCCCTTGACCTTACAAGTATCTCTCCATGAGAAGTTTTAATGGCCCCTCCGGGAAGATCAATACTACCGGTCTTTATGGCCCCTACAACCTGATCGAATGAAATGCCGTATCGTCGAAGGTTTTCCTCGGACACTTCCACCGAAATTTCGTAGGCCCTCACGCCCACAAGTTCCGACAGGGAGATAGATCCGGTATCGATAAGATCGTCCCTGATCTTTTCCGCGGTTTCATGTAAAAGTTTCTCGGAAACATCTCCATATAACGCCACAGTAATGGCAGGATTGCGATTTATCATTTCTGTCACGACAGGTTCTTCGGCATCTTCCGGGAATGTGTCTATACGATCCACCTCTGCTTTTATATCATCGAGCACATGCTGCACATTCACACCCGAATCGAGTTCGACCGTCACCGACCCCCTGTCTTCATATGCAGTGGCAAAAGTTCGGGATATCCCTTCAATACCCTTAATCTTCTCCTCTATTTTGACACAGATACCCTCTTCAACCTCCACCGGGCTTGACCCCGAATAGATCACGCTTATATTGATCATATCGAGAGCAAACTGGGGAAACACTTCCCTGCGCATCCTAAACAAGGTCATGATTCCTGCCACAATAATAAAAATCATGATAAGGTTGACGGCAACCCGGTTATTTATTGACCACTTTCCTATTGCTTTCATGATAAAAATGTCAGATGTCCTCTGCCTTCTGACTTCTGTCTTCTGATTTCAACCTGACCTTCATGCCGTTTGTTGCTCCGGACAGGGGTGAACTAATAACAAGGTCGCCATCAACCAGTCCCTTGTCGACAAAAACAGACTCCTTGAAACGCCGCAAAACATTAACAGGTTTTATCTTTAAATGATTGTCCTGCTCAATGTAAACGACATCACCATTATGAACAACATGGCGGGGAAGCACAAACACCTGTTTGACCTTTTCCCCCTTTATTTTAACTGTTACAAACATACCGGGCTTTAAATGCAAAACACCCGAATTTTCAACCGATGCTGCTGATTCGCTTATTTCAATTATCATAGGGAGAGTTCGTGTCCTCTCATCCATTTTGGCCAGCATTCTTGCAAGGTGCCCTTTCCACGGGGGGAAATTGTTTAAACTACCAAAATAAATTTCAGCCTCGGGCATTAAACCAGGGCCCAAATCAGGCGGAAGCCATTTCAAATCTTTTACGGGTATACGAACCTCAACATCAAAAGCTCCGGCACTGTAAATGCCGCCAAGATATTGTTCGGATTTAACATGCAGACCCACTTCAACAGCCTTTTCAAGCACCCAGGCATCGAAGGGTGCAAGAATGATTGTCCTTTCTAGATCGAGTTTAGCCTGATCCAGTAAAACTCTGGCCATGTTGCGTTGCGCGTTTAGCTTTTCTTTGAGCGGACCTGTCAGGGCCATCTGATTTTCAAGCCTCTGCTGGCGTTCAAGACTTGCAAGATATCTCTGCTCCGCCTTATCAAGCGTAGTCTGGGCAACAACTTTTCTCCCCATAAGTTCTTTTAAACGAAAAAAATCTGCTTGTGCCAGGGTTACATCTGATTTTGCAATTAATATGCTGGCTTCGAAATTCTTAATTTCCTGCTGTAAATGTTTGAACTCCGCTTCTATCTGATCGATCTGAACCCTTCGTCGTTCAACTTCCAGCTGATAGGTCCGGGGGTCAATTTTTATTAGAACAGCCCCTTTTTTGATAAAACCGCCCTCCTTGAAGGAGGGATGTATTTTAACGATTTTGCCCCTAACCTCCGCCACGAATTTTAGAATCTCACGCGGTTTTACAGTTCCATAAGTTTCTATAATCATATTTAAGTCTTGAGCCTTGGCCGGCAAAGTCTCGACAAGGATCCCTGTTTTTTCTGGTGTGATACGTTTTGCTTTGGGACGCAGTGTAATCAGCAAAATCGCGATCATCACGGCTAAAGCAAGGACTATGACAACCCGCACGGTTCTGAAAATGAAAATATTTTTCATGCGTTAAAGCTCCATTACAATTTTTCTAATTTAAAAGTTGATACGAGTAATTCCATCTAACCGTACCTCTTATACGAATTTTAAATTAGAAACAATTATTCTTTGTCTTTACTGTTTTCTTTGCAGACTCCGCAGATATTGCATGATTCCATAGGACATGGCGGTGAGGTTTTGCCCTGCATTGCTTTTTTGTACTCAAGTTTGAGAAATGATTTGTTAATTCCGTGATCAATAAAGTCCCAGGGGAGCAATTCGTCTTCGGAACGTTCACGAAGGACGTAAAAATCAGGGTTTACAGAGGATGCTTTAAGGGTTTTGGGCCAGTTGCCTCGGTTCTTATTGGCCAGGGATAATATTTGGGCTACCTTACGGTCCCCACGTGATAACAAGGCCTGAATGTAAGCCCATCGAGGGATATCCGCGTGGACACGAACGTTTGCCACTCTTTTAAGACCATGCTTTATCTTCTTTATCTTAGCTTTAAGTGAACGCATATCATCCATGGCTACCCACTGAAAAGGCGTAAACGGCTTAGGAACAAAACTATGAAGACTAACGGTTATCTCTCCGATACGTTTCCTGGCTCTACTTGATTTAAGAAATCTGTGTTTTATCAGTTTGCACAGCGTCACAATTGCTTCAACATCATCCATGGTTTCTGTGGGTAGCCCGACCATAAAATAGAGCTTTAAGTTAGGCATGCCTTCTGCCACAAGATTTTCAGCAGCGTGGAGGATATCTTCTTCAGTGATACCTTTGTTAATGACTTTACGCATACGTTCGGACCCGGCATCCGGCGCAATGGTAGCAGTTTTGACGTTGCTTTTTTTGAGCACGGACAGGAGTTCAGGCGAAATGGCGTCAGCTCTAAGGGAACTGAAAGATATTCTGACATCCTTTTCAAACCTCTGGTCGCAAAGTTTATTGATGTCTGGAAGATCCGAGACTGCAGCGCCGACAAGACCGATCTCATCGGTCATTGAAGCGCCCTGTTTTAAACATTTTTCTACAAGTGAAAAGGGTCTGAATCTTGGCGGTCTATAAACAAATCCTGTGCTGCAAAATCTGCACCCGTGGGGACATCCCCTGCCGACCTCGATCAGGAATGTGCTGTCGAAAGTCGTATCCTTGGTTAATATTGCGCTGCAAGTTGAAACTTGGGCAAGATCTTTCAGATACCTTCGCTCAATTTTAACCGGTACGTCTGCTGTCGGTTCAAACGCACGAAGTGTACCATCAGAATTGTAAGTCACATTGTAAAATGCCGGGACATAAGTGCCGGGAACGTCGCGAGCAAGGGTTTTTAAACACGATATTTTGTCTTGATTCAGCAAAGCAGGTAAAGCGGCATCAAAAAACCGGGGAAGGATAGCTTCGGCTTCCCCGATCAGAAAACAATCGATAAACGGTGCCACAGGTTCCGGATTTGAAAAAAAAGCGACTCCCCCTGCGATAATGAGAGGATGGGGGTTTTCTCTACTATTGGATCGCAGAGGGAGTCCTGCTTTTTCAATAATGGTTAGAAGGTTAGGGAAGTCATTTTCAAATGAGACAGAAAAAGCAATGATATCAAAAGCGGAAACAGGGCTTCCGGATTCTATAGTGATTGTACGATTTGCTCCAGGCCTGCTATCCTCCGGAAGGAAAGCCCTTTCGCATACCACATGCTCAATTTTGTTGAGTAAATAATATACAGTCTGAAAACCGAGATTCGACATTCCAACATGGTATGTATTGGGGTAGACCAGTGCAACTTTGATCCGTCCTTTCCATTGTTTGCGAATTGTTCCGATCTCTGATTCGCCAGATCTTTTCTGGAATTTGTCGGTTTTCCATGCCATTGATAATTAAACGTGAATACCTAACCCGGATAAACCGGAAATAACAAATCACAAGCATCAAATTTCAAATAAATTCCAAACTACAAGCTCCAAATTCCAAAGCCAATTTTTTGTCATTTGATTTTTTGACATAAAAACACAAAAAATCAAAGTTTAGGTACTAATCCGCCTTTCTTCTTAAAAATGTAGGCACATCCAGGTCATTAAGGTCATTGTTGTCAATTACAATGCCTTTGTATCCTCTGTAGGTCGCTCCGCTCGATTCGCCTACAGCTTCTTTCCGGCGGACAAATGTGGGCTCGTCATAATCGACAGCATCATTAAAATCGTCTAGTGTGACATCCCTGATTTTGCCTCTGAGCTCATTTTCTTTTGCAGATTCGAGACCGGAATCGATCCCGGTTGCAATAACGGTTACACGCATCTCATCGCCCAGGGTGTCATCTACCACGGTTCCCCAGATAATATCGGCATTCTCTCCGACTTCATTATATATCCGCTCTGAAGCTTCGCTCATTTCTTCCATTGTCAAATCGCTGCTACTGGTTATGTTCATCAAAACTCCCTTGGCACCGGAAATGGAAATATCTTCCAGCAAGGGATGAGATATGGCACGTTCTGCAGCTTCCAAAGCACGGTTATCACCGTTGGATATACCTATACCCATAATGGCCATACCGGCTTTAGACATGGTTGTTCTTACATCGGCAAAGTCGAGATTGATCAGCCCGGACATCATAATAAGATCAGTAATCCCCTTGACCGAATGGAGCAGAACTTCATCGGCTTTCTTGAACATTTCGATCATTCTGGCATTTTTAGACGCAAGGCCTCTCAGCCTGTCATTGGGTATGGTGATGACAGTATCGGCGACTTTCTTGAGAGCATAAATTCCTTCTTCAGCTTGCTTGGCCCTTTTTTGGCCTTCAAACGAAAAAGGCTTTGTCACAACTGCAACTGTCAGAGCATCAATTTCTTTGCAGAGTTCAGCTATAACCGGTGCCGCCCCGGTACCTGTCCCGCCGCCGAATCCTGCAGTGATGAACACCATATGGCTCCCATCCAGTGTATTTTTGATGGCCGCGGCATTTTCGCGCGCCGCTTCCCTCCCGATTTCAGGATCGGAGCCGGCACCAAGCCCTTGTGTTAGTTCTTCTCCCATCTGCAGCCTCACGGATGCTTTGGAGATTTCAAGTGCCTGTGCATCTGTGTTGGCTGCAATAAATTTTACACCTTGAAGCTTGGAATCGATCATGTTGTTGATCGCATTTCCGCCTGCTCCTCCAACACCAATAACCATGATTTTTGCAGGACTTTCATTTTCTATTAAGGTAAACGTCATTTCCCCCACCTCCTGTAAAAGAATTTGATTAAAAGCCGGTAGTCAGGTTCCCAAATCCGCTTGCGTTAGGACTCCTTAGCCTTAATTTGCTTTATTTTAAATTACATCTTTAAACCACGTTTTCATCCGGGTCATGACACGGTTAAAAATGTTTGTGTCACGAATCCTGAATTTCTTTTCAGGTTGAATTCTTGCCCCGTATAAAACGAGTCCGACACCGGTGGCATACATGGGATTGTTGACCACATCGATAAGGCCGTTGATTCCCCTGGGTGTACCGAGTCGGCTCGGAACATCGAAAACCGATTCGGCAATATCAGTTGCACCGTGCAACAGGGATGATCCGCCGGTTAGAACCATGCCGGATGTAATGACGTTATCCATTCCGGCACGGAAGATTTCCCTTTTTATCAAGGTGAAGATCTCTTCCATACGAGGTTCTAATATTTCTCCCAGTATCTGCCTCTGAAGTTTCCTGGGTTTGCGGCCACCCATGCCGGGGACTTCAATAGTCTCTTCACTGCTAATATCGTGGGCAACACAGGTGCCGTATTTTATTTTGATCTTTTCAGCTTCGGCCAGCGATGCGCGCAAACCGATGCTGATATCATTAGTTAGGTTGTTGCCGCCAAGCGACAAAACAAAAGTGTGTTTGATGTTTTTCCCTGAGAAAATCGCAAGATCGCTCGTTCCTCCGCCAAGATCCAGAAGTGCCGTGCCCACATCTTTTTCCTCATCGGTCAGCACGGCTTCACCTGAAGCAAGTGGTTCCAGGACAATATCGCAGACATCGAGACCTGACCGGTTGGCGCATTTTACAATGTTATGAGCAGATGTCACTGCACCGGTCACAATATGAATCTTAGCTTCTAGTCTTATACCGGACATTCCCACAGGGTTCTGAATTCCGCCCTGATCATCGATGATAAATTCTTGAGGAATCACGTGGATGACTTCACGGTCCATGGGAATTGCCACGGCGCGTGCAGCATCAATGACCCGTTCCACATCATTCTTTGTTACTTCAGGCCCCTTTATCGCGACAATCCCACGACTATTGAAACCGGTTATGTGACCTCCGGCGATTCCGGCATATACGGATGAAATTTCACAGCCGGCCATAAGCTCCGCTTCTTCGATAGCCTTTTGAATCGATTCTACAGTCGATTCAATATTTACTACTACACCTTTTCGAAGCCCAATTGATGGGTGGGTCCCGATACCGACAATATTTATTTTATTCCCTTCCGCCTCACCAACCACGGCGCAGATTTTAGTCGTTCCCACATCAAGGCCGACAATAATATTATCCTGTCTTTGCATCTTAAACCTCCTTATGATTCCCGGCTGGTGATTCTCTTTTCATCGGATTTACAACAATGCGGTTTAAGTTATTGAGATCGATTGATTCTATATGTGAAAAACCGCGTCTTTTTTTCAGGTACAAAAGAATATTTTTAAGTTTGGCATATTTGTCCGGGTAATTATTGTATCCGATTCTTATGGCTTTGATGCGGTCAAAGGCATAAATTGTAAGGCCCATTTCCCGATCCACCTGAATCAATTTTAATTGCTTGTAAGGAAGAACGCTTCCGGATTTCTGTCCAAGTTCCATAACATTCATAACGGCCTTAAAAGGGATGCTGAGGGGTTTGCCGCGCACATTGATGTCCGAAAATTGAAGTCCGTTGATAATCGGTAGGTGGTCAGGGTCCGATGCAGCCATTTCTTTGAATATTTCTCCGGAAGTATTGATTATGAATTTGCGTCCAAGGTCGAGAATGGCAAGGGGTTTGTGCTCTTGTATTCTGATATTTATTCCAGACGGAAGCTCTCTGCTGACATCAGCCTCAACGATCCATGAATGTGCCAGCAGTCGCTTTCTGGCCTTTGAAAGATTTAAGGAAAAAATATTTATCCCCTTTTTTATCTGAGCCTGCTGCAAAACCTGTTTTTCAGAAAGTCTGTTCTCACCGGTAACCACCAGCCTATCGGCCCTGAAATAGTCGCATTGTGTTGTAAAGTCGTAGCTAAAAATAAAAAGAAAGCTAACAACCAACAAAGCTGTGACCACAGCCGTTGTTTTAATACAGACAATAAGACGCTGTATAATTTTATTGCGTCTTTTGGCACCGCTGTTCTTGTAATAGTTTCTTCGTATGCGCTTACGACCCAACAACCTTAACCTCTCTTTTAAGATCGATGTCGAACATTTTTAATACTGCATCTTCAACAAGTTCCATCAATGCCAGAAAGTCAGCGGCGGATGCTTTATGGCGGTTTATGAGAAAGTTTGCGTGCTTTGATGAAATTTCTGCTCCGCCGATCGATTTTCCTTTGAGTCCAGCCAGTTCAATAAGCTCGCCGGCTGTCTTTCCTGATAAGGGATTTTTAAAAAAACATCCTGCACTGGGAAGACCTATCGGCTGTCTTTGCCGTCGTGTCTTCAAGATTTTTCGGGCCTCTTTTTTTAGTTTCTCAGGATCAGAAGGGTGAAGACGAAAACAGCCGTCTAATATAACCGGTTGCCCTCCATGAACATAAGTTTGCTCCTTGTTTAATGAAAGTCTCCTGTAAGCAAAGTCGAGCGTTTCTTTTCTAATTCTACGAGTCTGTCCTGTGGGGAGCAGAATGTTTAATGATTCAAGGACACTTTCCACAGAACCATAGGATGTGCCGGCGTTCATCATAATTCCCCCGCCAACCGTACCAGGAATGCCGATGGCAAAATTCATTCCTTCTAGGCCACGCTTCAAGGCAAAGGAACAAAGATTTCGCATGCCGGCACCTGCCATGGCGTTAACAATAACCCCATCTGTGCTAAAGTCTGTTTGGGCAATTGCTTTAAGACAATTTGTCAATACGATCACAATTCCATTGATACCGCCATTCCTGACCAGGAGATTGGTTCCGTCGCCGATAGTCAGGTAAGGGATTTTTTTTTGCCATGACCAGTTGACAAGATCCTTAAGGGCTTCAATGTTTTCGGGAACAACAAAAGCTTCTGCCGGCCCGCCCACACGTAAAGATGTATGTTTTGACATGGGCTCGTCAAATTTGACATTGTTGCCGAAACGACTTTTAAGCCATTTTATTGAATCGGAATCGAGGGCCATTTTTCAATTTTAGATTTTAGAATGCGGAATAAAAAAATCTCCCGCAACCAGTAACCTGGCTATAGCTCTTTAAGTATCATTTCCCCGACTTTCCAAACATCTCCTGCTCCCATGGTTAGAAGAATATCACTCTGGGTTAGAACTTTTTTCAGATGCGAAACAGCTGTTTCGAAATCCTGCATATAGACGACTTCCCTGTGGCCATGGCTCCGGATTCCTTCAAACAAGGTATGGCCTTCCACTCCCTTTATTTTTTTTTCTCCGGCTGCATAAATGGGAAGAACTACCAGCAGGTCCGACTGGTAGAATGCACGTGTGAAGTCATCAAAGAGCGCTTGAGTTCTGGTGTAGCGGTGTGGCTGAAACACCACGACAACACGCCTGTCGGGCCAGCTTTCCCTGACGGCTTGCAGCGTGATCTTGACTTCAGTGGGGTGATGACCATAGTCGTCTACAATCGTAATACCCTTGTTTTCTCCTTTAATTTCCAGTCTGCGCTGAACACCTTCGGCTGTTTGCAGGGCCGATTTTATAACACCAAAGGGAATATCGAGTTCAATTCCCACTGCAATGGCTGCAAGGGCGTTATAAACATTATGGATGCCCGGAAGATTTAAAACGATTTCTCCGAGCCTTACCCCAAGATGATGGACGTGAAACCTGCTCTTTAACCCTTCAAAAACCACGTCTTTGGCCTGGAGATTGGCCTGAGTACTCATTCCGTAAGTGGTAAAACGTTTCTGAATGTTCGGGATAATATCCTGGATCGGCTCATCATCCAGGCAAAGGACCGCCAGGCCGTAAAAAGGTATTTTGTCGATAAAGCTTAAAAAAACTTCTTTAATGGCGTTCAAATCCTGATAAAAATCGAGATGCTCGCGATCTATGTTCGTTACTACTGCTATGGTGGGAGAGATTTTAAGAAAAGAGCCGTCACTTTCATCGGCCTCAGCCACTATATAATCTCCCTCTCCAAGGAGCGCGTTGGAATCTATACTTTTGAGTTTCCCACCTATAACAACAGTTGGATCAAGCCCGCCTTTGCCCAGTACAGAAGCGACGATTGATGTGGTCGATGTTTTTCCATGGGCACCTGCAATCGCCACACTGTACTTTAAACGCATAAGCTCGGCCAGCATCTCGGCTCTTGGTATTACAGGGGTTGACCCTTGACTGGCGGCGGCAACTTCAGGGTTATCGGGACCGATTGCAGATGACGTTACAACAACATCCGCTCCGCGTATTTGTTCTGCGGAATGCCCTCGAAAAATAATACCCCCGAAGCTTTCCAATCGTCGTGTAATGTCTGAAGAACTGGTGTCAGATCCCGATACTTTGTAGCCTATATTGAGCAGGAGTTCGGCAATTCCGCTCATCCCGATACCGCCGATTCCGACAAAATGGATATGATATTTTTTAAGAAACATTTTTCAAAGGTCTCGTTTTGTTGGTTAAACTAATTCGATTAATTTGTAGCAGTCGTCCACAATCAGTCCGGCTGCATCAGGGCGTCCAAGGCCCCTTGCCCGGGATGCCATCTGACGGAGAGTATCCGGGCTTGAGGCGTAAAAAGTAATTCTCTCGGCAAGTGTTTTGCCACTGAGATCTTTTTCGAGAATCATTTCGGCGGCCCCGGCTTTTTCCAGCGAACGTGCGTTTAAAACCTGATGATTATCAGCAGCGAAAGGGAACGGTATAAAAATAGCGTTTTTTCCGATTGCCTTGATTTCTGCTACTGTTGTTGCTCCTGCTCTGCATATTACAAGATCGGCTTTTTGATATTGCCGGGCCATATCATTGAAAAATGCCTGAACCTTGCAGGATATACCATAGCGCGTGTAAGCATTTTTTACTTGTTCTTCATCCTGAATCCCGGTCTGATGTATAAAGTAAAATTTGTCTTTATCTTTGATCTGTTCTATGGATTCTAAAAGGGCCATGTTCATGCTGTGAGCACCCTGACTTCCGCCTATGATCAGGATCGTAAAATGCCGCTTTTGCTTTGAATTGACAATTTCGTCACTTTTTTGATTCCTAGCGCATCGCAAAATTTCTTTGCGCACCGGATTTCCGGTAAAAAGGACTTTCTTTGTGTTTAAACCGGTTCGGGCATCATCAAATGAAACATATATCCGGTCGGCAAGACGGGATAAAATTCGGTTTGTAATCCCCGGTAGTATATTCTG
>Ga0209271_10000313_pt1 | contig 16703 bp, 14 predicted proteins | sample tdAd002_FD_187123 | JGI IMG/M metagenome (GOLD analysis project Ga0209271, IMG submission 187123) | Marine sediment microbial communities from the Atlantic coast under amendment with organic carbon and nitrate - tdAd00.2 (SPAdes)... | ecosystem: Environmental > Aquatic > Marine > Coastal >... | reverse complement strand
CGTTGCCAATCTTGTCAATAGCCTTGCTAAAGCTGGCCCCATGAGCGGGGCCCAGCCCATGAGCAAAGCGAATGCTTTGGCTGCAGCGATTGCTTTGGGTCTTACCTGCGATTGGCGCCTTGATTTGGACGGTCCGGCGCTCCGGCATTTTCCCTGCGCAGCTGAATGACTCAGAATTAATCAGAGGCTCCCTAGAGGATGTTCAATAATTTCAACGAATGGCTGTGTAAAACCAATTTCAGTTTTCTGCAGGGGGCGTCACATCCGCGGGACATAATCGAAACTGCCAATGCACTTGGCTACCAGTCGCTTTGTATCAACGACTTTGACGGTGCTTACGGCCTGGCGCGATGTTATCGCGAACTGAATTATCTCAAACAGCAACGCCAGCATCTCGGGCTTAAGCTGAATTATGCTGCCGAGATACACTTCAAACCTGATCACGATCTTCCCGTGTTGTTACAGGATACACTGGTGTTAGTGGCGCAAAATCATAATGGTTATACCCATCTGAATCGTCTGCTGAGTTATGCACATCGGGATGGTAAGGATTACGCCAATATCCCGTTCGAATACCTGTTGAATAGCGATGTCGATGGGTTGTTTGCAATTCAGCCAATGCGGGGTGGGATACGTGTTCGCAATACCGATGATAACTACGCTGCGCTCAAGCAGCTTTTCGATGGACGATATTATCTTGCGATCAGCCGTCACCTGCATCCGGCCGAGGATCGTTGGATAAACCCTGCGCTTGATCATGCGCGACGGCATGGACTCGAGTACCTTCTTAGCCAGGATGTTTTTTTCCATAACCGCCAACAAAAATGCGTTAGTGATTTGCTGCAGGCGATTCGTACCAACCGGGTTTTTGACCAATGCCGAGATCATTTTTTCCCTAACGCTGAACGCTGCCTGCATCGCGCCGATGAACTGCAGCGCCTATTCGAGGTAATTCCTGGTCATGAGCGAGCGCTTGGGTTGGCACAGACCCTGAACCGGTCATGCGAGTTCGACCTCGATCAGCTTGGGTATCACTATCCCAGGGAAATGATCCCACAGGGGCATGATGCCCAGTCGTATTTGCAGCTGTTGGTGCTACAGGCGACGCAGGAGAAATTCAGCCACCAGCCATCCGACAGGATTCTGCGGCAAATCGAACACGAACTGGAGTTGATCGAGAAACTCAATTTTGCCGATTATTTCCTGACGGTCTGGGATATCGTCAGTTGGGCCAGGCAACAGCAGATTCTTTGCCAGGGCCGGGGATCTGCAGCAAATTCCAGTGTTTGTTTCGTGCTTGGCATCACTTCGGTCAATCCGGATCAGTTTGAATTGCTGTTCGAGCGCTTTGTCAGTATGGAGCGCGGTGATCCACCTGATATCGATGTTGATTTCGAACATGAGCGCCGTGAAGAAGTGATTCAGTATATCTATCAACGCTACGGTCGGGATCGCGCGGCAATGGTGGCTAATGTTATTACCTTCAGAGGCAAGGGATCATTGCGCGCAGTGGGTAAGGCATTAGGCGTTGATGACCAACTGTTACAGCAAATGTCGAAGGTTGCCTCGAGCCGATATTTTCGTGGCAGCGGTACCGAGAATATCGTTATGGCGCTGAAGAATGATTATGAAAATAATAATCCACGGGCACAGAAAATCAGCTGGAAGCTGTGGTTGCAACTGAGTGACAAGCTGCACGGATTCCCACGTCACCTTGGGATTCACTCAGGCGGCTTTATGCTGGCCGACAAGCCGCTGAATTGCCTGTTGCCGCAGGAGCCGGCGACGATGCAGGGACGTAGTGTGATTCAGTGGAGTAAGGAAGATATCGAGGCGCTTGGCTTTTTCAAGATCGACATCCTGAGTCTGGGCATGCTCTCCGCGCTGCGAAAATGTTTCGACTATATCGGGTTCTACTACGGTAAATACCTGAGCCTGGATTCGATTCCAGAAGACGATCAAGCAACCTACCAGATGATTCAGAAAGCCGATACGGTGGGCGCCTTCCAGATCGAATCACGTGCACAAATGTCAATGTTGCCGCGCCTGAAACCAGCCTGTTTTTACGACCTGGTAATCGAGGTTGCAATCATTCGACCCGGACCGATTCAGGGTGAGGTAATTCATCCCTATCTCGCACGGCGTGATGGACTCGAGCCGGTTACTTATCCGGATGAGCGATTACGACCGATACTGCAAAGAACCCTGGGGATCGCCATCTTCCAGGAACAGGCAATGCGTATTGCGATCGCTGTCGGTAATTTCACTGCCGGAGAGGCCAACGAACTGCGCAAGAAAATCGGTTCCTGGGGAATCAAGGACTTTAATCGTGACTTGAATCCACTGTTGATCAAGCTGGAACAGGGCATGCGCGATAATGGCATTAAACCAGAATTTGCCGAACAGATTCTCGGCCAGATGAAAGGTTTTGCGGAGTATGGTTTCCCCGAGTCGCATGCGGTTTCGTTTTCGTTGATCGCCTACGCTTCCTGTTACCTTAAATGTCATTTCCCGGCCGCGTTTTACATTTCGGTTTTAAACTCGCAACCAATGGGGTTTTACTCACCACACGCACTTTTACAGGCAGCGAAGCGCGAAGGTATTCAGCTATTACCTGTATCGCTGAATAACTCGAACTGGGATCATCAGCTCGAACAATCCGGACCACGGCAGCGTTACGCCATTCGACTTGGATTTCGCCTGGTCAATGGTCTCGCCGAATCGGCCGTGGCCAAAATTATCCAACAGCGCGGTGAATCCGGGGGCTGGCACAACTTCGAACAGTTCGCCCGTGACTGTGAACTGGCGCGAGATGAAATCACGGCATTGTCGGCAGCCAATGTATTCAGCGATTTTGGTGATTCGCGTTCGGATGCATTGTGGAAATCTGAAGCTGCACCTTATAAACCGCTGCTGGATTCTGTCAATGACGGTATCGACTGGAAACCCGAAGCCAAACTGGAATCGATTCAAAAAGACTTCAGGGCATTTAAAACAAGCCTGGGGAAACATCCTGTTGAAGTGATCAAAAGCGAGCAATGGCCATACCCGGTTGCGCTTGAAAAGTTCACGCTTTCGCAGCGCCTGAACGAATTACCTGCCGATATCGATATTTTTGCTTTTGGCATGGTACTGGTGAAACAGTCACCCGGATCTGCAAAGGGCATGGTGTTTGTCACCCTGGAAGATGAAGCTGGTTTTATTAACCTCGCGTTTACGCCGCAGGTTTATTCTCGATTTTATCGCCAGGTGGATCAGCAACCCTTCCTGGCTGTGGTTGGCAGGCTGCAGCGGGTTAACGAGTCACATTCGATTCTGGTAAAGCGTGTGTTTGACTTCGAGTCAGGCGCGAGCCTGTTGCCGCTGCGCCGTGAAGACAGTCCCGGCACAGCTGAAGTTTCAATCGAACTCATCAAACCCCGGGCTTTTCACTAGCCTTCATGCAATATGCAGGCTAGACCAGCAGGATGATGCCGAGCATGAATTCACCGATTTTCCAGATCGAAGTAAAGACCGGAACGCCAAGAAAATTGAGCGCAATCAGGGCCAATAGCGCGTAAACACCATAGCGTTGATTGAGCTGTATATATTTGCGCGCCATTTCCCGTGGCAAGGCATAGGGCAGTATGTAGCTGCCATCGAGCGGGCCGATTGGCAACAAATTGAACAGCATCAACAGCATGTTAATCAGCGCCAGGTACGTAAAAAAGAAATACGCTACCTCGGATTGAAACAGGCTAAAACCCATTTTCAATCCAATTGCGTAAAGATTGATGGTGACGATTGCCAGTAGTAGATTCATTCCAGGGCCGGCAGCGGCGACCATCAGGGTTCCCCAGCGGGTATTGAACTTGCGTGGATCGGTGGGCACCGGTTTGGCATAACCGATACCGATCACCAGCACCATTAACAGGCCGAGCGGATCGATATGTGGGACAGGATTCAGGGTTAATCGGCCGGCACGTTCAGCGGTATCGTCACCAATCAAAGACGCCACCTTGCCATGGCCGTACTCGTGAAAGGTCAGTGAAAATATTAATGCGAATGCGATTAAAATGAACAGCAGGTATTGCTGATCGAAAAACAACTGGATCATCTTTTGTCTACTGGTTGTCTGAAGCTTGCAGGCCGACAGTATAGGCACAGGTTATGCCTGCATGACAGTAAAATTTAGGCGCTGAAATTTAACTTAATAATTATATGAGCAAGATCACATAAGCCTTTGAAAATAATGAAAATACGCTATACTTATCATCCGTGTGCCTGTTTTCCAGGAAAATTTCCCGGCATTGGCCACGGCAAGCTTTGCGGAGCTCCTGGGATGCACTGCAACCCGGGAATGGGAAAATGGCCTATACATAAGCCTGAACAATAACGACAATAATCTTTGTATCATGATTTGGAAGTACCCGGATTATTAGTCTGGATGTTTTTGAAAACCATATTTAAAAGGTAACGAGAGTGTCGCAAGACCTGATCAACAGGTATAAAAAATCGTTTCGAATTCAGTTCGAGAATGCAGAAACCGAAGGCAAATACCGGGATATGCAGGAGCAACTGGGTCGAAGCTCAAGCGTAACTGCTTTCGCTGCACTATTTATTCTATGCCTTGCCTTCGCTTATCTTGAGTATCGCGCCTTCGGTCACGACGTTGCGGTGCCGATGTACGGCTACTTTTTATGTGCAATCCTGGCGTTGGCTAACCTGTTGCTGAGCCGTTTTTCGCCCGAGCTACACCGTCACAATTTGCGCCTGATTGGTAATGGTGTGCTGGCCACGGTAATCGTAATTAGCGCGGTGTTCCTGCAAAAATATAGTGCCTACCACGCTTTGGAATTTGTTTTGCTCTGCGTGTGGCTGGGCAGTTTGAAATCGGTACGCCTGATCGTGACCTTCGGGATTAATGCGGTTCTGGCGATCATATTCGTTTTGGCGATGTACATAACCGAAGTCTCGGCTTTCTGGATTCCACTGGTGTCGGTATTGCTGGGTGTCGCGGTGTTTCTCGGCGCCTATATTAGCTATTTGACCGAACGCAGTCGTCGCATGCTGTTCCTGGAAACTGAAATCAACAAGAGCATGACCAATCGCCAGGAGCTGTGGGCATTTACGCTAATCGATCTGGATATGGCCTTGAGCGGAATTCTCGATTTCAAGGAATTGATCGCACTGTTGAAGAAACATCTTGAACCCGTCATCAGCTTTGACTCCTATATTCTTACTGCGCTCGAAGGGCAGGGACCTAAGCCGGTTGCCGACAAGATTGAAGGCGAACTGTTTGAGAACGATGATAAAACATATTGGTCGGAAGATTTGCTTGGCAAGTTAACCCAGACCCGCCAGGCCACGGTGAGTTCTGAACACGAAACCGTAAAAGGTTTTCTGGGTATGGAAAAACAGCAATTCAGTTCATATCGCCTTGATGTGCCGGTATTCAATGATTCCAAGCTGCTCGGGATTATAAGTCTACGGCGCGACAGCGAGCCTTTTGATGACCTGGATATGATCGCCAGTGTCAGCATAGCCGCGCAGGCGATGTTGATTTTCAAGCGTTCCACGCGCAGTTCGGCGATGGTTGTGGATCAAACGGTACCTGATCTTGTGATCAGGCCAAAGCAGACGGACGATACGACTAATATTTCCACGCCGTCGTATTCGGAAAGCAAGGATATGGAGGTGACGGATCACAGCTATATTGATTCCGATCAGACCCTGGTACCGCAGGAGGTAGTAGACAAATTCAAGCAGGAAGAGGCATCGGCGAAGAAAACCATCACCCTGATGAGCCGCGAAAATGCAGACAAGATCGCGGTTGACCGATATCGTACCGCCGCGGTTGAGGGTGAGCCGCTGTCAGTGCTGATCATTGAGGTCGACGGGTTATCGAAATTACGTGAAAAAGACGGCGACCAGGTTGCCTACAAGGTTTTCGCTGCAATCGTAAAGTACATTTTTTCCAGGGTTGATAAGAGCAAGGATATTCTCGGACGCTACGGCCAGAATGGCTTGAGCGTGTTGATGCCCAGGGTTGATATGAACGCGGCTGAAAAATTTGCCGAGATGATCCGGCAATTTGTCGCCAGTGCCCGCTACAAAACTGCATATGGAGAGAAGAGCGCCACTTTGAGTATTGGTGTGGCCGCAATTACCGACGATACCGGCGACTATGCCTCGATGGTCAAGCGTGCCGATATGGCATTGTTCGTGGCCAAGAAGAACGGTCGTAACTGCGTCAAGGTCAGGCTTTAATGAGCAACCGCTTCGAGTTCAATGTATCTTTAAATGGTAGATAATCAGCACTGGTTAGATCGCTGGAAAGAGAACCGTATCGGTTTTCATGAAACCACCGTCAATCGTCATTTAAAAAATCATTTAGCGCAGTTCGCCCTGCCCGCAACTGCAGCCGTGTTTCTACCCCTGTGTGGTAAGGCCCGGGACATTGCCTGGCTCGCGCAGCAGGGCTACCAGGTGACCGGTATCGAACTTTCGCAGCTCGCCATAGAAGCGTTCTTTGCGGAAAATTCACTCGAGTTCGAGCGCTTCGATACGGATCGTTTCGCAATTTACAAGTCCACCAACATCAGTCTGCTGCAAGGTGATTTCTTCGATCTGCGCAGCGAGGATCTGGGCGCATGTCAGCTTGTTTATGATCGTGCCGCGTTGATCGCGATGGAATCGCCGGACCGCCCTCGTTACCTCGAGCATATGCTCTCGATAGTGCCGACGCTAAGCAAGATGCTGCTGATTACGCTCGAGTATGAGCAGACGGAAATGCGGGGACCGCCATTTTCAGTGCCGACGGACGAAGTTTACCAGTACTATGCGGATGCGTTTTCGATAAAATTGCTGGAGCGTAATGATATTATCGATGAGAGTCCCCGCTGGCGAAAAGTGGGGCTGACGGCGCTCATCGAATCAGCCTTCCGACTTGACGGGTGATGGGTGAAATTTCAGGGGAATCTGCACAAAATGTTTGCCGAGGCGACCAGTCCGGTAAGCTATTGCCTTGAACTGGGTGGGCAGCAGCTAAAGCTTAACGAGTGGCTGGGCAGGCAGGTCAGAATTGAGTTCCTGCAGCAAATTGAGTGCATCCATTGTGGGCGGGTAACCAGGAAAAGTTTCAGCCAGGGATACTGTTATCCGTGTTTTAAAAGTCTTGCGCAGTGCGACCTGTGTATCATGTCCCCCGAGAAATGTCATTTCCACCTGGGGACCTGCCGGCAACCTGACTGGGGTCTGTCACATTGCATGCGGCCGCATATTATCTATCTCTCCAATACTTCCGGCGTAAAGGTCGGCATAACCCGAGAAACTCAGCTACCGACCAGATGGATCGACCAGGGAGCTATCCAGGCGATGCCTGTCCTGCGGGTGTCGAAACGTTACCACGCAGGTCTGATCGAGCATGCGTTCAGGCAGTATGTCAGCGACAGGACTAACTGGCGTAATATGCTGAAGAACGAGGTCGAAGTGATCGATTTATACCAGGTCTTCGAATCCTTCTGGCCGCAGGTCAAGGCACAACTCGACCCTGAATTGATCGCCGATGCGGAAGAAATCGCCAGCGCCGACGGAACCCTGAATCTCGACTATCCGGCCCTCAGTTACCCCGTTAAGGTGAATAGTTTTAACCTCGACAAACAGCCACTGGTCGAAGGCAAACTTGATGCGATCAAGGGTCAGTACCTGATTCTGGATAATGGCGTTATCAATGTTCGCAAGTACGGCGGTTACCTGGTCAGCCTGGAGTGTAACTAGGTCGTGTCCCAGGATTATTAGTGAACGCTGACCGAAGTGTTCTGATGATAATAAAACTCCATCACCTTGCGCACATGTGGCGGGTAATCGAGTGCGTCCATCTCTTTCATACCCTCGGCGAAAAAACCGGTTGCTTCCTGTGGCAGATAGATCAAGAATTCGTCGAAGGCCTGCTTCATAACCTCAAGGTCGTGGGTACGAGTCGCCACTATGCCGCGATTAATATGTAGTAGCCGCCAGGGTCGGAGTTCTTCGCTGTCGGCCTGATCTTTTTTAAGTTCCAGCGAGCAGTGATCGACGATCTCGGCAATCAATTCGGATAGCCCCAGCAGTGCTTCTCTTTCCTGCATCAGGTTGGCCAGTTGGGCTATCGCGTTAACTACTGGCTCCAGATAATTTATTGTTCCGTTGTAACTAATTGTCCAGCGTGCGAACACCAGCGAAATTTGCTCGATTTCCTTGCGCTTATGGGGTAAATCGAGCCGCTCCATTAAATCGACTAACTTGAGCAACAACACGAAACCATAATCGCTGATTTCGGTGGCCTCGGTCGCGTCGATGAATCTATCTTCACTGGCACGCAGATTGACACTGGCGACTATATTGAAATAGTCCTCGAATTTATCGATTAGAGCGGTGAGCCCCTTGCGATAATCATCATCAAGAAGCTCATCGAGTTGCTGCGGCAATTTCAGCAAGTATTCCCGTGCGTCCTTCAATGACGCCATTGAATCCATTGTCTGTCAGTCTCCATGCTCGAGGTTCAGGTCTACAACGACCGCGCGATTGTGTTAACCAGTCCCGGGCCGCGATAGATTAAACCAGTGTATAACTGGATGAGTTTAGCGCCAAGTTCAAAGCGGAGTTTCGCTTCCTCGGCCGAGTCAATGCCGCCAACCGAAATAATCGGTATGTCATCCCCCAGCTGCTGGTAAAAGTCGATGAGCAGCTGCCTTGATTTGTCGCGTAATGCAGCGCCACTCAGGCCGCCGTTTTCGTCGGCTTGTCGATGTTCCTGAACCCCGTCCCGCGATACCGTGGTGTTAGTGGCGATCAGTCCGTCGATCGAATATTTGCGCAACAGGTCGGCAATCGACGGGATTGCCTGGTGCTCCAGGTCCGGGGAAAGTTTGATTGCCAGAGGTCGATACAATTGAAGTTTATCTTCGAGTCTGGCACGTAACTGACTGATTCCGGCCAGTAGCGCTTCAAGTGCCTCCTCGTTCTCTAAATCGCGCAGCCCCGGCGTGTTGGGTGAGGATATATTTATCGTGATGTAATCTGCGCTGGTATAGACCTTTTCATATCCCAGGCAGTAATCCGCCAGTGCCTGATCCACCGGAGTGCTGAGGTTTTTACCTATGTTGATACCCAGTATGAAATCACGTGTCTTGTTGCCGAGTTGGTCGAGTAAATGATCAACACCGTAGTTATTGAACCCCATTCGGTTGATCAGGCTCTGTTGCCGTGACAGACGGAAAATACGTGGTTTGGGATTTCCGGGTTGTGCTCGTGGAGTGATGCTGCCAACTTCGATAAATCCGAATCCGAGTTTTCCCAGGCCGTCGAGATAATCCCCGTTCTTGTCCAGACCGGCCGCGAGACCGACCGGGTTCGGGAAATCCAGACCCATCACGCGGGTCGGTTTATCGACTCTTCGGGCGGGAAGTACTCGATGAAACTGCTGTAGCATCTCGAGGCTGATATCGTGCGCCAGTTCAGGGTCGAGCGAAAATAGTATTGGTTTTACCAGCGAATAAAGCATCAGCTTGAAGCGATCAGGGCGAGCAGTTCAGGATATTGTTCCAGGTCCTGCAGCGTATCAATATCCCGCACAGTTTCAAGCAAACATACGCGATAGTTTAACCTCTCCGCATTGGCGAGGGTCTGTTTGAGCACCTGGTCAGAACTCCAGCTTACATTGTGGAATAATCCGGGGTCGATGTTGGTACAGGCAAGCAGAGCGTAACCTCCGTCAAGAGCGGGTAATAATACCAGCTCGTGGTCGGCCAGGGCCCGGGCAGCGTGGAGCAGGTGTCGGCTGGAAATATCGAGACAATCCGAGCCGATTATCATTGCGCCATGGGTACTCTTAGTGAGCATGTCTTTGATCGCGTTGAACATTCGCGCTCCCAGATCGGTACCTTTTTGCACGAACTGTTCTTCATCCTGCAACAGCTCGTCATCGCAGACTTCGCTCAGGTATAACTGGAATTCAAGCCCTGATTCCCTGACGACCTCGATCGTATACTCGAGGCAATAACGGTAGACCCTGGCTGCCTTATCGGCACCAATATCGGGAATTAGACGGGTTTTCACCAGGCCGGGGCAGGGAGGTTTGGCGAAAATGCCTACCGATATCATGAACGCACTATCCCTTTTACGGGTAGTAAATCTTGTGCAGTCGCCGGGGATCGACCCCAAGCCAGAACGCGAGACGTAACGACCACATCAAGAGCACCGTTTTAACGATTCCATTGTCCCGCCAGCGCCGGTTTGAGCTCGAAATCGACGATCCGATGACGAATGGTTTGGCCAGTCGGCGCGCTGTCTTGCAAATCGCGATGTCTTCCATGAGTGGAATTTTCGGATAGGCGCTAAGCGATTCAAAGAAGTTCCGCCTGAAATACAGGCCCTGGTCACCACCGGCAACGTGGCTAAACCGGGAGCGAAGATTAATTGCGGTTTCGATAATTCGGTAAACGAAAGCGTTATCGCTTAATCGCAAACGATAAAATCCCCATTTTGCGTCAGTATCGATAAAGCAGTTAAATTCTTCGGGTAATGTGCTGTCAGCATGCAGAAACAGCAGGAACTTTCCCTGCGCCATCTTGCTCGCAGCATTCATTTGAGTGGCTCGACCCGGGTTGCTGCGCACGATGCTGCAGGGATATCTACTCGCAATATCCAGGCTGCCGTCGTTGCTACCGCCATCGCTGATGATGACTTCTGCATGATTTGTCACCCATTGCAGCGCGAACAGCCTGGCGAGGCCTTGATCGAGGCAGTCTGCTTCGTTCAGGACCGGAATGATGATGCTGAGTTGTGGGCTGTCAGGCAAGAGCTCCGCCGCAACTGCTACCCTGGCCTGCGGTACAGCCATAGCAATGATCTGCAATGCTGATCGGGATATTTTGCAGGCTGGTCTTCAATAGATCGCTGATATGCATTTTCTGTCGTTTGCCGGGATGACGTATATTCATATTGAGCATCTGGTTAAAATCACAATCATAAACATAACCTTGCCAATCGATGCTGAGCTGATTGGTGCACATTAATCCCTGCATGTTAGCTGCACTGAATGAATCTTTTAACAGGTTCATGTAATCTTCAAACTCACCCCGGGATATCAGGGTGCTGCCAAAACGTGCGATCGGCATATTGGTAATGGTAAATAGCAGGTTGAACTCGATATCGTATTTCTCGGCGAGAAACTGTTTATAGTCTTGCTCCAGTGATTCCTGCGGAGGTGGTAAATAGGGGCCGGTAGGGTTGTATACCAGGGTCAGAGTGAGCTTGCCGTCTGCTTTACCATAGCCTAGTCGATTCAGCTGTTTCAATGCCTGCATGCTTTTCTGATATACGCCTTTGCCGCGTTGCCCATCGACATTGTCTTCCATGTAACAAGGTAGTGAAGCGACAATCTGTACTTCGTTCGCGGCCAGGAATTCGGCAGTTCCCTCGTAACCCGGTTCCATCAGGATGGTTAAATTGCAGCGATCGATAACCGTAATACCCTGTTCGCGTGCCGCAACAACCAGATCCCTGAACAAAGGGTTCATTTCAGGAGCGCCACCGGTTAGATCGAGCGTGTGAATTGATGGCCGGGCCAGCATTTGGAGGATATGCTCGATGTTCTCCTGCTCCATTAGTTCCTTGCGCGTCGGGCCTGCCGCGACATGACAATGCAGACAGGACTGGTTACACAGGTAACCGAGATTGACCTGCAGTACTTCCAGTGTATTGCGGGTTACGCTTGGGAAATCGGTAGTTTTTAAAAGCGGCCAGGTGTCGCGCATTAGTTATCAAAGCTAGTTATTGATCCACGATAGACTCGCAATATACCATAGAGTTCAGATTCCGGGCGATACGTTCAGGGAGGGTGATATCAGTACCACTAACGAGGCGGTGGCCTGCGGCGTAGCGGTAGTCGTAACGCATCGTCAGCAAGTATTATTTGGTAAGCGCAAGTCCGCGGCAGGCGGGTTTGAATGGCAGTTGCCTGGTGGCTGGATAGTCCCCGGCGAATCGGTGCAACAGGCGGCCCGTCGTGAGGTGAGCGAGGAAACCGGCCTGCAACTGCAGGAACTTCGGTTTGTCGGGATAACCAGCAACGTTTTCTCACCGCATAATCATTCAATATCGCTGTATTTTGAGGCAGAATGCGCTGATGTTGAGGCACTGAACGTGGCGGAGGGCGACAAGTGCGGCGCCTGGGAATGGAGATGCTGGGCTGAAGTAACTGAAAATCTCTATTTGCCGTTGCGCTTGTTCAGGCAAACCGAATATCAACCATGTTTTTCGAGTGTACAACGGACCTATGTCTCAATTTAGCTTTATTGAGTAATTTTATGGGCTTAACCCCGATAAACTAGAATTAAATTTAACTATACTGCTATAGTTCTTTAACGCGCGATAGACATAAATATAAATAATTAATGAAAGTCGAATTCGATATTGCTAGCGATCAGATCGATGGTGCTCGCGATTATCAGGAAGACGCCTACATGGTTAACCAGTTGGGCGAAGCTGATAATGGAGACCTTTGTTCGCTGATAATCATGGCCGACGGTATGGGCGGGCATGCGGCGGGCAATGTTGCTAGCAACATGGTGGTTGCGACTTTCAATAAAACCTTCCAGGCAAAATTTCCAACCACCGAAGTTGCGGATATCCTCACTGACGCCTTGAACCGTTCCAATGACCAGATTCGAGCGTCGGTCAAGGAAACTCCTGCGTTACGTGGTATGGGTTGCACCATGGTTACCGCCTACCTGCAGAACAGTGATCTTTACTGGGTTAGTGTTGGCGATAGTCATCTCTACCTGATTCGCGATCGTGAATTAATCAAGCAAAATGCCGATCATAGCTACGGTGCCTATCTCGATATGATGAAAGAGCAGGGCATGGAGATCGACGAGCAAGCCGGAATGTCACGCAACATGTTGATGAGTGCTATGACCGGCGAAGAAATAAGCAGTATCGACGTTGCTGAAAGCCCTATTAAACTGCGTCCCGGCGATCGTGTAATCGTGGCCAGCGATGGACTCGATACCCTTGGTGCCGGAGCAATAATCCAGTATTCATCCTGGTCGGCAACAGCAAAGGAATGTGTCTATGCGTTGTTAAAGGCAGTTGAGGATGCCAACAAGATCAATCAGGACAATACAACTCTGATTGTGATTGATATCAAGGAACGTGAAGTCAGGTACGAACGCCAATCGGCTGAGGTTGCGCCGCCACCCGCGGAACCGGTTGCGCGGGTAGCCGATGTGCAAATTCCCGATGAGCCTGAAGAGCCACGTTCTTACAAGTGGCTGGTGTGGTTGGTTGTGTTTGGCCTGTTAGGGGGCGGAGGTTTTTTCGCGTGGCAAGTCGGATTGGTCGGTAAAGCCATGGATAAAGGCACTGAACTGGTAGAGACAACCGCGCAGTCGATTGAAGCTGAACTGGAAGCAGAGCCCGAACCTGAACCCGTGGTCGAAGCCGAACCCCAACCCACACCTGAGCCTGTAGTTGTAGCGGAACCTGAACCTGAACCCGAACCTGCGTATGTAGATAAGGCCGATGTTTTCAGGGATCGCCTCAAATCCGGCGGCAATGGTCCGACCATGATCAAAGTGCCTGCGGGCAGCTTCCGTATGGGCGGTGCTTCATCAATTGTTTCGCCCGATGAAGTGCCGCGACATGAAGTTAATATTTCATCATTCATGGTCTCTGTATATGAAGTCACCTTCGCCGAATATTATCGTTTTGCTAGCGCCACCAAACGCAAGAAACCGAAAAGTAATGGTTGGGATATTAAGACACATCCGGTGGTTGAGGTTTCCTGGGATGACGCGCTTGCTTATACCCGCTGGCTGAGCAAACAAACAGGAATGCGTTACCGCCTGCTATCCGAGGCAGAATGGGAGTATGTCGCGCGGTCCGGCACGAGAACATCTTTCTGGTGGGGTATCAAGGCAGGTGCCGGTAATGCGCATTGTTTCAATTGTAAAAGTGATTTCACTACCAGTAAGCCTGCGAAGGTCGGCACCTATAAACCAAATGCTTTCGGTGTTTACGATACTGCCGGCAATTTATTCGAGTGGGTACATGACTGTTATCACCGCAATTACCAGGATGCGCCAACTGATGGTTCAGTATGGGAAGGTGGCGACTGCGATGTTCGTGTCGTACGAGGTGGATCTTACGGTAGTCCAGCCTCCTCGATGCGTGCCGAAAATCGCGAGAAGTTCAAGAGCGGAAAAGGTCAGTACAATGTCGGAATACGCGTTGCGCGCGATCTCTAGTTCTGCACACAACTCCGAGATCGTCTACTCAGGGTAACAATCATGATCGAATGGCAGGCTATTGAGACTGTGCTGCTAGATATGGACGGCACCTTGCTCGACTTGCACTTTGATAACTTCTTCTGGCAGGAGTATCTGCCGTTGCGCTATGCCGAAATCAAGGGTCTGGAGGCGCAAGCCGCAAAACATCATATTGTTACGCAGACCCGAAAAATTGAGGGCAGCCTTAACTGGTATTCAACCGATTACTGGAGTTCGATGCTTGAAATCGATGTGGTTGAGTTGAAGCACGAAATTAGCCATAAGGTATCGATACGCCCCTTCTGTATCGACTTTCTCGATGCCTTACGTGCCGCGAGAAAAGACGTGGTGCTGGTGACCAATGCCCACCATGACAGCCTGGCGTTGAAAATGGAAAAAACGCAAATCGCACACAAATTCGACCGACTCATTACCGTGCATGAGTTTTCCCTGCCCAAGGAAGATCCGCAATGTTGGCATGAAGTTCACAAACGCCATCCATTTACGGCCCAAAAAACCTTGTTGATTGATGATAATCTGCATGCCTTACAGTCAGCACGTGAGTATGGTATCGGTAGTTTGCTGGCGATTTATCAACCCGACTCGCAAGCCCCACGCCGCGAAATAGATGATTTTGATGCGATTCATTCCTTCGCTGAAATAATGCCAATAGCCGGGGTGGTTGATGAGTAAGGCTAAGCCCGGGTTGATGTCGGGGGGATGTCTGTGCGGTGGGGTTCGGTATCAGATTACGGGAAAATGCCGCGATATCATTAACTGTCACTGTGAAAACTGTCGCCGAACCCATGGCCATATTGCGGCCTATACTGCGGTGCTGCGGTCGGAGCTGGTACTAACCAGCCAGCATACTCTGCAGTGGTACCATGATGAATCACCGGATACCTTTCGCGGATTCTGTAACTGTTGTGGCTCCAGTCTGTTTTGGGATGCGCGCGACGGTCACGGTAAAATATCGGTGGCCGCCGGATCGCTGGACGATAGTCTCAAGTTAAAAACAATTGGACATGTGTTTGTATCCGAAGCAGGGAAGTACTATGAAATCGATGATGGTTTACCGCGCTTTGAAACCGGCAGTACCGGTGCACTGGAATCCGATGACAGCGGTTGACCTTGGCTCCGGAATGAGTTAAATGTTTCAAAGCACAACTGATCGTGCGAATGATGACTGCCTGCACTGGCAAAATTAGCAATGATATAAAACCCTTAATCCCGTAATTTAATTTGTCGATTACCAAGAAGATCAAAAGCGATGTTAAAACCGGAAAAATATGACCCGTTCAGGCGATCGGTTGGCCATGTGCTCGATATTATCGGGGAAGGCTGGTCGATCCTGATTATTCGCGAAGCGTTTCTCGGCACCCGGCGATTCGAGGAATTTCAGGGGCGCCTTGGTATTGCGCGCAACATTCTTACGACGAGATTGAAAAAGCTTTGCGCCAACGAAATTCTGGATCGAGTGCCGGTTAAGGAAGGTGCTAAACGGCATGAGTACATATTAACCAACAAGGGTAAAGACATGATGCCCTTGCTGGTGGCGCTGACTCAATGGGGTGATAAATGGGTTTATGGGGAAAACAACGTACCCTTGATTTTCCTCGATCGCGACCAGTGCGAACCGATCGCTAGTGTCCAGGTATTTTCAGCCAGTGGCGAGGTACTGCGTCCGCGTGATGTCATGATAAAGGCGGGTCCGGGCGCTACCCCCGAAGCCATAGAGCGAATCGAAGAACTTAACCAAGATGAGTGAAACAGACGCTACGCCGCCAAAGTGTCCGGTCGGTGAAACCAGTTGCGAGTGGCTGGAGGAAGTCGATAATCTGCGCAACCAGATCAGCGTACTGTCCGAGCTGGTGTCGACCGATGCACTGACCGGGCTATTTAATTTCCGCCACTTTAAAACAGTACTGCAGGCGGAAATGGACCGCTCCAAGCGTAGCGGCATCCCAACCAGTCTGGTCATGGTCGATGTCGATCATTTCAAAGCGATAAACGACACCTATGGTCATGAAACGGGTAATCTGGCGCTAAAGTCCCTGGCGGACATTCTCAGCAACGAAGTCAGAACAACCGATATCGTGTGTCGATATGGCGGTGAAGAGTTCGCCATGGTTTTTCCGGAAACCCATCTCAATCTTGCAGTAAAAGTCGCTGATCGAATCCGTAAACAGATTTCCAGTGAACCGGTAGTCATCAACGACGACGAAATCAAGGTAACGGTGAGCATGGGTGCCAGCGTTTACATGAAATTCAGCGTGCTTGATTTCAATGATTTTGTTGCTTCGGTAGACAAGTACCTCTACGAGGCCAAGCAGTCGGGGCGCAATTGTATCTGTCATATCGACTACTCTGATTTACGTTCGGTCACCGAGGTCGGCGTCGACGAGCGCGCCA
>Ga0209271_10000312_pt1 | contig 16747 bp, 12 predicted proteins | sample tdAd002_FD_187123 | JGI IMG/M metagenome (GOLD analysis project Ga0209271, IMG submission 187123) | Marine sediment microbial communities from the Atlantic coast under amendment with organic carbon and nitrate - tdAd00.2 (SPAdes)... | ecosystem: Environmental > Aquatic > Marine > Coastal >... | reverse complement strand
CGGTACGTGTCCCACAGCGACAGCACGGTGTATCGCGCACCATCGACGGCTTGCCCGACCTCGTCACGGGAGAACTTCGGATACGTCCCGCTGACGTCGTTCAAAATACTCGGACTAATCAACGCGTGATAGAGCGCGGTGTAGAAACGCGTCCGGTCGGCGTCACTCCCGCCGCTCACCTCGATACGGCTGAGGCTCTGCTGCCACGCGAGCGCCGAAGCATCTCGCGCCTCGTCAAAGGGAAGCTGCTCAGCGTCGAGATTTGCGCGCGCCTCTTCGATGCTGACCCACGATAGCCCGACCCACATGGTGACGGGCCCGGGCGGTGCCTTGTCGTAACGCCACAGCGCCATCGCCTCCTTGGCATTGTCGTTGGGGTCGACTATGCCGACGCGATCTGCGGGGCGGTCGACCCGAGCCGCGAAATACAGCCGGCCGCCTTCGGATAGTGCGCAGAATTGCCCGAAGCCCGCAGATCCGACGATCTCGTCAGTCCTCAACTCTTTGGGAAACTCGGCTTGGTTGCGGGTCCAGCTCACGCCGCGAGCGGGATCAACCACGATGTTCGCCGACTCTCCTTCGGGGAACCAGAAGCGAAAGACGCCCGTGCGGGGCGTGGCGGTCATCTCGGCGATCATCCCTCGATCACCGAGCTCCACGCTGTAGTAGCCCGCATACGCGACCTCGTTGCGGTACGTGGAGGCGTAGTCATCGAATCCCGCCGGAGGTTCGCCTAGCGTGGGTGCGACGACCGGTAGGCCGAGGTCGGGACAGCCGACGCCGCTCAGGTGAGTCAGCCCGAAGCCGCGCATCATGGGCGCGCCATGTTGATAGCCCGCGTTGACGAAGCGATCGTCGAGCGCGTCGACCGCTGTGGTGAGCGTCGTATGGGGGCTCGGAGACGCCATCCCCCAAGGGACGACCGCCCCGGGAAATGTCTGCCCGTCGCCCGCAGTGCCAATGAATGGATCGACATCGGCGGCCAGCGGCGCCTCAGCGGGCGGTGCGGGGACTTTGTACAGGACGCTGCTCGATTCAGTACAAGACGCCAACCCGAGCAAAGCGACGAACCGCGTCACACGAATCGAAGCAGCCGTCACGTCCTTGCGCTCCTAGGGGAGCTGAGGAGCATCGCGAGCCACGACCATTCCTTCGACTGCGCCGCCGTCATCCGCACGATGATGGTCAGCGGGACCGAAATTAGTGCGCCGATCGGTCCGAGCACGAAGCCCCAGAAGACCATCGAGAGAACGACCACCGAGGGCGACAGGTCAGTGGCCTGCCCTGCCCAACGCGGCTCGATCGCGATTCCAATCAGCAGGTTGATCATGAAGTAACCCGCGGCGAGCCCGAACGCCGGGGCCCATCCGAGGGTGAGCAGACACAGCGCGATCGCCGGAATCGAAGCGAGGATGCTACCAACGCTCGGGATGTAATTGAGGATGAACGCCATCAGCCCGAACAAGAGAGAATGCCCGAGACCAACGACCGTAGTCAGACCCGCAACGAGGAGCCCTGTCGCAGCACTGGTTACCGTCTTGATCAGAAGATACCGCTGGACGTCGCGCGCCGCTGCTTTGAGCGCCTGCACATCGAGCCTACCCAGCCGATCCGTGCCTCTGAGCTTCTGCGCGATCGAACCGCTTTCGACGACGAGAAACACCGTAATCAGCAGAACGAGCGAGCCAGCCGACACGACACTTAGCGCGAGTGTCAATCCGGGGACCGTCAGCGCCCGCACGAGCTCGTTCGGGTCGAAGTGCTGGACCGCAGTGGCCGGAATCCCCAACCCCTGACTCCAGAGCCACGAAGCGCTTTCAAACTGTAAACGATCGAAGTCATCGCGATATTCGCTGAACGCCAGGGCAAAGTCGGTGGCCGCCCGCGTGGTGAGAAAACCAAGCGCGGTCACGACCGCCACCGCCGCAAGACACGCAAGCGACACAGCCGCCCAGTCGGGAAGCCCCTTCTCCGTCAGATCGAGGATCTTCGAAAGGCTGATCGCGATCAGCGTGGCAAGAAGAATCGGAATGACGATCGGCTGCCCCAAATGCAGCACAACCAAGAACACCCCAAATGCCGCAACCCGAACCATGAACCCGAGGCTAGCACTCCACCGGGGCACGGGGGAGCGCGACACGGGAATCCCGCGGACGGGTCGGCTTGCAAAGGTGGCCGGAAGGACTGGGGAGCGTTGGCCACGCAAGCCTCCCCTCGGCGCTCGCGCCCAATCGGCGGTGGTTGCTCCCATGGCCGCTTGTCACTCGCTACGCCGCTGGATCCCCGCATCGCGCTCCCCCGTGCCCCTCCATACGCCAACATTCAAGAAAAAGGGGTCAGACCCCTTTTTCAAAGGGTCAAGACTCAGCACGTCACATGCGCCACGCCTCCGTACGTCGACTTCTACGCAGAAGAACGGCTCGCGATGTGCGGCACAGCGATTGGGTCGGCGCCTAGTCGTGTGTCGACGTGTGGAGCCGTGGCGACGGGGCTCCCGATCGCGAGCACGTGCGTCGCGAGCCGTTCTCCGATGACTCAGTTGATCCTCGGTTAGGTCGTCTTCCCGACCATCAGCGAAAAGAATGATGCTCCGGTGTGTTTCATCATGCCAATGACGTACACGAGCGCAATCGTCCCATCGAAGACGCAGATGCCGTATTGCCAGGACTCGGCGATGCCCTTCGGCACCATGTAGATGATGCTGGCGACCGCGGTCAGACGGACGAGGGCCTGCCAGAAGATGATGGGAGCGCGAACCTTCATGTCTTGCGCGGACCACATGAGCGCTGCGCCGGCGAACACCAGGAACGAGCCACAGGTCATCAGCGCGCCGAAGTGGGTGTCTTGCGGTTCGAGGATGGCCGCTGCCCAAGTTGCGAGGCCGATCGGGATATCCAGAAACCCGGTGATCAAAACGAACTTCTTCAGCACTCTGCTCTCCTTCTGCGCTCCGGTGCGAGCGGCGGGGCGGAGTCTAGGCGACCTGCCCGTGGGTGTCACTTGGTTGCGTGAAGCATCAATGGCAACTAGACGGGAGAGCGACCGTGGCAGCGTCCTCCGCATTCGATCCGGACCAAGAGCGCGGGCCCTTAGCCTGGATGGCGAAGAACCCCGTCGCCGCCAATGTGCTGATGCTCATTCTGATCGTTGGTGGCCTAGTGACGCTAGCGGCCGGGATCAAGCAAGAGGTTTTCCCCGAGGTCGACCTGGACGTCGTCTTGGTCGACGTCATCTACCCGGGAGCCAGCCCCGCCGAGGTGGAGCAGGCGGTCGTCCTGGCGATCGAGGAAGCGATCCGCGGCGTCGACGGAATCAAAGAAGTTCAGTCGACTGCAAGGGAAGGTTACGCAACGGTGAGCGCGGAGCTGCTCCTCGGCACCAAGCAAGATCGTGCACTGAACGACGTCAAGAGCGCAGTCGACCGGATCACCTCATTTCCGGCCGACGCGGAGCGTCCGACTGTCAGCATTCTTGCCCCACGCCAACAGGCGATCTCGATCGTCCTCTACGGCAACGTCGACGAAGCTACGCTGCGCGCGGTCGCCGAAGACAGTCGCCGTGAGCTACTGCGGGACGATCGAATCACGTACGTCGAGCTAACAGGCATTCGTCCCCTCGAAATCAGCATCGAGGTCCCACAGGCCCAGCTTCGAAAGTACCATCTCACTCTCGACGAGATCGCGGCACGAATCCGGGCGGCGTCGGTCGAGCTTCCCGGCGGCGGCGTGAAGACCCCCGGCGGCGAGGTGCTGCTTCGAACCACCGAGCGGCGAGACCGTGGCGATGAGTTCGAAAACATCGTTCTTCTGAGCCCACCGGATGGATCTCAAGTGCGTGTTCGCGACATCGCGACCGTGAAAGACGGGTTCCAGCAGAACGACCGCAAGGCCACCTTCAATGGCAAACGGGCGGCGATGATCAATGTTTTCCGGGTCGGCGACGAAACACCTCTGACCGTCGTCGCTGCGGCCAAAGAGCACGTGGAGGAGCTGCAGGCGACGCTGCCCGCCGGGCTTTACGCTGCACCCTGGTTCGACGCCGCCGAGATCTACGAGCAACGGCTCTCGCTCCTGATGCGCAACGCACGCATCGGCCTCCTCTTGGTACTGCTGATCCTGGGTCTCTTCCTCGAAGCCCGCCTCGCGTTCTGGGTCACTCTGGGAATTCCGATCTCGTTCTCGGGCGCACTGCTGTTCTTCCCGAGCGCCGACCTGTCGATCAACATGATCTCCCTGTTCGGATTCATCGTGACACTCGGCATGGTGGTCGATGACGCGATCGTCGTCGGGGAAGCGATCTACAAACAGCGGTCCGAGGGGAAGGGGCTCCTCGAGGCGGCGATCGTCGGTGCACGGGAGGTCGCCCAGCCCGTCGTTTTTGCAATTGTCACGACCTGCGTGGCGTTTGCACCGATGTTGATGGTGCCAGGTGTCATGGGGAAGTTTTTCCGCGTGCTTCCAACGCTCGTGATCGCGGTGCTCATGATCTCGCTGCTCGAGTCGCTTCTGATCCTGCCAGCTCACCTCTCCCACCCCCTGCCTGGGTGGCTGAGAATCGTGCTGGCGCCGTACCTATGGCTTATGAAGTGGGTCTCCAAGCTGGAGGTGCCGCGGCGGCTGGAGCATCACGTCCAGCATGGCTACATCCCTGTCCTGCGCAGGGCGCTGCGCTGGCGATACTTTACGATCGCCGCGGGCGTCGCCATCCTCATCCTCACGGCCGGAATGGTCGCCGGGCGAGTTCCGTTTACCTTCATGCCAAAGGTCGAAGGCGACCTGATCACCGCACAGCTAAGAATGCCCGTGGGGACGCCGATCGCGGTGACCGAGCGCATCACCAAACACATCAGCGCCACCGCTCGATCGGTCCTCGAAGATGCAGAGCAAGCGATGAAAACGCCTCGACCGATCTCGCGTGGCATCTACGAAGACGTGGGCGCGAGCTCGACGCTCGAACCGGGCTTCGATGGCGTGTTCGCAACGGAAGGGACTGAACGCTCGACGGTGATGCTCTACCTCGTGAGCTCCGACGACCGAAAGATCAGCACACAGCAGTTTGTCGAGCGCTGGCGCCAGGCGATCGGTGAAATCCCGGGCGCCGAGTCGATGGTATTCAGGTACGAGTTTGGGGTCGAGCCGGGCAGTCCCGTCGACATCCAGCTCATTCACGAGGATGTGGCAACGCTCGAGACCGCCGCCCAGCGGCTTGCATCGGAGATCGCGTCCTACAGCGGTCTACGCGATATCGACAGCGGCGTCACCAAAGGGAAGGAGCAGCTCGATTTCCGACTCACCGACGTCGCCGTCGCGCAGGGGCTCACCGAAATGGATCTCGCGCGACAGGTGCGTGCCTCGTTCTTCGGCTCGGAATCATTGCGCCAGCAGCGTGGCCGAGACGAGGTCCGAGTGTACGTGCGGCTTCCTCGCGAAGAACGGGGATCTCTGTACCACGTCGACAACCTCATCATACGAACGCCGGCGGGCGGGGAGATGCCCGTGTCGGAGGCCGCAGTCGTATCGCGCGGCCAGGCGTACACGGTAATCAACCGGACCGACGGACGCCGCAACATAAGGATCACCGCCGACATCGCCGACGAAGACACCAACTCGAACGAGATCAACGCGCAGATTCGTCGTCGAGAGCTCCCGCAGCTCATCGCGGACATCCCGGGCCTGGCCTACGACCTCAGCGGAGAACAGGAGCGACAAGCCGAGACCATGAACGCCCTGGGTCTCGGTTTCCTTCTAGCGCTGATCACGATTTTCTCGATCCTCGCGATCCTCTTCCGAAGCTACGCGCAACCGCTCCTCGTCATGTCCGGCATTCCCTTTGGAATGGTCGGCGCCGTGTGGGGTCACGTGGTGATGGGTTTCAACCTGAGCCTGATGAGCATGCTCGGACTAGTCGCGTTGTCCGGCGTCGTGGTCAACGACTCGCTGATCCTGATCGTGGCGATCAACCGCTACCGCGAAGAAGAAGGCCTCGGCTTGTGGGAGGCCGTGCTCGCCGGCGGGGCGCGTCGCTTCCGCCCCATCTTGCTCACCTCGCTGACTACGTTCTTCGGACTCGCTCCCATGATCTTGGAAACCTCGGTCCAGGCGCGCTTCTTGATCCCGATGGCGGTATCGCTTGGCTTCGGAGTGCTTGGCGGCACGTTCATCATGTTGCTGATCATTCCGTGCGGATACGTCATCCTGGAGGACGCCCGACGAACGACCGGGAACTTCCTCGCACGGCTAGGCGGCAACCCCACGATCCCTCCCCCTGCCCAGCCGAAGGGCGGACTCGACTTTCTGACGACCGGAGAGTGAGCAGGCGGAGGAAGGCCTACATTGCGCCGATTTCAGCATCGACGTACCCTCGACGGCTACCGGGCACTGCTTTCGAGGACTTCTGCGTGCACCACAACCAGTACACGGTCACTCGCGTTCTTGGCATCGGAGGCCTCTTGCTGGTTGCTCTCGCGGGCTGCAACGGCAGTGGGGGCTCGCCGCCGGTCGTCGAAGTAGACGCAGGGTCGGTTGCGCTTCGGCGCCTCACCACCGAACAGTTCACGCGTAGCATCCACGACGTGCTCGGCGCGCACATCACGGTGCCAAGCCGCATCGACCCCGACGACCGGCGCGCCGGGCTGCTGGCTGTGGGGGCTTCGTTTGCGAGCGTCACGCCGTCCGGGTTAGAGAAGTATGAGGCGGCCGCAACCGCCGCAGCGGAGCAGGCGCTCGACCCGACACATCGCGACGACCTCGTTCAGTGCCAGCCAGCCTCCGTGACATCGAGCGACGAAGAGTGCGCACGAGCGTTTGTCGAACGCGTTGGGCGGCGACTGTTTCGCCGTTCGCTGACCGAAGAAGAGGCGAGCGCTCGAGTCGCAATCGCAAACGAGGCAGCGAACACGTTAAACGACTTCTACGCAGGGCTCGAGCTCGTGCTCACGAGCGTCTTAGCCTCGCCCGAGTTTCTGTTCCGTGTCGAGGAGGCAGAGCCAGACCCTTCCAACCCCTCGAGAATGCGCGTCACGAGCGCCTCGATGGCTTCACGCCTCAGTTACCTCTTGTGGAACACCACTCCTGACGACGACCTGTTGACCGCAGCGGAAAACGGTGACCTGGTGGACGAGGCCGGCCTCGCCGAGCAGGTCGAGCGCCTGCTCGCCTCGCCGAAGCTCGAAACCGGCATCCGCTCGATCTTCTCCGACCTGTACGATTTCAAGCAGTTCGATGATGGGCTGGTCCGCAAAGACAACGCGCTCTTCCCGGTGTACACACAGGCTCTGGTCGAGGAAGCCAAGGAGCAAACACTCCGCACGATCGTCGCACACCTGGGGGCAGACAAGGACTACCGCGACCTGTTCACGACGTCCGAGTCGTTCTTGACGCGAAGGCTCGGCGTGGCCTATCGCGTGCCGGTCACGACCGCCAACGGGTGGGAACCTTATGTCTTTTCTGAAGACGCGCGCAGAGAAGGTCTGCTTTCCCACATCAGCTTCAACGCGCTCTACTCGCATCCCGGCCGCAGCTCGGCGACCCTACGCGGCAAGTTCGTGCGCGAGGTGTTGCTGTGTCAAGACATCCCGACCCCGCCGGCGAACGTCGATTTCTCGATCGTCGAAGACACCATGGGCGAGCTTCGAACGGCGCGTGAGCGGTTGGAACAGCACGTCACGAACGACGCCTGCGCGGGTTGTCACACGCTGACCGATCCGATCGGCCTCGCGCTCGAGAGCTTCGATGCGATCGGCATGCTGCGCGACGAAGAGAACGGCGTCCCCATCGATACGTCCGGCGAGCTCGACGGTGTCACCTACGAGGACGCGGCCGGAATGGGCCGAGCGTTGCGAGACCACCCCGCGCTCGGGCCGTGCCTGGTTCGCAGCCTCTACCGCTACGCGGTGGGCCGCGACACCGAAGCCGGCGAACAGGCGCTCCTCACGTTCTTGAACGACCGCTTCGCGAGATCGGAGTACAGGGTGAGGGAGTTGATGCGGGAGGTTGTCCTGAGCGACGGATTCCGAACCACCTCGGGTCCTCGCGAGGCTGCGGCAACGGGAGACGAGTCATGAGGCGGTTCGATCGGAGGACATTGCTTCGAGGCACGCTCGTTGGGGGCGCCGTTTCGATGGGGCTCCCGCTGCTTGATTCCTTCTTGAACGACAACGCGACGGCGCTAGCGCAAGGCGCGCCGCTCCCAGTGCGATTTGGCGCCTGGATGTGGGGTTGCGGCATGAACCCGGGTCGATGGAACCCGACGACGGAAGGCGTTGGCTACGATCTGCCAATCGAGCTGCAAGCCCTCGACCGCGAGCTCGCGACCGGGACCAAGCTTCGCGATCACGTGAGCATTCTAAGCGACTTCGACGTCAAGCTCGACGGCCGGCCGAACTTCCCGCACACGGCGGGCTTGATGGGGACCCTAACGGGAAGCTTACCCCTACAAGACTACACGGTTCCCGCGCCTACCCTCGACGCGATCATCGCTGCTCAGATCGGCGGTCTCACGCGATTCCGCTCGCTCGAGATGTCGTGCACGGGCAATCCAAACCAGAGCTACAGCTTCGAGAGTCAGGGCGTGTTCAACGCCCCCGAGATCTCCCCGATGGCTCTGTACACGCGCGTGTTCGGTCCGGAGTTCGCCGACCCCAATGCCGGGCCCTTCACGCCCGATCCTCGATTGATGCTTCGGCAGAGCGTTCTGTCTGCGGTCAAAGACGACCGCGATCGCCTGTTTCAGCGAGTCGGCACCCACGACAAGCAACGGCTCGACCAGTACTTCACGTCTGTGCGCCAGCTTGAACAGCAAATCGCCATCTTGCTCGAGGGGCCGCCAGACCTCCAGAGTTGCTCGAAAGCCCCCGCTCCGGGAGCGGAGAGCCTAGGCACCGAAGTCGAGCAGTCGGTGTCGACCAACCGGCTCATGGCCGACCTGCTCTCGTTCGCCCTCGCGTGCGATCAGACCCGCGTCTTCAGCATGATGTTCTCCGATCGCATCTCGGGGCTTCGCCAGGCGGGGTCCAGCGCCCAGCATCACCAACTGACGCACGATGAGCCTCTGGACCCGGCCATTGGGTACCAACCCGAGGCCACAGAGTTCGTGTTTATCTGCATGGAAGCCTGGGCCGACTTCGTGGAACGCCTGGCGGCGGTGCCCGAAGGCGATGGAACACTGCTCGACAACTGCCTGGTCTTTGGTCACTCCGATATTTCCCTCGCGAAGATCCACGGGATCACGGGAATCCCCATGATGATCGCGGGAGCCGCCGGCGGCACTCTGAGGCCAGGGGTGCACGTCAGGGGCCACACGTCGCCTACGACTCGTGTGGGTCTGACGATTCAACAGGCGATGGGCTTGAACACCGAGAGCTTTGGCACTCAGTCGATGGAAGCCACCCAGCCGGTTAGCGAAATCGTGGCGTAGGCACGACGAGCTCGTCGGTACATGTAATCCACCCCACAATGGCGCCCCGTTGCCATTGACGTCCCGAACGCCCACCTCGACACTGGTCGATGGGGGTCGCGACTCCGAGGGGAGCGCGCCGTATCAGCGGTTAGGGGGAACCGATGAAACGCTTTACTTTTGTTCTTGGGGCATTTTGGATACTGACGGCGAGTGCGAGCGCGCAGACGCTGCCGGAGACGTTTTCGGTCGAGCAAAACGGCGTGCCGCTTGCAGGTTCTGCTGAAGAAGTCGTCGAAGACGCGCCTGAAAAGACCAAGGCCTACGACAAGAGGGTTGGCGGCAAGGTTTGGCTCGAAGCCACGGCAGGTCCTTCCCGGTTCAACGCCACGCAGTTCCGAACTCTCGATTTCGTTCCGGCGGGCGTTCAGGCTCTGATCCCGAATGTCGTCGTGCGTGGCCCCGAGTTCGGCGCTGCCCTTCGCTTTCGCGCAGGATCGTCGACGATCGGGGCGCGCTTCAAGCGTGCGGACTATGAGCCTTTCGACCTAACCTCGATCGGTTTGGACCTCGGGTTTCTGATCCGGGCAGTCCCGTACGTGCACCCTTCGATCCGGCTTGGATTCAACTACTACACCACCACCGGTGGTCTCGTGATTCCTGGCTTCGACAATCTGGTGAGCAACGTGCGGAGCAACGGTGGCGGCGCATCGATCGGCGCTGGCCTTCGGATCCCTATCGTGAAGTGGGTGTCGATCGCCGCCGATTTTGATTACTCCATTATAGGTCTGGTGTTCCGGGGCAACGAGACCGCGACCGGTGGGAGTTTCACGGCAGGCACAGCCGGCACCGCCATCGCAGGCACCTTCGCGCTGACGATCCACTTGGGCACCTGAAGCGTCCCCGCGGGCCCCGGTGGCACGCTGTGTGCGCCGGCCAAATGTTCCGGTTATGCTGATCCCCGAGGCCGAGAGCAGTCGATGAAGATTATGGTCACGGGCGGCGCCGGCTTCATCGGCGCCAACTTCTTGAATCAACTGGTGCCCGCGCTCCCGCAGCACCGGTTCATCAATCTCGACAAACTCACGTACGCCGCCAACCTGGGCAGCCTGCGCGGGATCGAGTCGCTGCCGAACTACGTACTGCGCCGGGTCGACATCACGGACATGGATGGCGTCGATGGGGTCTTCGACGAGTTCGACCCCGACCTCGTCGTGCACTTCGCCGCGGAGAGCCACGTCGACAGAAGTATTCGCGGACCTCGCGAGTTCATTCGAACCAACATCGAGGGAACATTCAATCTCCTCGAGGCTTGCCGGAAGCGCTGGTCGGCCGACGATAACCGCCTCTTCCACCACGTCAGCACCGACGAGGTGTACGGGTCGCTCGGCGACACGGGGTTGTTCGAAGAGACGACGTCGTACGATCCGTCGAGCCCCTACTCGGCGTCCAAGGCGGCAAGTGACCACATCGTTCGCGCCTACCACCGAACGTACGGCCTTCCAATCAAGATCACCAACTGCTCGAACAACTACGGGCCGATGCAGTTTCCCGAAAAGCTGATACCGCTCATGATTCTCAACGCAGTCGAGCGAAAGCCGCTGCCAATCTATGGCGCAGGGCTCAACGTTCGGGACTGGCTCTATGTCGAGGACCACTGTGAGGCGATTTGGGCGGTCATCGAGAAGGGTCGTGTGGGGCGTACCTACAACATTGGCGGCAACAACGAGATGCAGAACATCGAGGTCGTCGACACGCTCTGTAAGATCGTGGCCGAAGAGCAAGGCAGTGACGTCAACGAGCTCCTGGCGCTCAAGCAGTTCGTCACCGATCGGCCCGGCCACGACTTGCGATACGCGATCGATGCGACGCGACGCGGATACGCGAAGAGTGCGGCGGGGAGCGAGAGGAGACTTTTGGCACGGACATTCGCACGACGGTCCAATGGTACCTATCGAACGAAGACTGGGTGCAGGGCGTCCGTTCAGGCGAGCACCTGAAGTGGATCGACCTGAACTACAGTGAACGAACCGGATAAAGGGCGAGCATGATCAACAAGGGCATCATCTTGGCGGGCGGAACCGGCACGCGACTGCACCCGCTCACCAAAGGGTTGAGCAAGCAACTCATGCCGATCTACGACAAGCCGATGATCTACTATCCGCTGTCGACGCTGATGCTCGCCCGGATTCGAGAGATCTTGATCATCACGACCCCTCACGAACAGGCTCTGTTTCAGGCGCTTCTGGGAGACGGCGAAAGCTGGGGCCTTCGTATCGAATACGCCGTGCAACCAAGTCCCGACGGCCTCGCGCAAGCGTTCTTGATCGGCGAGGACTTCATCGACGGCGACGCCTGCGCGCTCGTGCTCGGCGACAACATTTTTTATGGGCACGGGCTCCAGGGTTTGTTGGCGGAAAGCGCTCGACAAGCCGGAGGAGCAACCGTGTTTGGCTACTACGTGAGCAATCCGACCGCGTACGGCGTCGCCGAGTTCGACGCGAATGGCGTAGTCATCGGGCTCGAAGAGAAACCCAAGAAGCCCAAGTCGAACTACGCGGTGGCCGGGCTCTACTTCTACGACCAGGACGTCGTCGCTCACGCCAAGGCGCTCGAGCCATCCGCAAGGGGTGAGCTCGAGATCACCGACCTCAACCGCAGGTATCTAGACGCCGGCAAGCTTCGATTGCAGAAGTTTGGACGAGGGGTGGCTTGGCTCGACACCGGGACGCCGAAGACTTTGCTCCAGGCGGCAAGCTTCGTGCAGACGATTCAGGAGCGGCAGGGGTTGCGCGCTTCTTGTCCCGAGGAGATCTCGTTCCGACAGGGCTGGATCGATGCTGAGCAGCTCGCGCGGCTCGCCAAGCCCCTCGAGAAGACCGAGTACGGGCAGTACTTGCACGCCTTGGCAACCGGCTTGGACATCTGATGAAGGTGCATGCCGGAAAGGTCCCGGGCGTGCGCATCGTCGAACCCGACGTCCACGGCGACGATCGTGGCTTCTTCATGGAGTCGTACTCGCGGGACCGCTACGCGGAGGCCGGTATTCCCGGCGAGTTCGTTCAAGACAACGTGTCGCTTTCCGCCAAGGGGATCTTACGGGGCCTTCACCTTCAGCACCCGAACGATCAAGGCAAGCTCTGCTTCGTTCTCGACGGCGAAGTCTTCGACGTTGCGGTCGACGTGCGGGTGGGCTCTCCAACATTCGGCCAATGGGATGCAGTGACGCTGTCATCGGAGAACAAGCGGCAACTCTACATTCCGCCTGGGTTCGCCCATGGATTCTGTGTGCTCAGCGAGCGGGCCCTGTTTTCATACAAGTGCAGCGACTTCTATGCAGCAACGAGCGAGGTGGGCGTCGCTTGGGACGACCCGGAGATCGGGATCAAATGGCCAATCGAATCACCCCGGCTCTCTCTGAAGGACCGGCAGAACCCGCGGCTTCAGGATATCCCGGTCGACACCCTCCCCCGCTATGAGTGAGCTGCTCGTCATCGGAGCCGATGGGATGCTCGGACGCTGCTGGACCGAGCTCTTGACGGCGCGTGGGATCGACCACGTGGCGACCGAACTGGCCGACTTGGACATCACCGACTCGTCGGCGGTCGAGGGCTTCATCACGCCGGGGACGCGATGGGTCGTGAACTGCGCCGCGTACACACTCGTTGACGCCGCAGAGGAGCACGAGGCGCTTGCCAACGAAGTCAACGGACACGCGGTAGGACGGATGGCGGAGCGCTGCCGGGCCGTCGGTGCAAAGCTTCTTCATTACAGCACCGACTACGTCTTCGATGGAACCGCGACGACGCCCTACCGAACCGATCACGCCTTGAAACCGGTGAACGCCTACGGGCGGAGCAAGGCGCTCGGAGAGGAGCTCATCGCGCGCTCAGGCGTCGAACACCTCCTCGTGCGGAGCAGTTGGCTGTATGCCCCATGGGCAACCAACTTCGTACTGACCATGCGTGAGCTCACCAAGTCTCGGGGGAGCCTTCGGGTCGTCGACGACCAACGCGGCCGCCCGACCGATAGCCGGAGGCTCGCCGAGGTCAGCCTGGACCTCGCGGAAAAGGGAAGCCGTGGGATCTTCCACGTGACTGACGGAGGCGAATGCAGTTGGTTCGAGCTTGCGGCGCTCATCGGCGAAGTGGTGAACCCCGACTGTCGTGTAGAGCCGTGCACGAGTGATGAGTTTCCACGGCCCGCACCCCGTCCCGCGTATAGCGTGCTCGATATTTCCGCGACCGAGGATCTCGTCGGCCCACTGATTCCGTGGGAAGATCGGGTCCGGGACGTGCTCGCTCTGCTCGAGGGCTAGCCCGCCCGCCGAGAGGCTGAACCTGCGATGACGGCCGAAGCACCGGTGAGTAGTAAAGACCTGGCCATCAGTGATCGGGTCACTGTCCCGGCGCGAGATCTCTCCTGGAGCGCCAGTCGCGCGTCGGGGCCGGGCGGCCAGAACGTCAACAAGGTCTCGACGAGGGTGACACTTCGTTTTGACCTCCGGGGGACCGAAGCGTTGACCCGCGCGCAGAAGGCTCGGTTGCGAAAGCTGGCGGGCAAACGGATCGACGCGCACGGGGCGCTCATGATCAGCGCGCAAGCCGAACGCTCGCAGAAGCAGAATCTCGAGCGCGCACGCGATGGGCTGCGCAAACTGATCCGCAAGGCGCTCGTACCCCCAAAGCCCCGCGTCGCCACGAGGCCCACCCGCGCATCGAAACGGAGGCGTCTAGACGACAAACGCCGACGGGGGGACCAGAAGAAGTCGCGAGGCAAAGTGAGCCAGACCGAGGACTAGAGATGTGACGGTTTCGACCACCTGAGGATCGACAAAGCGTGGGCGCTGGCTAGTATCGCCGTGTGCTGAGCTCTGGGAGCCACCTGAAACGCGTGAGACGGTGCATGGTGGCGGCCAGCGTCATCGCGATCGTGCTCGGGTGCAGCCTCGCGGTAAATCGCTCTGAGGCTCAGGCTCTCTACTACAGAAGCATCCCGATCGGCGAGCGGGCGATGGGGCTCGGCGGGGCGTACACCGGCATCGCGAATGACCCCTCGTCGACGTACTACAACCCCGCGGGGATCGTGACAGGCGGGCGTTTCCAACTCATGGGGAGCTTGAGCTCCCTGGTGTTCACCCGCCGGACGGTCGAGAATGCGTTCGAGTCGGAGAACCTCCATGCCGACTTCACCTCGACGGGCACGACGACGCTGCCGTCGTTCATCGGTACCGTCGTGAAGTTCGGGAAGAAGCGGTTCGGAGACCACCAGTTTGCGGTCGCGTACAGCACCTTCGAGGTCGCCCGTGAGGGCTTCGGCGAGGGACTGACGCAGATTGAAGACCCGGCGAGTCTCGACCTACGGATGACCCAACACTACCGCGACAGGTGGTACGGCGTGTCGTTCGCCGCACAGGTGTTGAAAGACCTGGCGCTTGGCTTGAGCGGTTTTCTCGCGGACCAGAGCGGTAGCTATCGCGAAGACATCGGGATCGCGTCCGGCGGTACGCTCGAAGCAACGGGTCAACGGGTCGGTGGTGATTCGATTACTTCGAGCACCGGGATATCGTCTGGAGGGTACCTCCTCGTCTTTCGACTGGGTGCGCTCTACCGGATCAACCCCCGCTGGCAATTGGGGTTCATGTTCCAGCCGCCAGGGGCTCCCCTGAAGCAGGACGGCAACGTGTTTCGTCGTGTCAACACGATCGTGAGTGGAACGGAGCCCACATACTTTCTGTTCGACGAAGATGACCTGTCGACGAACCAACCGATCCCGTTCGAGCTGCGGACGGGCTTTGAGTTCAAGATCAACGCGACGACGGTCCTGTCCGCCGACGCCGCGGTCACCGGCCCGATTCGCGACCGAGACCTCTTCGACCGCCCGGAGGAGCTTCAGGACCTTCCAGGGGGCCTCGGCATCTACTTCGCAAACTCCACTGCGCGGCGCTGGACACCGAACCTCTCCATCGGCACGGAGCACATGTTTGGCAAGGCGGTCGTCGCCGGAGGGCTGTTCACCAACATCTCCTCAGCTCCAAACGTGCCCGAGACGACGACCGAGTACACGCCGGACCAGGTCAACATGTTCGGTGCGTCCGTCTCGATTGGCGTCGATACGAAAGGGTATCGCTTCACGCTCGGCGCGACCGGGTACTTCGGAAGGGGCGACGCCTTGTCCTTCAGCCTCGACCGCGACGCGCAGGTGAGCGGCTACGTGCGAACGAAGTCCAATGTTTCGGCGCTCGTCCTCTACATCGCCGGCGCCGTCTCGGTCGCGAGCAAGGGCGCGAAAGACGTCCAAGAGTCCTACAAAGACAGGAAGGCCCGGAAACAGAACGGGGAACCCGGGACCGAGACCGGGGGCGAAGACGAGAAGGATGCCGACGACCCGAGCGACACTGACACTGACACTGACACTGACACTGACACTGACACTGACGCTGGCACTGACGCTGACACTGACGCTGACGCTGACGCTGACACTGCAACGGATGCCCCACCGGAGGGGTCTCCGGCGGGGCCGCAATAGCGTGGCAAGTTAGTCGAGCAGGTAGACCTTCGTCGGCGGGAGGCTGAGGCTAGGAGCGATCTCGGTCGAGCCCACCTCGACGAAACCGCCTTCGCCGACGGCGAACTCCAAAACGGCATTCTCGGCCGCGTCCGGGACGTAGAGCATCTCGCTGTCTGGGTCATACGCCGAGAGGCCGATGACAAAGGATCCGGTGGAGTCGTGGATGAGCTCTTGGGATCCAGTGACCAGATCGATCAGGTACAATTCGTCCACGGTCGTTTCGAAATCGCCGGTCGCAACCCCTACGACGCGCTGCTCGTCGATCACCGCGACCGAGTTGACCGCGATTGCGTCAGTGGGGTGATCGGCCGCGCGCCATACCCGCTCGATCGTGACGCCGCTCTCCCCGACCCCAAGCAACGCGATGCCGGATGACGCACGCACTTGAGGCTCGTCACCGAAGGGGTTCCCAAAGCCAACGCAGGCGACGACGACTTTGGTGGGTACTCCCGGCACGGGAAGCGTGTTCCCACAGCTCTGAAGGCCCGGGAGCTCCACGCCTGCAGCCGATTCATCCTCGAGGTCGACGACCGCCACCATTCCCGATCCGGCCGCGTCGAAGTTCGCGCTGATCCGGTCCAGCCCTACCACGAGGGTCGAACCGACCAGCACGCCGCGGCTCGGGCGCGCAAACACATCCACGTCGACCGGCCCATCTGGCGTCATCGCTGTGACGGTCGTGTTCAGAGACGAGAGGTCAATTCGGGCCCCCGTTGCGCTCATATCGCTCGGGTTGACCTCGATCAGGTCGTTGCCTTGGTTCTCGGGTGGTGCCGAGGGGTTG
>Ga0209271_10000311_pt1 | contig 16748 bp, 14 predicted proteins | sample tdAd002_FD_187123 | JGI IMG/M metagenome (GOLD analysis project Ga0209271, IMG submission 187123) | Marine sediment microbial communities from the Atlantic coast under amendment with organic carbon and nitrate - tdAd00.2 (SPAdes)... | ecosystem: Environmental > Aquatic > Marine > Coastal >... | reverse complement strand
TCGCCCGCGGATTCATAGCCATAGCTATGGATCAAGGGGGATCGTTCAAGATGCGACGCCAGATTGTTCATAAAACCAAATAGGACAAACTGTAACCGGAATATAACCCTGTGATTCTTGTGCAGGTGTTTAATATGCAAACAAATACTGAGAATTATGTCCGCCTTCGTGCAATATGCCGGCTAGATCATCGCTTGTGTAACAGGCACAGGCAACGCAACTGCCTCACAACTCAAGCTTCAATCTCCTGATTACCATGAGAATCATGGCGCCAGTTTCATTATTCTTTAACAACAGGTTCAACGATCCATAATAATCAGACTCGCCGATATTGATACCGTTAGTAGCAGCCACCCTTTAGCGGGATAGTACACAGGACGTTTCTAATCATCATCGCGCTTTGCTTCAACAAATACTGCATCGCAGTTTACAGATACTGATAATTCTATCGGCCGGCAACAAACCGAGCAGTCCTCGATATAGCTCTGTTGTTCAAGCGAGCCGTCGATGACTATTTCAATTGATTCACCACAATACGGGCACTGTATCTGTGCAGTGTGAGTCAGCATTGACACGGACTGCTTATCCGCCCTTGTTCTCTACCAGGTACATGGTCAGCTCGGGCCAGTAGGTAATCACCAGCACGGCCGCCATCAGGATAAACATGAAAGGTATGGTAGATGCATACAGTTCTGTGACCGGTTTATGGAAACGGTAACTGGCTATGAACAGGTTCATGCCTACGGGTGGTGTAAAGTAGCCGATCTGCATGTTGGCAAGAAATATAATGCCAAGGTGTATCGGATGTATGTCGTATCCAACCGCCATGGGCAGTATCAGCGGAACCATGATCACCAGCGCGGAGAACACATCGAGAATCATGCCCAGCAGCAGCAGGAAGATATTCAGCAACATCAGGAATGTCAGCTGGCTGTCGATCTTTGATTTTACAAATTCAAACAGGCGAACCGGCACTTCGGTATCAATCAGGTAATTGGTCGATGCCAGCGAGACTGCAAGAATAATCAACACACCGCCAACCAGTACCATCGAGTCACGCATAATATCCGGCAGCTTTCGCAGTGGTATCTCACGCAGTATCAACACTTCTACAACCAGCACATAGAGCACTGCAACTGCAGCAGCCTCGGAAATAGCAAAATAGCCACTATAGATGCCGCCTATCAGCACGAACGGCATTGGAATTTCCCAGATGGACTCGCGCAATGCCGCAACAAGCTTTGACCAGCGAAATTCTGAGCGCACGATGTGCATTCCTGTACTCTTGTACATGCTCCACGCAGTCAACAGCATCAGCATAAACAGGCCGGGAAACAAACCTGCCAGGAACAGGTCATCGATGGCAACATTTTCGCCTATGTCCATCTGCTGGGCGATTACACCATAAAGAATCAATGCGATTGAGGGTGGAAACAGCAGTCCCAGACTACCTGATGAAGTAATCAGACCGAGATTGAAATTCTCTGCATAACCGGCCTGCTTCATCGCCGGATAAAGTATCGCCCCCAGGGCGATGATGGTTGCACCCGATGCGCCTGTGAGTGCAGTAAAAAATGCACAGGCAAACAGCGAAACAATTGCAAGACCACCCGGAAACCAGCCGAGCATGGCATCTGTCAGGCTGACAAGCCGTTCTGATGCTTTACTCTCGCCGAGGATGTAGCCTGCCAGGGTAAACAGCGGAATTGCTAACAGTACCGGTGTGTCGGCAATACGGTATATCTCGATAGCGACTACAGAGAGATCCACTTCGATTGAGTAAAAACCGTAAAGCGCGCTGGTCGCGATGATGATGAACAGCGGCACACCAAGCACCACCAGTACTGCCAGTATAATAGCAGCGGTCATCTTTTATCTGATCGCGGCGGCGACAGAAACAGCAGGAAATACCGAAACGCCATCAGACCAAATGCAATGGGTATGATCAGCTCCGTGATCCAGGCAGGTACACCGCTAAAGGCTTCTGTGCCGAACTCATAATCCATTTGTACAAAGCTAACGGAATACCATGCAATCAATGCGCAGATAAAAACGCAATATGCATGCACTATACGTTTGATATAAAAGTAATATTTACCGCTTATATATTTGGCAAAGAAGTCGATACGAATATGATTATCGGTACGCGATGCTATGACCGCCCCTGAAAGTGCCACCCACAGCACCAGCATGCGTAACATTGGATCTATCCAGGCAACACCACCACCGGAAACATTCCGATAGACGATTTGTGTCACGGCCAGAACCACCATTACCGCCAGCATACTGATCAGTAGCCAGTCCTCGACTCTATTAACTGCGTTGATCAGACGGACGATGTGCCGTTTATTCATCGTGCGAGTGATTAATTTTTCTGCACTTGTCTTGATTCATCCAGATACTTCATTAAATCATCGTAAGCCTTGTCACTATATTCATTTTGCTCCTCCAGCTTTTTCTTTGCCATATCACCCACCTGGCGCCATTCCTTTGCCGAATCCGGTGACAGCTGGATAAATTTGATTCCCTGGTTCACCAGTGCCTGTTTGGCTGCAACGTTATCTTTTCTATTCTGTTCATTTATTTTTACAAATGTATTTCCCATGACACTGCGTACAATCTCCCTGTCCTCTTCTTTTAGCTTATTAAAAGCTTTTTTATCGATAACCAGCAATGCAGAGAAATAGGTTAAAGGCTCATCCATGACATAATTTATTTTTGTGTGCCACTGCAGTGCTATGGCGCCTATTGGAGGTGCGATAATGGTGTCGATCAATCCGGTTTGTAACCCGGTCAGAACATCAGATAATGTCAATGGTACAGGTGATATATCAGCACTGCTGAAAACCGCTTCGCCGACGGGATGGTTAGATGGCAGCCATACTTTTTTGTTGCGAACATCTGCCACTGATTGCAAGGGCTCGTCAGACATCATGTAGGAAAAACCACCTTCAGCCATCCCAAAACTGACAAATCCCTTTTTTTCCAACGCGTTAATTAGCTCGGCATCCATTTTTGAACGTACATAATCGACCTGATCTAATGATTCAAACAAATATGGCAACTCGTATATAGTTATATCTGGAGCTATTGCTATCATGCTGGCGGCAGTAACCGCACCGCCATGTAACTGCCCGATCCTGATTTTTCTCAGTACGCTTTCGTCGCCACCCATGACACCTCCCGGGTAAAACTTGAACTGTACCCTGCCCTGTGTTTTTTCCTTGATTTCTTTTGCACCGGCACGCATCTCCTGCATCCAGAATGTGCCATCCGGTGATATCGTGGCAATTTTGAAAGTTTTGGCATTTGCTATAGATGAATTCAGCAACAGTATTGCCATCGCTGCTAATAAAATACGTCCAATATTCATTCTCATCTATCTCTCAATTTATGATTAAAAATACTCATCGGACTGCGCCAATAAGAGTTCAGCTTTGTGTTGTGCAATACTGTTTATCAATGTCAACTCATCGTTTTGGATGCTGGCATTGATAACTTCTTTAAGCAGTTTGTCATGCAACTCCTGGTCAAATACCAGGCGCGCGTATTTCTCTGCATATAGTAATTTTGCCATCAGGTTGGAGCCATTCGATACCTTAATAGCTTGCTCGAAGTTGTTTTTGGCAAGCTCCGGCTTTCCACCCATCGCTGGCGGTAAAAATGACTGCATCACGGCCATGTATAAATAGGCATCACCATTGTTAATAGCCGGATCGAGTTCCAGAACACGTTGAATAATGGCTTTGATCCGCGGCAGTTCTGCAACAGCATTCCAGTCTGCACTGTTGGCCTGAAGCCAGCCTGCCCATGCACTTCCCAGTGCGAATAAAACATCAACATCCTCCTTGTTGAACTTTGTAAGTGATTGTTCAAACTCGTAATATGACAACTCTCGAACATTACATGCCGCTGGTTTATGTACACAAAAAGCGTGATGGGCATAGTCGAATGAAATTGTCGACAAACGTTTTTGCCTGCCTCTGTCTTCGACAAAAACCGATGCATAGGCACCATAGAGCTTGGAACCTGAAATCAATAGTTCAACATTATCCGGGTCACCCTTTATCATACTGCTAACCAGTATTAAATAAGCCGGCACTGCCTGCTTAACCGTTTCGGGGTCGTTCTGCTGCAGCATGGTCGCTGATAAATCTTCAGCGAATTCCTGCTTGGCATTTGATACCAGTTGGCCACAGCCTGACAAAATCAGTAATGAGAAAATGGTGATACTGCAATAAACATGGGTGAGTAATCTGGACATACGATCTAGGGACTGATGTTGTTGCTTATTATCTTTATAATTACAGCTCAGGGGTATAAATATTACAGGTTTTTGACCTGAAAATGCCACTCTAGCCCGCATTTCTTACCAGGATTTCGGATTCAGGCGCATCTGTAGTGTTTCTGAGTGCGCGTCTGGACTGAAAAGCATAGCCATAGCTATGGTTTGATGGAAGATGCGTACGCAGAGACGCTACAGATGTGCGTGGAACGAAATAGCACCCCACCAAACAGACTGCATTTGATTGAAATCGAGCTTCGGCTTTTCTAATCATGCGGTTACTCGGGAGATGCAGCGGCCTGGTGAGAAATGCGGGTTGGTTTTATATTGGGTCAACAAAAAGGGGCCGGATATCCGACCCCTTAACACTGACAGACAAACCACCCGTGTTACTGATACACAACCTTTTGCAAACCCATGATTGAACGAACCCAGGGCTTTGTACCTGTTTTCTGTTCCAGCTCAGATGCAACGACATTAGCACTGTTACGGTCGGGATGTGTGCTCACCAGCACATAAAATACCGAACCGTCACGGTCTGTTCTTACGGCAAGCATGTCATCAAGCCCGTTATTAGCCTTGTATTTGTCCATGCTGGCCATGTTGGTGCTGGCGAAAATTTGAACCGCATAGCCGGAATCCATTGACATGACTTGCTCTTCCGCTGATAACGGCACAGCCTCAGCCGCGGGTATAGCCACTGCGGCTACTATGGCCACGGGCTCTTCGATCATATACGGATCCGGCATAGGTTCTGGCTCAACGACCATAAGCGGTTCTTCGACAACAACCACTTCCTCAAAACTGCTCTGCTCCGCCTCCGCATGTTTTTCACTCCAGGGAGACTCATCCGGCCGGGTCCAGGGCGCAGGCTCAGATGAACATGCTGTCAGCCCGACTAATAATATATTGCTGATCAGGATACCCTGAATTGTTTTTATTGTTATTTTCACAGTCCTCTCCATCAAATAAACCTGCCAGATAGTGTAGCCCAAATCAACAAAAACGCAGAAAAACTGCACACTTCTGGCAATAAAAAAGGAGCCACAGGCTCCTTTTTTATATTAAGGCATGCAAGCAGAAGTGATCAGGCAACCGCCTCCTCAATCGCTTTCATGCTGAGACGTATCCGGCCCTGACGATCGATCTCAAGCACCTTGACCTTGACCACATCACCTTCAGCCAGTTTGTCGGTGACCTTTTCAACACGTTCTTCACAGATTTGTGAAATATGGACCAGTCCATCCTTACCAGGAAGTATTTCAACGAAAGCGCCAAAGTCCATGATTTTCTTGACTGTTCCATCATAGACAGCCCCGACTTCAGCGTCGGAAGTGATCTGCTCGATACGGGTTTTTGCATCTTCAGCAGCGGCCAGGTCACTGGAAGCAATCTTCACATTGCCTTCATCATCGATATCGATCATGGCGCCGGTTTCTTCTGTCAAAGCACGAATTACTGCACCGCCCTTGCCGATAACATCACGGATCTTGTCCGGGTGAATCTTCAATGTCAGGTAACGCGGTGCGTACTGTGACATTTCTTCACGGGTTTCAGATATGACCTTGTTCATTTCGCCCAGAATATACAGCCGGCCTTCTTTGGCCTGTGCCAGGGCCTGTTCCATAATTTCACGGGTAATGCCGTCGATCTTGATATCCATTTGCAATGCACAGATGCCGGCTTCTGAACCTGCCACCTTGAAGTCCATATCACCCAGGTGATCTTCATCGCCCAGTATGTCTGTGAGTACAGCGAAATCATCACCTTCCTTGATCAGACCCATGGCGATACCGGCAACAGGCGCCTTCAGGGGCACACCCGCATCCATTAATGACAAACTGGTACCACAGACCGAGGCCATGGAACTTGATCCATTCGACTCTGTAATTTCAGACACCACGCGAATGGTATACGGAAACTCTTCTTCTGTTGGCATGACACCAAGCACGCCGCGTTTTGCCAGGCGACCATGGCCAATTTCGCGGCGCTTGGGGCTACCGACCATACCGGTCTCGCCGACACAGTAAGGAGGAAAATTGTAGTGCAGCATGAACGACTCACGGTAAGTGCCACCCAGCGCATCGATAATCTGCGCATCACGTGCTGTACCAAGCGTGGTCACAACCAGGGCCTGTGTCTCTCCGCGAGTGAACAGGGCTGAACCATGGGTACGCGGCAGCACACCCGTGCGAACCGTGATCTGGCGGACATCGCTCGTGGTGCGGCCATCGATACGCTTTTCACCGGCGATAATACGACCACGTACGATTTTCTTTTCGAGTTTACCGAAGGCATCCTGCACGGCTGCCGTCTCCCAGCCGCCTTCATCATCAGATGCCAGCGCTTCCACGGCAGCATTGCGTGCATCCTTGACAGCGTCCTGACGCTGCATCTTGTCCGCTATCTGGTAGGCCGAAGTCAGTGCATCGGTAGATGTAGCAGCAACTTTTTCAGCCAGGGCTTGATCGGCTTCAGGCGCTGTCCAGTCCCAGGAAGGAGTACCGACTTCAGAGGCAAGTTCAGAGATTGCGCTAATCGCGGCCTGCATCTGCTCATGACCGAATAAAACGGCACCGAGCATGACATCTTCAGGCAGCATCCTGGCTTCTGACTCAACCATCAGAACTGCGTGTTCTGTACCCGCAACTACCAGGTCAAGATCTGATGCTTCACGTGCTTCTTTTGACGGGTTGAGCAAATACTCGCCATCATTATAGCCAACGCGCGCTGCGCCCAGCGGGCCGTTAAACGGCAGGCCGGAAATGGCCAACGCGGCCGACGCACCAATGATGGCTGGAATTTCAGGATCGATTTCGTCACACACGGAGACTACGGTAGCGACGATCTGGGTATCGTTTTTGAATGCCTTGGGAAACAGCGGACGAATTGGACGATCAATCAATCGGCAGATCAGCGTTTCGGCTTCACTTGGACGACCTTCACGACGGAAGAATCCACCCGGGATCTTGCCAGCCGCGTAAGTACGCTCCTGGTAATTCACTGTCATCGGGAAGAAATCCTTGCCAGGGTCCGCTTCCTTGCGCGCAACGGCAGTTACAAATACCACGGTATCTGCAATACTTACAATGACTGCGCCAGATGCCTGGCGTGCGATCTCACCTGTTTCCAGGGTTACTGTGTGGTCGCCGTACTGAAATGTTTTCTTAATTGCTGTTGGTGTCACGTTTATGTTTCCCGATACCTGATCTTTGATTGCCTGATTTATTTAAATTTTACCTACGCAAGCCAAGGCTCGAGATAAGGTCTTTATAGCGGCCCTGGCTCTTACCCTTGAGATAATCCAGCAATTTGCGGCGCTGGTTTACCATACGTAATAATCCACGACGCGAATGATGGTCGTGTTTGTGTGTTTGAAAATGGTCTGTGAGCTGGGTAATTCTTGCTGTCAGCAGTGCAACCTGCACTTCTGGTGAACCTGTATCTCCTTGTTCACGCTGATATTTTTCAACAATTCCAGCTTTATTTGTGGTCGTTAACGACATACTGTCTCCGAAATCTGTGCTTACACTCAGTAAAAAAGGTGAGCGATTTTATCACGTAATTGCAAGGGCGCATAAGCAAATCTTTTCATTTTTTTCAGGCACTTGCCTGTATCATCCTGCGCGGCGCCACCCTGCCGTCATCCTGTATTTCACCCACGCCAAGAAATTGCGACTTATCGTAGATACGCACCCAGCCTTCAGTCGGTGCATGCGCTACCTGGATGGGCTGCCCCTGCTTCATATAGAAGGCTGCATCGGGATCCAGATGTACGTCCGGCCAATGCGCAATAGCGCTGTCGATGGGCAGCAGATACTCATCAAGTGCGTCGAAGCCTTCAGCTTCACTGGAATCCGTCACTGCTTTGAGCTCATCGATTGTCACCATATCACCATCAAATGGCCCCACACTCAGCCGGCGCAATTGAGCAACATGCGCGCCGCAACCCAGGGCTTCTCCCAGATCCTCGACCAGGGTGCGAATGTATGTACCTTTCGAGCAGGCAACCTCGAGGTCAAACATAGTTTCATTCAAGCTATGCAGCAGCAGCTGGTAAATCTGTACTGTTCGTGGCTTGCGCTCGACCTCGATGCCTTCACGTGCGAGCGTGTACAACCTTTGCCCCTGGTGCTTCACCGCAGAATACATAGGGGGTATCTGCGAGATAGTACCACTGAAGTCCGGAATCAATTTTTCGATATCTTTTATTGTGATACCCGAGCAGTCCCTCTTTCGCACAACATCTCCGTCCGCATCAGCCGTGGTCGTGGTAACCCCAAGGCGACAGCTTACCCGGTAACGCTTGTCTGCATTCAGCAAAAAGGCTGAAATCTTGGTGGCTTCACCCAGGCAGATCGGAAGCATTCCGGTTGCAAGCGGATCCAGGCTGCCCGTATGTCCTGCCTTGGCAGCTCGAAACAGGTGTTTTACTTCCTGCAGCGCCTTATTGGATGTGATACCTGCCGGCTTATCCAGTAACAACACGCCACTAATCTCACGCCCCTTTCTTTTACGTCGGCTCATTATGAAGAACCCTCATTATCATCATGATGCTGCTTGTCAGACTTAATCGCTTTCTTTATCAGCGCGTCCATGGCTTCTCCACGTTCCACACTATCATCATTGACGAACTTCAATACAGGAACCGTGCGCGCACGAATGCGCGAAGCAATCTGGCTGCGAATAAAACCGACGGCATGATTGAGCGTTTCGAGTGTATCGTCACGCAGGGTTTCATCGAGCACCGTACAGTACACAACAGCATGACCCAGATCACGGCTGAGTTTTACCGCAGTAAAGGAACAAAGACCCATACGTGGGTCTTTGAGTTCATCGTGAACAATTTCAGCCAGCTCGCGGCGAATCTGTTCCGCCATACGCTGGCTGCGTGAAAATTCTCTAGGCATTTCTAACCATAACTAAAAAATCAAATCTAGATGCAACATTAACTGTTGAGAAATGATTTCGGTGTTTCCAGACAAGGCAAAAATTATTGAGGAAGCGGAGTGTACACATTAGTACATGAGCATTCCGAAATAATTTTTAACGCAGTATGGAAGCGCTGAAATCATTTCCTGCGCAATAGTACATGAGCATTCCGAGAAAATTCATAACGCAGCATGAGAGTGCTGGGCTCATTTCCTTTCATACATAGTACATGAGCATTCCGAAATGATTTGTAACGCAGCATGGGAGCGCTGAAATCATTTCCTGTTATAGAGTACGTTCTTGTAAAACCCGCTCAAACACTTCTATCTGATCGCCAACCTTAACATCGTTGTAGTTCTTCACTGCGATGCCGCACTCCGTACCACTCTTGACTTCCTGTACGTCATCCTTGAATCGTCTTAGTGACTCCAGTTCACCTTCATATATGACAACGTTGTCACGTAACACACGAATCGGTTGATTGCGCTTGACAACACCCTCAGTCACGATTGAGCCGGCAACGGCACCAAGCTGCTGTGACCTGAATACATCCTTGACCTCAGCCAGACCAATGATGTGTTCACGGAATTGCGGCGCCAGCATGCCTACCAGGGCGCTCTTAACTTCATCGATGAGTTCATAGATGATGCTGTAGTAATTCAGATCGACACCGCGCTCCGAAGCCGACCGCCGTGCAGATGCATCAGCACGTACATTAAAGCCAATCACGATTGCATTGGATGCGGCTGCCAGACTTATATCGGTTTCGTTGATACCGCCGACGCCTGATCCTACGATATTGACACTCACTTCTTCGTTATCAGCAGCCAGCTTGACCAGGGCATCACGGATTGCTTCAAGCGTGCCTTGCACATCAGCCTTTAGCAGTACATTTAATGTACTCACTGCACCGGACTTCATTTGATCAAACAACGAATCCAGTTTGGCCTGTTGTTGACCGGCAAGGCGCTTGTCCCTTTTCTTGTTGTGACGGTCCTGGGCAACGTCTCGTGCTGCACGCTCGTCTTCCACAACCAGTACATCATCACCTGCACTTGGCGTACCGGAAAGACCAATGACCGCAACCGGAATCGAAGGCCCGACTTGCTCGACAGGTTTGCCGTTTTCATCAAACATAGCACGCACGCGGCCAAACTCTTCACCCGCCAGTATGACATCGCCTTTGTTCAATATTCCTTCCTGAACCAGTACAGTCGTTGTCACACCACGCCCCTTATCCAGTGAAGATTCGAGTACCACACCCCTGGCCATGCCTGCTGTTGCAGCCTTTAACTCCAGCAGCTCTGCCTGCAACAGAATTGCATCAAGCAATGTATCGATACCCTGACCACTGATTGCGGAGACATTCACAAACATGCTTTCACCACCCCATTCTTCCGGGATAACTTCGTGGTTGCCCAGCTCGGTTTTTACACGATCCGGATCTGAGTCTTCCTTGTCTATCTTGTTAACTGCAACAATGATCGGCACACCCGCAGCCTTGGAATGCTGAATTGCCTCAATGGTCTGTGGCATAACACCATCATCCGCGGCAACAACCAGAATTACGATGTCTGTCGCCATGGCACCACGTTCACGCATACTGGTAAACGCAGCGTGGCCCGGTGTATCGACAAAAGTAATTACGCCCTTGTCAGTTTCTACATGATAGGCGCCGATATGCTGGGTAATACCGCCAGCTTCACCAGATGTGATTTTCGAACGACGAATGTAGTCCAGTAATGATGTTTTACCGTGGTCTACATGCCCCATAATGGTGACAACTGGAGGCCGTGACGTTTTCTCGTGCTCTTGTTCATCTCTTGAGAGTAAAGCCTTCTCAAGATCATCTGCACCCACAGTTACAGGATGGTGACCTAGTTCTTCAACAACCAGGGTAGCCGTATCCTGGTCAATCACCTGGTTGATGGTTGCCATCACACCCATCTTCATCAATTCCTTGATGAGCTCTGCTGCCTTCATGGTCATACGCCTGGCAAGCTCATCAACCGTAATAGTTTCTGGAATAGTGACATCATGGACAATGGGCGCAACCGGTCTTTCAAAACCATGTTTTGATTCAGCTACAACGTGGGACGATCTTTTAACTTTGCCTTTCTTGCGCTTGCCACTTTTCTCAGTGGCGACATGCAGTTCCTTGCGGCCAAACAAGGTTTCTTCAGCGTCCGGCTTGTGCTTGCCGTGCTTAGTGCGCTTGCCGCCGGTTTTATCGGCACGCGCTTCGGCCAGTTCAATTTCTTCTCTTGATGCCGGTTTATCTTTTGCTGGAGCTTTACCCTGTTTTTGCTTGAGAGTCTCTTTATCAGCCTGTTTTTTTGCCAGTGCTGCTTCTTTACGTTCTTCTTCCTGTTTACGTTCCTGCTCCCTCTGGTTCGCACGCTCCTGTCGTTGTTGCAGTTCACGCTCACGCTCGAGTTCACGTTGCTGCTGGTCTGCACGAAGTTTTTCCAGCTGTTCAATAGCCTCGGGTCTCTGGTCTTCTAACTTCTGCTCATCAAGTGGTTGCTGCCTGCCAAGACTGCGTTTCTTTCTTACCTCGATAGCCACGGTCTTGCCTTTACTACTCGCACTTGCGCTACCTCTAACCTTGAGTTCGCTAACCGACCTGCGCTTGAGTGTAATTTTTCCGGCCGACTTGTCAGATGTTGTAATGCTGGACGTACGCTTACCGTGCTGATTACGTAAATAGCTCAGCAGCTGCATTTTGTCTTCATCAGATATAGGAGCGTCAGCATTATCTGCAGCAAGACCGGCATCCTTGATCTGTTCAAGCAAACGATCAACGGGCGTGCCGACAACGTCGGCTAGTTGTTTTACAGTAACTTGTGCCATTATTCTTTACTCATTCCCGCCTTGTTGTTCTTCAGCCGCAAACCAGGGCTCACGTGCCTTCATGATAAGTACTGATGCGCGCGCTTCATCCATACCGTCAATAACCATCAGCTCATCAACAGATTGCTCTGCCAAATCCTCCATGGTACATATGCCTTTAGTCGCCAGCTGTATAGCCGTGCCTTCATCCATGCCTTCCATTTGCAACAGATCTTCCGCCGGCTGCCTGTCTTCAAGCACTTCTTCCTGCATAATTGCCTGGGTCAGCAAATAATCGCGTGCACGGTTGCGCAACTCGTTTACCATGTCTGCATCAAACTCTTCAATTGAATTCAGTTCTGCTTCAGGCACATAGGCAACTTCTTCAATGGTAGAGAAACCTTCAGCAACAAGAATGCCGGCAACTTCTTCGTCGACATCAAGTTTCTCCTTGAACTCACCCAGCAGCTTATGATTTTCTTCGTCACTACGTTCTTCGGCTTCCTTCTCTGTCATCACATTCAGTTCCCATCCAGTGAGTTCCGAAGCAAGACGAACATTTTGTCCACCCCGGCCGATCGCCATGGCGAGTTTGTCTTCTTCAACTGCAATATTCATAGTGTGCGTGTCTTCATCAACAACAATTGATGTAACTTCAGCTGGTGACATCGCATTAATAACAAACTGCGCCGGGTTGTCGTCCCACAAAATAATGTCGACACGTTCACCAGCCAGCTCATTTGACACTGACTGCACACGTGAACCACGCATTCCCACACAGGCCCCCACCGGGTCAAGACGTGCGTCAAGTGATTGAACAGAAATTTTCGCACGCGATCCGGCATCGCGGGCACCACCGATAATATTCAGCAGACCCTGATCGACTTCAGGCACCTCAAGTTTGAACAGTTCAACCAGAAACTCGGCTGCCGTTCGACTAACAAACAATTGTGGACCACGGGCTTCTGCACGTACTTCTTTCAAGTAGCCGCGAAGCCTGTCACCTGTGCGCACAGCCTCCCTGGGGATCATCTCTTCGCGTGGAATAAATGCCTCAACGTTTTCGCCCAGATCAAGATACACATTGCCACGCTCAACACGTTTGACTGTGCCCATGACCAGTTCGCCTTCACGACCCTGATAGGCCTCAATGACGCGAGCTCGTTCGGCTTCACGCACCTTTTGCACTATGACCTGTTTTGCAGTTTGCGCTGCAATACGTCCAAACTCGACGGATTCAATCTGGTCTTCTACGTAATCACCAGGCTGAATATCAGGTTCGTCAATTCCGGCAGCTTCCAGCGTTATTTCTGCCAACGGGTTTTCCAGACCTTCACCGGTATCTTCGACAACCAGCCAACGGCGAAAGGTTTCGTAATTGCCGGTTTCGCGATCGATATCGACACGTACTTCGATGTCCTTATTATTCTTCTTGCGCGTCGCCGTAGCCAATGCAGCTTCGATTGCCTCGAAGATAATCTCTTTATCAACACCTTTTTCATTCGATACAGCGTCTGCTACATAGAGAATATCTTTGTTCATATTGCACTCACTCCCATTATCTTATGTGCAACTTATTCGCCAAATTCAGGCACAAGTCGCGCTTTCTCTATTGATGCCAGTGGCAGATAAAACTGCTGGCCATCACATTCAATATTTATCTCGTCACCTTCGACACCACACAGGCGGCCCTTGAAGTTTCGCCGCCCATCGATTGCCATACCGGTTTTGATTTTGACGATTTCTCCGGTGAATCGCTCGTAATCCTTGATGCCTCGCAAAGGCCGGTCCATCCCGGGTGAAGACACTTCCAGGCTATAGCGCCCATGAATCGGATCTTCAACATCGAGCAAGGCGCTGACCTGATGGCTCACTTCAGTACAATCATCCAGCACAATACCGTCTTCATGGTCGATATAAAGCCTCAGCAGGCCATGCCTGGAGCCTGGGTTGTACTCGATCTCAACCAGCTCATAGCCCATGCCAGTGACTACCGGTTCAAGCAAATCCCATAACTGAGTCCTGTTCCGCTGCATCTAAGCCCTACAGTTGTGGCCAGATATTTATCGCCACTAATAAAAAGGCCCCGTAAACGGAGCCTTGTAATAATTCTTCGTATAAGCCCGGCACTGTCTCGGTGTATTCACATAGTCAGTACACTAGGCAGCGGAGAGTAGCTAAATCAAACCAGATGCTACTTCTCACATCTTGGTGGCAGATGATAGTTAAATCTGTGGAAAATATCAATGTTTAATGGATCAAAATGCACATGTTGCAGCCAATTATGCTGCAGGGAGGCCAAGAACTTAACGCAAAGACGCAAAGACGCAGAGAACGCAAAGAAAAACGATTTTATGATGCACTTCGATTCCGACTTTATGCAGGGCGTATTAGGCTTTAGCCGTAATCCGCCGGATGTAATCTGGTGCAATACGCTTCGCTATTGCACCCTACGTACTCTGCGTCCTTTGCGCCTTGGCGTCTTTGCGTTGAAACAAATCTTTCGCCCTAGAACGGAATATCATCATCGAAGCCGTCTTCCACCATGGCTGCAGCCGGTTCGGGCCTGCTGGCAGCCGGGGCCGGTGCCTGTGCAGGTGCATAGCTGTCGCCAGAGGAACGCCCGCCAAGCATCTGCATCTCGCTGGCAACGATTTCGGTGGTGTAGCGATCATTGCCGCTTTTATCCTGCCACTTGTTGGTACGCAGACTGCCTTCAACATAGACTTGCGAGCCCTTGCGCAGGTACTCTCCGGCAATTTCACCCAAACGGCCAAAAAACACCACATTGTGCCATTCAGTACGATCTTTCTGCTCACCGGATTGTTTGTCTTTCCAGCTATCTGACGTTGCAATCGAAATTTTGGTGACTGCGCCGCCGCTTGGCATATACCGGGTTTCAGGGTCCTTGCCACAATTTCCAACCAGAATTACTTTATTAACACCACGTGCCATTATGTTTTCTCCATCATTCGCAGATCAGTTTTTATTAGCCATAAAAGATAACAGTTTTTCGTCATCAAGGACATGCTTTTCAACCTTAAGATAGGCAACACCCTCACCCGCTATCACTGCAACCTCGGCCACGCCGGTTACAGCTGCCAGGTCACGCGTCAGGCCGGGAACATCAGACTCATTCCGGACGCCGACATTGAGCAGGTAAGTGCTCAAATATCGTGGTTGCCGCATGTTTGAAGCCACTAGCAGCCATAGCAGCAGCACTAGAAGCACCATGAAATAGAGGCCATCGACACCCCAGTGTCCATGTACTGCGCCACCGACCAGGCCGCCGCTAAACGTCCCCATAAACTGGCTGCTGGAATACACCCCCATGGCCGTCCCTTTCTGGGTTGCCCTGGCAGTTTTTGAGATCAGAGACGGTAGCGAGGCTTCGAGTAGATTGAAGCCGGCAAAAAACAAGACCAGCGATAGTGCGAGTGTTATCAGATCAAAACTGAATATAAATCCAGTCACTGCAAACGCTACAGTCACAATAGCACCGAGGAACACCTGCTTCATCCTGCGATTGCGCTCGGCAATAATCACAAACGGCAGCATGATGACCAGGGACAGGGCAAAAACAGGTAAATACAGTTTCGAGTGATCGGCGGCCGCAAGACCGGCAGTATCACGCAATTCTAGTGGCATCACCAGGAACACGCACATCAGTGCAAAATGCAGAATAAATATGCCGGTATCCAGCCTCAGCAGCTGCCCATTCTTGAGCACATCCACTAACGCGCCAGACTGGACCTCGGCATCGCTGTGAAAATGGGTATGTATCGGATCCGGCACCACCAGGTACAGAATGGCGATACCGATCAAGGCGAGCACAGCCGTGCTGGCAAAAATACCGGAAATACCGATCCATTCGTTGATCAAGGGCCCAAGCACCATGGCCGCAGCGAACGCTACGCCGATGCTGGCGCCGATCAGGGCCATCATCTTGGTGCGATGCTCTTCACGGGAAAGGTCTGCCGCCAGCGCCATCAGGGCAGCAGCAATGGCCCCGGATCCCTGCAGGGCACGTCCGAAAATGATGCCGTAGATGCTGTCAGCCTGGGCGGCCACCAGGCTGCCCAGTGCGAATATAACCAGGCCGGCAAAGATCACTGGTTTGCGCCCGATACGATCAGACAGCATGCCGAAGGGTATCTGCAGTAGCGCCTGGGTGAGCCCGTATATACCCAGTGCCAGACCCATGAGAAACGGTGTTGCCCCCGGCATCTGATCGTTATATAAGGCAAATACCGGCATGATCATGAACAGACCGAGCATGCGAAAGGCATAGATCAGGGCGAGCGAAATACCGGCACGGCGCTCAGTCTTCCCCAGATTTTCCTGAAATATGGACACAGCTCTTGACCCGACTAATGAAACCACGGCATTCTAGCAGATTGGCTTTAACCCCTGATATGCAGTTATGGATACAATACAGATACGCGGCGCCCGCACCCACAATCTGAAGAACATTGATCTTGATATTCCTCGCGACAAGCTCATCGTAATTACCGGCCTGTCCGGTTCCGGCAAGTCCTCGCTGGCGTTTGACACCATTTTCGCAGAAGGCCAGCGCCGTTATGTGGAGTCCTTGTCTGCATATGCCCGCCAGTTCCTGTCGATGATGGAAAAGCCCGATGTCGACCACATAGAAGGCCTGTCACCTGCTATTTCCATCGAGCAGAAAACCACTTCGCAC
>Ga0209271_10000308_pt1 | contig 16793 bp, 14 predicted proteins | sample tdAd002_FD_187123 | JGI IMG/M metagenome (GOLD analysis project Ga0209271, IMG submission 187123) | Marine sediment microbial communities from the Atlantic coast under amendment with organic carbon and nitrate - tdAd00.2 (SPAdes)... | ecosystem: Environmental > Aquatic > Marine > Coastal >... | reverse complement strand
TGCTTATGAAATTCTCCATCTATCGTTTTGATCCGGATGTTGATCAAAAGCCTCGCATGCAGGAATTTGAGTTGGCGTCCGATGTGCTTGATAAGGAGATGATGTTGCTGGATGCCTTATTGTTGCTGAAAGCGCAGGATGAAACCCTCAGTTTCCGGCGTTCCTGTGGCGAAGGGGTGTGTGGGTCAGATGGAATGAACGTCAACGGACGTAACATGCTCGCCTGTATTACCCCCCTGTACAGCCTCAAGTCACCGATAGCCATTCGGCCGATGCCGGGCTTGCCGGTAAAGCGCGACCTGGTTGTGGATATGACCCAGTTCTACAAACAGTACAGGGCGGTAAAACCGTATCTGGTTAACAAGGACCCTGAGCCGGAAGTGGAGCATCGCCAGTCACCTGAAGACCGTGACAAACTCGACGGGCTTTATGAGTGTATTCTCTGTGGTTGTTGTTCGACATCCTGTCCGTCTTTCTGGTGGAATCCGGACAGGTTCCTCGGACCTGCAGCACTGTTACAGTCCTGGCGCTTCCTGGCAGACAGTCGTGACCAGGCTACCGACGAGCGCCTGGCCAATCTTGAGGGGCCGTTCAAACTGTTTCGCTGTCACACCATCATGAACTGTGTGGAAGTCTGCCCGAAAGGACTGAGCCCGACTCGCGCGATAGGGCGCATCAAGGAACTGATGGTGAAACGCTCCACATGAAACAGGAGCAGACAGCTCCTGATCGTAACCGGCTGGGATGGCAGTGCCGCCGTGGAATGCGTGAACTCGATGAGTTGCTCATGCATTTCCTTGCACGGCGTTACAACAGCCTCGACGCGGGTGATCAGAAGACCTTTGAATTGCTGCTTGATTATCCGGATGCGGTACTGCTTGAGTTACTGATGGGCCGCATGATGCCCGCTGACAGGGATGTGGCAAACATTGTCCACGACATACGCAACACCTTTGCTTCTTGAGCCCGGTTCATCACGCACCCTGCGTGCCTGGCTGGTCGTTATTCATGCTGTAGCCATCGTACTGCTTCCCTTTCTGGCGCTCCCCGCGGGGGCTGTGTTGATTATGCTGCTGCTTATTCTATTCAGCCTGTGGCAGGCCATCCGGCTTCGTCCTGACTCGGTAACTGGCGTACGCTGGAATGAAGCGCGTTCCTGTCACCTGTCCCTTGCATCGGGGCAGGATATCGAGGCCCGCCTGATGCCGCAGGTCTTCATGCTGCCCTGGCTGGTCATCATGCGTTTCAAGAGTAACAGGAAGCGAGTGCACCACCTGGTGTTGCTGCCGGACATGCTTGAACCCGGGGTCTTCAGACGTTTACGGGTGCGTTTAATGATCGAGCTGAACCAGGCCGCCGATTAGCAGTAGCCCGGATAGAGCGCAGCGAAATCCGGGGAGCTTGCTTCACATTACGGCCCCGGATTTCGCTGCGCTCTATCCGGGCTACATGAATAGAAAATGATTCTTCTTTATCGATGAAAACCGTATATCTGTTCATCGGCTTGCTGCTGCTTGTTTCGGCCTGTACCGGGCCGCCTGATGACGTTATCCGTTTTGGCCTGGCCAGCGGGCCTGCAAATCTTGATCCCCGCTATGCAACCGATGCGACATCGGCACGTATCAATCGCCTCATTTACCAGCGCCTCGTTGATTTCGATGAACAGGTCAGGCCGGTACCGGCACTTGCTAGCTGGGAAAAGCTATCTCCGTTACAGTACCGATTTCACCTCAAGCCGGATCGTCCGGCATTTCACGACGGCACGCCACTGACGGCCGTTGATGTTGCGGCGACCTATCAATCAATACTCGATCCGGCCAATGCCTCTGCGCATGCCAGCAGTTTACGTCTGATTGAAGATATTGTTGTCATTGATGCCGCGACACTGGACTTTTATATAAACCGGCCTGATCCGCTGTTTCCGGGATACCTGGTCATAGGAATTGTGCCGGCCGCTGCCATTGATTCCGGATACCCGCTTCACAAAACACCCCTGGGCAGTGGCCCGTTTCGTTTCTCAAACTGGGATGATCCGGGAAGCTTGCAACTCGTGCGCAGTCACGACGAGCAGGTCTTTGAATTTATCAGGATTGGCGATCCCACGGTGAGGGTGCTCAAGCTGTTGCGCAGGGAAGTTGATTTGTTGCAAAACGATTTGCCTGCCGAGTTACTCGGCTACCTGTCCGGGCAAGCGGAAATCAGGATGCAATCCGGGCCGGGCAGTAATTTCTCCTACCTGGGGTTTAACCTTGATGATCCGGCCACGGGAAATATCCTGATTCGCAAGGCCATTGCCCATGCCATTGACCGCGAGGCCATTATGCAGCACCTGCTGGGTAATGCGGCCCATCCTGCTGCTGCATTGCTGCAGCCCGGGCACTGGGCGGGGAACCCGGCCCTGCAGCCGCTGGCCTATGATCCGGAACAGGCAAAGGCCCTGTTGAAGCAGGCAGGTTTTGATGCAGACCACCCACTGGTGCTGCATTACAAGACTTCAACGGATCCCTTGCGCATACGTATCGCTACCGTTATCCAGCAGCAACTGCTCGACGCAGGCATGCAGATGAAGCTTTCCAGTTATGACTGGGGCACTTTTTACGGTGATATCAAGGCAGGACGCTTCCAGATGTACAGTCTTGCCTGGGTGGGGATCAAAACCCCGGACATCTTTCGCTATGCCTTTCACAGCGCGTCCCTGCCGCCAGAGGGCGCAAACCGTGGCAGGTTGAACGACCCTGCTGTTGACCGTCTGATTGAGGCGGCAGAAAGGGGCAACACGCTTGATGAGCAGGCACAATCCTGGCGCGAGGTGCAGGCACGGCTGCTTGAAGTGTTACCGTACGTCCCGCTCTGGTACGAAGACCACGTGTATGTCGCCGGAAAATATATCCGGGGATACCGGCTCAGCAGGGATGGAAATTATGACAGCCTGTTGCATGTCAGGCGTGTAAACTAGCTCACACTCTCCGGTATACTTCCTGCCATGCAGCCCGGGCCTTTTACTATCACTGTCAGCATTGATGAGCAGCGCCTGCATCTGCATGAGTCCGGCAGGCTGCTTATGGATGTCGCGATATCCACGGCAGCCAACGGGCCGGGTGAAACCAGGCACAGTGAATGTACCCCGCGTGGCCAACACCTGGTCCGTGCAAAAATCGGTGCCGGCTATCCGGCCAACACGGTCTTTGTCGGCCGCCGGCCAACCGGCGAGGTCTATACACCGGAGTTAAAACAGGAGCACCCCGGCCGTGACTGGATGCTGACCCGTATACTCTGGCTGAGTGGCCTGGAGACAGGCAGGAACCGCTCGGGCGAGGTCGATTCCATGCGCCGTTATATTTATATCCATGGTTGTCCGGACGAGGACCCGATGGGGACCCCTTCATCACATGGCTGTATAAAAATGAAAAATGATGATGTCATTCGCCTGTTTGATCTTGTTCCGGCTGGAACGCGGGTTCTTATACAGGAAGCGGCGTTGTAGAAAATATGAACGGGATGACCCTACGCAATCAGTCCCGCTTGAATAACCACTGATAGTTGCATAATGGCTGCCTACCTGTTTCATCGTTTGACCGGCGCACTACTGGTGATCTTCGGGGTGACCGGCATTGTATTTCTCCTGGTTCACCTGATCCCGGGTGACCCCGTTGAAATCATGCTGGGTGAGTCTGCATCGGTCGCTGACCGGGAAGTCTTGCGGGCCGCACTTGGACTGGATAAACCGGTTTTGACCCAGTTTTATCATTATCTCGGAGGATTGCTGCAACTGGACCTGGGTACATCGATTCATTTCCGGCGGCCGGTATCCGAGCTGTTGCTGGAGCGGCTCCCGGCGACCGGTCTGCTGGCAGCTGCCACCCTCGCGGTCAGCATGGCGCTGGCCTTTCCGCTGGGCGTGATTGCAGCGATACGCAGAAACACGGCCTGGGATAGCGCTGCGATGGGGTTTTCCATGCTCGGGGTATCCATTCCAAACTTCTGGCTGGGCCCGCTGTTGATCCTGGTGTTCTCCCTGTGGCTGGGATGGTTCCCGGTCAGTGGCCACGACGGGTTTGTCTCCGTGGTCTTGCCGGCGGTAACGCTCGGCACGGGCCTGGCGGCCGTGTTGTCACGCATGGTACGCAGCAGCATGCTGGAAGTACTGGGTGAGGATTACATGCGCACCGCCAGGGCAAAGGGACTGGCCCCGCATCGTGTCGTCCTGCGGCACGGTCTGCGTAATGCCCTGTTGCCCGTCATCACCCTGCTGGGCCTGCAACTGGGCGCGCTGCTGGCAGGTGCTGTTATTACAGAAACAGTATTCAGCTGGCCCGGGGTAGGGTTGCTGACCATCGAATCCATCCAGACGCGCGATTATCCCGTGCTGCAGGCCTGCGTACTGCTTATCAGTACCACCTATGTTCTGGTAAACCTGTTAACCGATATTGTCTATGCCTGGATAGACCCGCGCATACGCATTGGAGGCGGCCAGTGATACGGCTCTGGATTCCATTCGGCGTGCTTGCCCTGTGGGCGCTGATGACTGCCGGTGGACAGTATTTGTCATTGACGCCGAACCTGATTCACCTTGACAGCATACTCAACACGCCTGGTTCCGGCGCACTGCTTGGTTTCGATGACCTGGGCCGGCACATCGATGAGCGCCTGATCATCGGGGCGCGCACCTCTTTCCTGGTATCTTTCTGGGTGGTTGGTCTGTCTGTGCTGGTTGGAACCCTGGTGGGTACCGTGACGGCATACCTGGGTGGCTGGTGGGACCGTGTCACGGTACAGCTGGTGGATGTCTTCCTGGCATTCCCGGGTATCCTGCTGGCGATCGCCCTGGCCGGCCTGCTGGGTCCGGGTATTGATAATATCGTTATTGCACTGACGACCGTTGGCTGGGTAGGCTATGCACGCCTGTCACGTGCCCAGGTGCTGTCACTCAAACACCGTGAACATGTGCAGGCCGCAGAGGCGCTGGGTAGCGGCAAGTGGTTTATTATCCGGCGGCATCTGATCCCGCTGATGGCGGCCCCCCTGATCGTGGAAGCCACGTTCGGGATTGCCGCCGTGGTCATCGCCGAGGCCGGCTTGTCATTCCTGGGGCTGGGGGTGCAGCCTCCCGAGGCTTCCTGGGGCGCCATGATCAGGGATGGCAGCCGCTATATGCTGGTCGCCCCGCATATGGTTCTGGCGCCCGGTGTGGCAATATTTGCCGTGGTGTTGTCTGTTAACCTGCTGGGTGACCGCTTGCGCGACCGGCTGGATACACGAATGGTTGTTGATACGGGAAATTAATATGACGCTTGGCCCCCTGATGATCGATGTTGAAGGTCTCGAGCTGACCGCGGAAGACCGTGAACTGCTTGGGCACCCGGCCATTGGTGGCGTTATCCTGTTCACACGTAACTATGAATCACCGCGGCAGCTTGCTGCCCTGGTTGATGAAATTCACGGCTTGCGTGACCCGCACCTGCTGGTGGCGGTGGACCAGGAGGGCGGGCGCGTGCAACGCTTCAGGGACGGGTTTACACATCTGCCTCCCCTGTCATGCCTTGGCCGGATTTATGACAGGGATGCAGCGCGTGCCAAGCACCTTGCAAAAGTGACCGGCTGGTTGATGGCGTCTGAACTGCGCGCCGTGGGTATTGATATCAGTTTTGCGCCGGTGCTGGATCTTGACTTCGGCATCTCGACCATCATTGGCAACCGCGCCTTGCATAAACGCCCGGAGATTGTTGCCGACCTTGCCTATGCCTACCAGACGGGCATGCACGATGCGGGGATGGCCGCTACCGGTAAACATTTCCCGGGTCACGGTTTCGTTGCGGCCGATTCGCACCTGGCATTGCCGAGCGATGATCGTCCCTTTGAAGATATTGAGCAATGGGACATGGTGCCGTTCAGGCGCATGATTCATTACGGGCTTGCTGCCATCATGATGGCCCATGTGGTGTATCCCAGGGTCGACAGTCAACCGGCGGGTTTTTCAAGGGTATGGATAAACGATGTACTGCGCGGGCGTTTGAATTTCCAGGGGCTGATTTTCAGTGATGACCTGAGCATGGAAGGTGCTGCCTGTGCCGGTAATCACAGTGCGCGTGCACATGCGTCGCTTGAGGCCGGTTGTGATATGGTGCTGGTTTGCAATCAGCGTGAGCAGGCACAGCAGGTTGCACAGGCGCTGGTTGATTATCGTGATCCGGTCGCACATACCCGCATGGCGAGAATGCACGGACGCACCAGAGTATCCCTTGATGAATTGCACAGCGACCCGCGCTGGGAACAGGCGGTTGCCGCAGTGAAGGGCTACGAGCAAAGCCCGGAACTGGACCTGGATCTGTAGAGGCCCTGTTTGTGACACTGGAATGTCACTAATAATATATTATAAACAATGTATTACGATATATACCTTATAGAAGATCGAGAATTCTGAATGGGTGCCATCTCCCCCGAGTTAGCACGGGTTGCCGCCAGTGCCCCTTAGTCAGGAGGAAGTCCGGGCCATCAGGGAGAACGCGGTCTGCCTGCATGGCCCCGAGGCTGTACACCGGGCGCTGGATCGCATGGCTGCGGCAATAACGGCCGAACTGGGCGATTCCCTCCCGGTGGTTCTGTGCGTGCTTACCGGCGGTATTATCCCGACAGGTCATATTCTGACACGCCTGTCGTTTCCACTGGAAACGGATTACCTGCATGCAACCCGCTACCGGGGAGAGACCAGCGGCAGCCAGGTACACTGGATGAGCAAGCCGGAAATATCATTGCAGGGGCGAACGGTGCTGGTGATCGATGATATTCTGGACGAAGGACATACACTTGAACAGGTCCTTGAATTCTGCAGGGATGCCGGGGCGAGCAGGGTATTTTCAGCGGTGCTGATCGAGAAGCAACATGATCGGCGTGTACCCGGGATAGCGGCAGATTTTGTCGGACTGCAGGTTGAAGACAAGTATGTATTTGGCTTCGGCATGGATTACAGGAATTATTTGCGCAACCTGAATGGAATATACGCACTGGGGCAGGCACCCATCTGGAAACCGGAGCAGTAATGGCTGAACTTGCAATCATCGGTGGTACCGGACTGCCTCGTCTGGAAGGGCTGGAAATTGAACGGCGCGAGGTTATGCACACGCCCTATGGCGAACCTTCCGGTGCAATAACGTACGGAACTCTGTGTGGCACGGAGGTGGCATTTTTACCCCGGCATGGTTATGGACATACCATACCGCCGCACATGGTCAACTACAGGGCAAACCTGTGGTGCCTGCAGAGCAAGGGTATCAGCAAGGTCATATCCATCTGTGCCGTCGGGGGTATCCGCAAGGATATCGTGCCGGGCGCGCTGATTATTCCGGACCAGATTATCGATTACACCTGGTCGCGCCATCACACATTTTTTGAAAAAGACCTGGCCAGTGTCACCCACATAGATTTTACCGAACCCTATTGCCAGGAAATGCGCACCGCACTGATATCTGCGGCATGGGAGGCAGGTGTCAGCGTCATCGAATCAGGCACCTACGGGGCCAGCCAGGGCCCGCGGCTGGAAACTGCCGCGGAGATCGATCGTATGGAAAGCGATGGTTGCCACATGGTTGGCATGACAGGCATGCCGGAGGCGGCACTCGCGCGGGAACTGGACCTTTGTTATGCCGCCTGTGCCGTATCGGCCAACCAGGCAGCGGGGCGTGGAACGGAACCCATTACCATGGAAATGATTGAGCGAAACATTGATGCGGGCCTGGAGCAGGCCCGGGTTATTCTGAAGCAGCTTATTACATCAGGTAGTTAGTATCGGGGCTGCCCAGCGTCTGGCAAGCCCACCTTTTTCTTCGTTATAATGGCTTCTGCATTTATACAAGGGGACTGTGATGACCGGCATTCTTGATGATCTTAAGCACTTCTTCCAGGGGCGCTCGGAGAAAGAACAAAATCGGCCTTTCCTGGAGGCAGCCATGGCTGCCTGTGCCATGGTCAGTGCTTCAGAAGGGCAGGTGTCTTTTGCCGACAGGATAAGGGTTGACCAGATCATGGAAACGCTTACCCAGCTGAAAGTATTTGATCCGCATGAAGGGGTTGATCTGTTCAACCACTATGCTGGCGGTATCCTGGCATCACCGCAGGAAGGCAGGGAAGCGGCGCTGAAAAAAATCAAAACAGTGACGTCGGACCCGGAAATCGCAGAAGTGCTCATCGACCTGTGCCTGGCCGTGAGCCTGAGTGATGGTGTGACCAGCCTGGTTGAGCACATAGAGATCGTCTCCCTGTGCGGACTGATCGGCGTTGACCCGGATAAAATCGGTCTCGATACCAAAAAGGTGCTGGCACGTCTCAGTGCCGGGACATAAGCCTGAATTATTTTGGAGGTGGGACTTTAGTCCCGCACGGGGCTAAAGCCCCGTCTCCGGTTTTTTTCTAGCGGGTCAACTGGTCGTCGGCGGGATTCAGCTGATCCATGCCTGTTTCGTCAGCAACAGGCTCTTCCTGTTCTTCTTCCTCACTCGTGATATCTGCTTCAGGCGGGATATAGGGTGTTACCTTGGCAATCATTCCAAAGCGGGGATGATCAAAATAGTGCAGGACATTGCTCTTGATGCGGCGGGTTTCAATCAATTCAAAGACCGGTTGTCTGTCCGGTGAGTCCGAGTACAGGACTTCCCTGCCTTGTGCCGCTGACATCAGTTGTACATCCACATCAAGGTGCAGGAAACGTTCACGTACGAGCTTGATAATTCCCTCAACACTGTCCCTGCCATTCTCTGCAAGGGAGTGAATCGGGTAGGCGACTGCCTGTGCCTTGTCGTAGGCAAGCTGCCGCCAGGCCCTGTGGAACAACACGGAATACCTGCCGGAACGATCCAGCGCAGAGCTTAGATTTTCGATGGTATAAAATTCGGTGGCCAGTTCGGTGAAATGATCTTCCGGAAAGAAACCTGAAGGCTTGATGGTGTCGGGATCGGGCGTGTCCCACTGCTCGCCATCATCATTCGGATATTTGTTTATGAAAATAATCAGTTCTACATCATAGATCGGGGGCAGGGCAGCCCATGCCGGGTGTGTCAATACAGGCGTTAGAACCAGGCAGGCAAGGATGTAATTGAAATGTATCTTTAGTCTGGCAGAAAATTGGTGCATATCGGTGCTCAGTTTGTGAGTTGGCAGTCCTGCCCTGCAAGCAGTGCAAGCATATCTGAAACGATAATAAAACGCTCCTCTTCCGTGGGGAATTCGCCGAATAATCGTAACGTATTTCCACCATCAAAGCGGAACTTGCCCGGTTTTTTCTGAATCAGCTCTACCAGGCTGGCGGTGTCGATATCAGGTTCGCTGCCAAACAGGATGCGGCCCTGTTCGCTGCCTATCTCGATTTTTCTGATTCCCATCGGGATGGCGAGAAGCTTCAGCTCCGATATCCTGAACAGGGTTTTGGCCGCTTGTGGCAGCAGGCCAAAACGGTCGATCAGTTCGACTTGCAGGTCTTTCAATGCCTCTTTTGTTTCCATGCCGGCGATACGTTTGTACACAACCAGTCGTGTGTGCACATCGGCAATGTAATCGTCGGGTAGCAGTGATGCAGCCAGCAGGTCTATTTCAGGACCCTGGTGCAACGGTTGATCAAGGTTCGGGGTACGCCCTTCCTTGAGGGCCTTGACGGCGCGTTCAAGCAAGTCGGTATAGAGCGTGTAGCCGATCTCGTGGATCTGCCCGCTTTGATCATCACCGAGCAGTTCACCGGCACCACGGATTTCAAGGTCATGTGTTGCCAGGGTAAAACCGGCACCGAGCTCTTCCATGGACTCTACTGCGGCCAGGCGTTTTTCGGCATCCGCCGACATGGAACTGCGTGGCGGGATAATCAGGTAGGCATAGGCGCGATGGTGGGAGCGCCCGACACGGCCGCGTAACTGGTGTAACTGGGCAAGGCCGAGTTTGTCGGCACGGTTCATGATGATGGTGTTGGCGGTTGGTACGTCGATACCGCTCTCGATAATCGTGCTGCAGAGGAGAACGTTGAAGCGCCGGTGATAGAAGTCCAGCATGACCTGCTCAAGCGCCTGCTCACGCATCTGGCCATGTGCGATTTCGATGCTGGCCTCAGGGATGATCCCGGCCAGTTCTTCAGCCATGCGTTCAATGGATTCAACCTGGTTGTGAAGGAAATACACCTGTCCACCACGTTTGATCTCGCGCAGGCAGGCCTCGCGGATAATGGCCTTGTCCCATTCACAGACGAAGGTTTTAACGGCAAGCCGGTTTTCCGGTGGTGTCGAGATGATGGAAAGATCACGCATGCCCGAGAGTGACATATTCAGTGTCCGCGGTATCGGGGTTGCAGTCAGTGTCAGGATGTCGACCTCGGAGCGCAGGTTCTTGATCAGCTCCTTCTGGCGTACTCCAAAGCGGTGTTCTTCATCAATAATCAGCAGGCCAAGCCGTTTGAACTTTATAGCAGGTTGCAACAGTTTATGGGTGCCAATCACAAGGTCGACAGTGCCTGCCTGCAGGCCCTCCAGAACGCTGTTCTGCTGTTTCCCGGTACGGAAGCGTGACAATAATTCGATGCGTACCGGCCAGTCGGAGAAGCGGTCACAGAAATTCTGGTAGTGCTGCTGTGCCAGCAGGGTGGTGGGTACCAGCAGGGCAACCTGCTTTCCATCCTGGATGGCGAGAAATGCCGCACGCATGGCAACTTCTGTTTTCCCGAAGCCGACATCGCCGCAGACCAGGCGGTCCATGGGTATGATGGACTGCATGTCAGTGAGCACCTTGCTAATGGTTTCTTCCTGGTGCGGGGTTTCCTCGAAGGGGAAGCTGGCTGCAAACGTCGCATATTCTGCATCGGGCGTACTATAGGCATGACCCTTGCGGGCAGCGCGGCGTGCATAGATATCCAGTAACTCGGCAGCAATATCACGTATACGTTTTGCCGCCTTGCGGCGGGCACGGTCCCACTGGTCACTGCCGAGTTTGTGTAACGGGGCCGTTTCCGGTGAGGCACCGGTATAACGGCTGACCAGGGCCAGTGACGCGACCGGGACATAGAGTTTGTCGCCGCCTGCGTATTCAAGTGCGAGGTACTCGTTTTCTATATCTCCCGCCGCAAGTCGTATCAGGCCAAGATAGCGACCGACGCCATGTTCCTCGTGGACAACCGGGGCATTGATTTCGAGGTCCGTAAGATTCCTGATAATGCTGGCAGGGTCACGTGCCGGTTTACGCCGGCGTGACTGGCGGGCGCGTTCCCCGAAAATGGCGGCTTCAGGGATGACCGCGAGGGCAGGGTGTTCCAGTACCAGGCCCTGCTCCAGTGGCGCAACGGTGATGGAAAGCGGGTTTTCCGAGTCCAGGAAGGCCCGCCAGTTCTCAACCGGTTGCGGGCGTATACCAAAGCCCCGCAGCTGGTCCAGCAGTGTTTCCCGCCGTCCCGTGGATTCCGCTGTCAGCAGGGTACGGCAGGCTGTGTTCTCCAGAAAATTCTGCAAGGCGATTGCTGGCTGTTCACTGCGTGGCCTGATGCGAAGGTCGCCAGGCAGCTTTACAGTGTGATGTATTGTCCCTTCCTGAAGCTTCACTTCCTTGAACAGGGCGACACTGATGAGGGGATGTCCTGACAACTGCTGCTGCAATTGATCCATGCTCAGGAACAGTTCATCGGGCGGCAATACGGGGCGTTCAATATCGTGGCGCCTTGATTCATGGCGCTCCAGCAGTTGCTGGTAAAAATTCTCGCAGGCGCTATCGGTAGCATCCGGTTTCAGGATGCAAGCAGTTTCAGGCAAGTACTCAAACAGGGTGCTGGTCTGCTCAAAGAACAGGGGCAGGTAATACTCGATACCCGCGGATGCAATTCCCTGGCTTACCTCGCGGTATATGTTGCAGGCCTGCGGATCGCCTTCGAAACGGGCGCGGTAGCGTTGACGGAATGAACGAATGGCCACCTCGTCCATCGGGAATTCACGTGCGGGCAACATCTTTATCTGGCTACAGCTTTCAATGGTGCGTTGGGTTTCCGGATCAAAGGTCCTGATTGATTCGATTTCCCGGTCAAAAAAGTCAATCCTGAAAGGCCGTTCACTGCCCATGGGGAACAGGTCGAGCAGGGAGCCGCGTACGGCAAATTCACCGTGTTCCATTACCTGTGACACATTGCGGTAGCCGGCGCTATCCAGTCGCAGCCGCATTTCTCCGGGATCCAGCTGTTCACCGGTTTTTAGCACCAGGCTGTTTTTGACAATGTAGTCGCGTGGTGGCAGCCGCTGCATGACGGTAGGCGCCGAGACAATCAACAGCCCGCGTTGCAGCTCGGGAAGCTGGTACAACGATGACAGCCGCTGGGAAGTAATATCCTGGTGCGGTGAGAAGTTGTCGTAGGGCAGGGTTTCCCAGTCCGGGAAGATAATAGCCGGTTTGTCTGCCCCGGCCTTGAAGAAACCGTACTGTTCACGCAGCAGCTCGGCAGACTGCATATCGGGTGTGATTACGACAAGCGGCCCATCCAGTTCCTGTACTGCATTGGCAATGGCAAGCGGCAGGCTGTCGCCCGAAAGACCTGTCCAGGCCAGAGTCTCACCCTTGCCCGGTAATTCGGATTTCAGTGTCTCGTGGTGCGAGTTGCTTTGTGGGTCGGGTTTGGCAGGTTGTGACATGTGTATGAAAGAAATGTCATGTGCAGGGTTGCACAGGACATTAAACAACAGCTGGTATTTACGTGATTTTTAAATCAGGGCGTTCTGTACAGGACCTAGCCTTTAAAGCCCAGTTTTTTGAAAAGCATCATTCCCGGGCAAATACCGGTAATGCCGGCAAATAGCAGCGCAGCGGGCGGGATATACAGTAGCCAGTGCACGTTGTTGATACCAGTCAGCCATATACCCAGTGAAATAAAGGCCGCCATGAAAAGGAATAACATTCTGAGAGCGCTCATTGTAGAAACCTCCGGTTTTTTTGGTTAAAAAAGGCCTGTACATCACAGGCCCTGAATTGGAATAAGTCTCAAGGTGTCTGTATATTACAAGCAATTGAGAAAGAAGCCAGTGCATCTGACTGACATTGATGCTCTTTCGTATTATGCTTGCGTCGCTTGCTAACTCAATGCTGAATCGGACAGTCTACAGGAATAGGGAACATTCATGGGCAAGACGTATGGAGAATGGCTGGTTCGCTGGAAAATTCCCGTCCTGATCGCTTCCTTGCTGCTGGTTGCCCTGTGTGCCAGTGGTGCCCGGTTTCTTACCTTCAAGACCGACTACCGTGTTTTCTTCAGTGAAGACAATCCCCAGATGCAGGCCTTTGAACAGCTGCAGAACACCTATACCAAAACAGACAATGTCCTGTTTGTGCTTGCTCCAAAAGATGGCCGCGTCTTTACACCAGAGACCCTTGCAACGATCACCTGGTTGACAGAGCAGTCCTGGCAGCTTCCTTATTCCATCCGTGTCGACTCGATTACCAATTACCAGCACACGCGTGCAGAAGAAGACGACCTGATTGTTGATGATCTTGTGCCGGATGCCGGGGATCTCGATGAAGCCGCTCTTCGGTCTATCCGTGATATTGCTGTCAATGAACCGCTGCTTGTGAACCGCCTGATTTCGGGTAATGGCCAGGTTACCGGCGTCAATGTGACCATCCAGCTACCGGATAACGGCACCGGCAAGGAAGTACCCGCGGTTACTGCTTTTGCCCGTGACCTTGTAAAGCAGCTTGAAGCCAAAAATCCAAACCTGGATGTTTACCTGACAGGTATGGTGATCATGAATAATTCCTTTCCCGAGGTCAGTATTCGTGATCAAACAACCCTGATCCCGATGATGTTCGCGGTCGTCGTTTTAACGCTGGTCCTGTTGTTGCATTCCTTTACGGCAACGCTTGCCACTTTCCTTGTGATCATTTTTACCATCGTGACAGCCATGGGCCTTGCCGGGTGGATGGGTATCGCGCTGACACCGCCTTCAGCCTCGGCGCCAACCATTATTCTGACACTTGCAGTAGCCGATTGTGTGCATATTCTTATCAGTTTTTTGCACGACATGCGCAAGGGGCTGGACAAGACCAGTGCCATTATCGACAGCTTGCGAATAAACCTGCAGCCGGTTTTCCTGACAACGGTGACCACGATGATTGGCTTCATGAGTATGAATTTCAGTGATGCGCCGCCATTCCGCGACCTGGGCAATATTGTTGCCATGGGTGTAGGCGTTGCCTTTGTACTTTCTGTGGGTTTTCTGCCCGCACTCATGATGATCCTTCCTGTCAGGGTAAAAGTTGGTAAGACGCGGCGTGCCATGGTAATGGATCGTTTCGCAGACACGGTTATTGAACGCCGTAATTTCCTCTTCTGGGGGATGGGGATAATCGTTGTTGCACTGGTTATATTTATTCCGCGTAATGAATTGAATGACGAGTTTGTCAAATACTTTGACAAGTCAATCGATTTCAGGAATGCAACTGAATTTGCAACGACCAACCTGACCGGAATTTACACTATTGATTATTCGCTCGGGACGGGGGAGAGCGGCGGCATCAGCGAGCCGGATTTTCTCAGGGACGTGGAGCGCTTCGCAAACTGGTACCAGCAGCAGCCTGGCGTGCTGCACGTCAACACACTGACTGACATCATGCAGCGCCTCAACAAGAATATGCATGCCGATGACCCGGACTGGTACCGTCTGCCTGATCAGCGTGACCTGGCCGCACAGTACCTGTTGCTCTACGAGATGTCCCTGCCATACGGGCTGGACCTGAATAACCAGATTGATATTGGAAAATCCGCTACCCGTCTGACGGTGTCGCTGGAGAGCATGTCCACGAACGAGTTGCTGGCGCTGGAAGAAAAGGCGCAGCTATGGCTGATGGAAAATACACCAGAGATGCACACGAGCGGGGCCAGCCCGTCTGTGATGTTTGCAAATATTGGCTATCGCAATATACGCAGTATGTTGAAGGGTACAACGATTGCCCTGGTGCTGATTTCACTGATACTGATTATTGCCCTGCGCTCGGTAAAAATCGGTCTTCTGAGCCTGGTACCAAACCTGGTGCCTGCTGCAATGGGCTTTGGATTGTGGGGCCTGCTGGTCGGGGAAGTCGGGCTGGCACTGTCGGTGGTAACCGGTATGACCCTGGGTATCGTGGTAGATGATACGGTTCATTTTCTAAGCAAGTACCTGCGCGCGCGGCGTGAGCGAGGCATGGATTCCACCGAGGCGGTGCGTTATGCATTTTCTACCGTCGGGATGGCGCTCTGGGTAACATCTCTTGTGCTGATCGCCGGGTTCATGGTGTTGACCCAGTCGGCCTTTAAGCTGAATTCCGACATGGGGCTGTTGACAGCCATTACCATTGGTTTTGCACTAGCCGCAGATTTTCTTTTTCTGCCGCCGCTTTTGATGAAGGTTGATAAGTAGGTCTGGCACTCTTCTTCTTGTTCTACCTTTGTAGGAGCGGAATTCATTCCGCGAACAGTTCTTATTTTCCTCGCTATTGCAGGGGCGCCTCGCAGGCGCGATGGATTTGATGCGAGTTCTCGCTGGTCGTTCCCGGCATCGCCAAGGGGCAGTCTGTTGACCCGGGCTATGCACTTAGTAACATTCTCACCTTCTCCTGTCTCCCGCTTGTTACATGCGGGTAAACCATGGTTCGCTGCTCTATTTTTATTCAACCTACTTAATTTCCAGCTAAACGTCCGGAAAAACCCAACCCGGACGTTTAGTCGCGGCTAATATAATCAATGGTGGATTCAACCGGTCAGTGCAACACCCTATGTTTTAATTAAGGATTTGGAGGAATAGGGTATGGCACAACCAGGCAGACTGGGCATGACGGATGTCCAGAAGTCAGAACTTTGGCAGCGTTGGCGTCAGGGGGAGTCGATCACCGATATTAGCCGCGCCCTCGGTAAGTTTCGGACATCGGTTGCTGCCGTCTTGAGGCTGCACGGTGGCTTCACACCGCCGCTTCGCAAACGGTCCCCACATGCGCTCACGCTGGTGGAGCGCGAGGAGATTTCGCGTGGGCTATCGGCGAGGCACTCGCTGCGTCAGATTGCCAAAGCACTCCAGCGCTCGCCATCGACGATCAGCCGTGAGATCGCCCGCAACGGCGGCAGACAACGCTACCGCGCCACTCAGGCGGACAAGGCGGCGTGGGCGCGATCTCGACGCCCCAAAGACTGCCGCCTTGCTCAGCAGGGTAAGCTTAGGCGTACCGTGGCTAACAAGCTGGTGCTGGATTGGTCCCCTGAACAGATATCAGGTTGGTTAAAGTGCACGTATCCTGATGATGAGACGCTGCGTGTGTCACACGAAACCCTCTATAAAAGTATTTTCGTTCAGACACGCGGTGTACTGAAAAAAGAGCTTCAAAAGCATTTACGTACCCAGCGTGCCTTCCGTCAGTCGAGGCGCAGTAGCCTGCGAGGTGCCGGTCGTGGTCAGATCGTCGATGGCGTCTCTATTGCTGAGCGACCACCGGAGATCGAAGAGCGGGCGGTGCCCGGTCACTGGGAAGGTGACCTCATTGCGGGTTTCGCCGATTCGTATATTGCCACACTGGTTGAACGCCACTCACGCTTTACGCTGCTCGTTAAAGTTAACGGCAAAGATACCCACACCGTGGTCACGGCCCTGAGCAAACAGGTCCGCAAGCTCCCGGCTCAGCTTCGCCAGTCACTGACCTGGGATCGGGGTATGGAGCTGGCCGACCATAAAACATTCACCCTGGCGACGGATACCCAAGTCTATTTTTGTGATCCACGCAGCCCCTGGCAGCGCGGCACGAATGAAAATACGAACCGACTGCTGCGC
>Ga0209271_10000307_pt1 | contig 16820 bp, 14 predicted proteins | sample tdAd002_FD_187123 | JGI IMG/M metagenome (GOLD analysis project Ga0209271, IMG submission 187123) | Marine sediment microbial communities from the Atlantic coast under amendment with organic carbon and nitrate - tdAd00.2 (SPAdes)... | ecosystem: Environmental > Aquatic > Marine > Coastal >... | reverse complement strand
TTTTCTTCGGCCGCTTCTGAAATCTGCCAGTCGGCCATTTCTACCGCATTGTAAGCCATGTAATCAATCCTCCTCTATAGTATTTGGGTTAATAAAACAGAAACCCGGTACCCACTCCTAGGTTCCTTCAGCTTTGGTTAATAACTTTGAAATATTAAATTTTTATTGGGATATAGACCGTGTTTTAAAACATAATCCATTTAATTTGGCAAGCAAAATAACCGTTTCCATCAAGTTCAGCACTAATGCAAAAAAAACAAAAATTGTCAATAGAAAAATGCACTTAGCGGTTGCGAAAAAACAATTCCGTGAAATCGGCGCCAAAATTCGGATTCATCAGAAGGCGCAAAACCACAAGTAATCGCAAACTATTTCGAGGATTTTGCAAGTGAGATATCGTCCAAAGATGGGCTGATGATAAGATGCAAAAATATGAAGTTTTTTTTCGCGAGCCCTTAGCCTTGCAACTGATTCAACCGGAAATAAAAACCTTTGAGCTGCATCAACTCGGCGTGGTTTCCGGCTTCGATGATCCGCCCCCTGTTGAGCACCAAAATGGTGCCGGCGTCCCGGGCCGTAGACAGCCGATGGGCGACGACGATGGATGTTCGGTGGGCCATCAGGTTGTCGAGGGCTTCCTGGATTTTGTGTTCGGTCTCTGAATCGATATGGGATGTCGCCTCATCGAGTATGATAAGGTCCGGATTCCGGGCAAACGCCCGTGCAATGGAAATCAGTTGACGTTCACCGCTTGAGATGGACGCCCCGCCCTCCGAGAGTACCGTATCGAGACCGTCCGGCAACCGGTCCACGAAAGTTTTACAGTTTGAATCCTCTAAAATTTGCAGCATGGCCGCTTCTGAAATATCGCTCTTTCCCAGGGTAATGTTTCTCCGTATAGTTTCCGAAAACAAAAAAGGATCCTGCATGACCAGGGCCATCTTGGCCCTTAACACCGCGGGATCGATGTTCTTGACATCGACACCGTTGAGGAAAACCCCTCCGGACGTCGGGTCATAAAAACGGATGAGCAGATTGATGATGGATGTTTTCCCCGAACCGGTGGGCCCCACCACAGCCAGGGTCTTCCCCGCCGTTATTTTAAAGGAAATATTTTTAAGTACGGTTTCATCTTTGATGTAGGCAAACGAAACATTTTCCATGGAAATTTCCGAAATTTTATCCAACGTCCCCGACATAATTTTTGATCCGGTTTGAGGATCGGATTTTCTGACGGAAACCGGCAGCGGAATGGTTTCCGTGCTGTCTAAAATCAAAAATATCCGTTCCGCCGATGCCATGGCATTTTGAAGAATGTTGTACTTTTCAGCGATGTCTCTGATGGGCCTGAAAAACATCTTCATATAGGAAATAAACGCAACCAGGGCCCCAAGGCTTATGGTTCCGGTTAAGGCACCGCCGCCACCGTAAAAGATCACAACGGCGATGGCCACCGCACCCAGAACTTCGATCACCGGCATAAACACCGCAAAAACATGGATTTGTCGCATGCCGGCCAGATAATGTTCATGATTGAGATGCTTAAAATCGAGATGATTTCGCTGCTCCTGCAAAAAGAGCTGGATCACCCGGATGCCCCCGATGGTTTCGGAAAATCGGGTGTTGATCTCTGCAATCTTCAACCGTAATATTCTGTAAGCTTCCCGGGCCTGACCTGAAAAATAAATGGCGGCCCAGACGACAAAGGGAACGACGGTAAAAGAAATTAGGGCAAGCCGCAGATTGATTCCCATCATAACAACCGCGATCCCCACCAGCAGAAAAAGATCCTTGAACACGAAGACAATAACGGACGTGAACAGCTCGTGCATGTTCTGAACATCATTGGCCACCCGGGTGACCAGGCGACCCACCGGATTGCGTGTAAAAAATGATACCGAAAGCCCCTGGATGTGGTTGAACAGGCGCACCCGCAAATCGTGCATGATCATCTGCCCCGTGTACTCCATGATCAAGACCTGGGCCATGTTGAAAACGAAATTCATCAATACAATAGCCAGGAAAACCGCCGCGATCCAGGCAACACCGGCAAGATCATTTTTGCGCAATGTCCCGAGGTCTTTTTTCGAAAGTTTCGTCAGATCGTCATAGGGGATCGTGGCCCAATCCCCGTGAATCTTGAAAAGACGGGGATGTTTTTCGACCACGGCTCGGATCCCGGGGCCGGCCAAATCGGCCTTTAGATACCGGATGCCCCCTTCAACCGGACCCTGCCCTTTTCCCCCGGCAGATTCAATTTTCGGGACAATATACCGGTCGATGGCGATCTTGGTCACATAGGGAAGGGAAAGATCCAGAAGGGTTATAAAAACAACCAGAACGATGGAGACCGCCAGCAGCAGCTTATACGGCTGGGTATACGGGTAGAGCCGGGCCAATAATTTCAGGTCGTAGGGCTTGCCCAGCTGCTTTTCCTCGAAGTAACCGAAATCAGTACGCATATTCCTCTTCTATCTCCTGGAACCGGAATGTTTTTGCATAGTATCCCTGTTGCGCCATCAATTCCGAATGGGTGCCGGACTCGATGATACGGCCGTTTTCAAGGGTGATGATCCCATCGGCGAATCGGAGTGCGGAAAGCCGGTGGGAAACGATGACGATGGTTTTTTTGCCGGCCATGGACCGGATGGTATGGATGATGGCCTCGCCGGTTCTCATGTCCACCTGGCTGATGGGGTCATCGAGAATCATAATCCCTGAATCCTGGAGCAACGCCCGTGCAAGGGCGATCCGCTGTTTCTGGCCGCCGGAAAGAACAATCCCCCTTTCCCCCACCAGGGTTTCAAAACCGTTTGGAAAAGCGGTGATGGCATCATAAATGGATGCTTTTCGGGTTGCGTCTATCAATTGGGCGTCTTCGATGGTGTTACTGCCGAAGGTGATGTTTTCCCGGATGGTGCCGTCGAACAGAAAGGGCTCCTGGGGCATAAATGAAATTCCCGATCGAAGGTCGCGAATCCGGATCTTGCGAACGTCGACCCCGTCCAGCCGGACCCGGCCCCGGGACACATCGAATATCCTCGGTATAAGGCTCAAAAAGGTGGACTTACCGCTTCCCGGAGGTCCCACGATCCCGAGGGTTTTCCCGGGATCTATTTTGATGTCGATCCCGTCCAGGGCCGGAAACATATTGGATGCAGAAGCATATGGGGCGTAGGAAAACCCGACGTTCTCGAAGGTTATGGCCCCGTCCATATGTTCCAGGGGGATCGCTCCGGGGGCATCCTCGATCTCCGGCGCTGTCTGCATGATTTTATCGATCCTGTCCAGGGATGCCTTGCCCCGCTGGATGAGGTTCGTGACCCATCCCGTGGCCATCATGGGCCAGGTCAAGAGGCCGAGATAACTGATAAACGCGACAAAATCCCCCGGCGTAATGGTAAAGGTGATGGTCTGTCGGCCCCCGAGGAAGAGAACGATGGCCAGGCTTAGATTTGAAAAAAAGACCATCATGGGAAAAAAAGATCCGGTAATTCTAACCAGACCTAAATTTTTCTCGATATAATCTCTCGAAACCGCTTCGAGCTTGGATGCGGCGTCCTGTTCCCGGTTGTAGGCCTTGATGATGCGAATACCGGCAAACCGTTCTCTCACGACTTCGGTGAGCTCCGAAAAAGCCCCCTGCACCGCCCCGTAATGCCGGTGCATTTTTCTACTGAAAAAGCGTGCCCCGAAGACGATCATCGGCATGGGGATAAGGACAAAAGCGGTGAGCCGGACATTGATGTAGGCCATAAAGCCGATGGCGGCAGTACCCAGAACAACGGCATCGGTGAGGGCCACCATGCCCATGCCGGTGGCCATTCGTACGTGTTGAATATCATTGGTGGCATGTGCCATGAGATCGCCGGTTTTGACGTTGACGAAATATCCGGCTGAAAGTGTTTGAATATGGGAAAAGAGTCGGTTGCGCAAACCTTCTTCCACCCGCCGGGATGTGCCCATGAGACAGCGCCGCCAAACATACCGAAACACCCCGATCATAAGGGCAAGCCCGATAATGTAGAGGGCATACGTCAACAGCGTTACCGTCTCGATTCGATATTCGGCAATATCGTCCACAACCCATTTTATGATGCGGGGAATGAAAAGCTGGAGAAAATCGACGGCCACCAGACAGACAAGACCCAGGAAAATCAAACGTCGTTTTTCGATAAGATACGGCTTTATTAAATATAAGGATTTCATTTTTTCAACAATCAACACACCTTATAACAGAATCTGAAAACGGTCAAATATTCGTGGGAAAATCGAAAAATATTCCACCGGTCATTGCGTTGACTTTCCCAAATTCGATTGCTATGATACCTGATTATGGAACAAGGTAACATCGTTGAATATATCGACCGCCAAAAAATCATATGTTCGGTGGTATTGGAAGTAAAAAATCAAAGACTTAGACTTCTAACCGAAACCAACCGGGAAGTCAACCTATCCTCCAGACGTCTATCCCACACCTGCAATATGCGTCTCGATCTCTCCATGGGGAGGCATAAAATGGTCGACGCCTTGAAGGCCATCGCCGCCCGGCGAAATGCCTTGATCAGCCACATCGACATCAAGGAGTTGTGGGAAGTTTTAAATACGGAACAAGAATGGATCGATCTGAAGACAATGACGGAATTCTGCTTTCCGGACACCTCCAATTGCGATCATGAGTCCTCCGTACAACGGGCTTTTTTTCAAAACAAGCGCTACTTTAAATTCAATTACAATCGTTTTTTCCCCAACACCCAAGAAAGCGTCGAAAAAAAAGTCGCCCAAGAAAAAAAAGTCGCCCGCAGGAACCGTATGGCCCAGGAAGGCGGCGACTGGCTGGCCGGCATAATCAACGACAATCTTCCCTCCATACCCGACGATAAAATGGAGATTGTAAACCTGCTCAAATCATTTTATCTTTTCGAAAAGGAGAACGAGCACTACGACCTGGGCAAGGCCATCCTCGCAAGGGCGGGCATCGATCCTGACGAAGGAATATTCAAGATTCTGGCAAAACTGGGGGTGTTCGATGAAAACGAAAATACAGACCTCCACCGGTATAATATATCACCCGATTTTCCTGAAAAGGTCATGGATTTTGCCACCGAGCGTATCCGTTCAGCCCAAGGCACGACAGACGCCGGCCAACGGAAAGATCTCACCATGCTTTCCTCGATGACCATCGACGGTCAGTCGACCCTGGATTTCGATGATGCCATCAGTATCGAGGATCATGGCGATCATTATCGCCTGGGCATCCATATCGTCGATGTGGGACACTTTGTCAAAAAAGGAGATCTCATCGACCGGGAAGCCATCGCCCGGGGAAGCTCCATTTACATGCCCGACCAGAAGATTCCCATGCTGCCCACCAGTCTGGCCGAAGATCTCTGCAGCCTCAAAGCCGGTCAGCTGCGTCCTGCAATCAGTATACTGGTAAATTTAACCCGGTTTAGCGAAATCATCGATTATGAAATCGTTCCGAGCATGATCAAGGTCGAGCACCAGCTGACCTATTACGATGTCAACACCATCGGGGACGACGATCAAAGAATCATTATCCTCCGTGATATCGCAGAAAAATTTCGGCAGAAGAGAATGGCGGGCGGGGCGGTTCAGATAACCCTCCCTGACATCAATGTCTGGGTCGGCAACAACGGGGAAATCACCGTGAGCAGGATCAACCGGGAAAGCCCCGCAAGGATGCTGGTTTCCGAGATCATGATCATGGCCAATTGGCTGATGGCCAAATTCCTGGCAAAACACAATATCCCCGCAATATACCGGTCTCAGAAAGGACCCCGGGAGAGGCTCTATAAAGGTGCGGAGGGGACACTGTTCCAAAACTGTATGCAGCGAAAGATGTTAAGCCGCTTTGTGCTCGGGACCGAGCCTGAAAATCATTCGGGATTGGGACTGAATGCCTATGTCACGGCAACATCCCCCATTCGAAAATACTTCGATCTTGCCACTCAGCGGCAGATACGGGGCGTTCTGGGGCTGGAGGCCCCGTCGACCTCCGAAGAAATCGATGGAATGATTCAGGTGCTCGAACTCCCCATGAGCCATGCGATGAAGCTGCAGCACAACCGCCACAGATACTGGCTGTTGAAGTATCTTGAAAAAAGAATCGGACAGAAAGAAGAGGCGGTGGTACTCTACAAAAAAAGAGACAACTATCAAATACTGATCACCGAATACATGATAGAGAAGGACCTGTCGGCATCGAGCGGCATCGATTTGCATCCCGAGGATCTGATCCAGGTGACCATACAACATGTCAATGCAAGAAAAAACGTGTTGTCCGTATTTATGGGCTAACCCGGCTTTTTTGAAATATTCGAGGAACCCCAACACCCATGCGCGTATTATTCTGGTATTGTGATCGTTTTGACTGGACCCCTGCCATTAAAACCCTTCCGGAGGTTCCCGACGCCGAACCTGCTGAAAACCGCGATGCGGTGGTGGCGTTTGTCCACATTGAGCCCCAGGATGTCCAAGACGATAGTACGGCTGAAACCAAGCTGGTGAAAAACGCCAAGTGGCTGGCCCGGAAATGGGAGATCACCCGGGTGGTTCTCCATTCCTTCACCCATCTGGGGCAAGAAAAGGCCGACCCTGCCGAAGCTCGGGCATTGTTGGACCGGAGTCAGAAACGGCTTCAAAATGCAGGCTATTCGGTGGATCAGACCCCCTACGGATATTTTCTGGATCTGGCCATCAAAGCCCCCGGCCACCCGCTGGCCAGGATCTACAAAGAATTCTGACCCGGATGACCCCTAAAATTTTTTAACCCTGGACCCCGTCAAACCGCTTCAAACCAATTCTGCTTCCTATTTTTCCGGATTCTGTCCGGATCGAAAATCCGGCCGTTCATGGCAATATAGACACCCGGACCGAGGATCTGGACCGCAGCAACCGCACAACCGATGTTAAACGCAGCATCGCTGTATTTAAACCGGGCCGGCTCCATGGCCCCGGTGAGCACCATGACTTTATCGGGAATGGTTTTCAGCTGTTTGGCGGTTTGAATCATGGTATCTGTTCCGTGGGTCAATACAATTCTTTGATGTTCATCCGATGCAACCCTTTCGGAAATCAACCGGCGGTCTTCATCGGTCATATCGAGACTGTCCTTGTGCAATAAGGGGGCGATCTCGTACGTAAAGTTCACATTCGCTTCCTGCAATATCTCCCCGATTTTGGGTTCTCCCACCTCATAGGTGCTTTTCCGGTCAAAGTACACCTTGTCGATGGTCCCGCCCACCGTAAAAATCTTTATTTTCATGGCACACACCCATTTACTTTTTGGGATCACTTCCAATTGAGCAGGTGTGATCCCAAAGGGTTCAAGGAATCGAGGGTTCAAGGGTTCGAGTGACCCGCCACAAAACAGGCGGATAAAAATGCTAAAAAATTACAAAGCGTTGAAAGTTTCGGCCCTTGGATCCTTCCAGAAAAGGCTTTTGATGATGATTCTATTTAACACCTTTAGAACAGACGCGTGATCTCATCCACCTCAAAGCTGGGCCACGGCACCGGCCCTTCCGGGCCCACGGCGTCGATGCCGCGACCGGGGTCCGTCACCTCGCCGATGCGGGTGACATGGATTCCGGCGTCTCGAATCCCTTTCATAAGCGGCTCGGCAATATTCCCGCGGCAGCAGATGAGAAGGCTGCCGGAGCCGATCAGGCCCATGGGGTCGATGTGGAGCAAGCGGCATATCTTTCGGGTTTCCGGAAAGACCGGAATCCTCTCCATTGCCACCCGGATCCGATGTCCTCCGGCAACGCTCAATTCTAAAAGTGCCGTGGCCAAACCGCCCTCGGTAATGTCGTGCATTCCGCTCACGCCCGGGAAGCTTCCGGCGATGTCGGCTTCCTCCAAAATACCGATGGAAGACAGAAACTGTCTGCAGGCTTCGATCTCGGTTTTGGACATTCCCAGGGCCGCCAGCCGGTCACCGAACTCCCGGGCGATGATGGCCGTCCCTTCCACGGCAACGGCCTTGGTCAGCAGCACGCTGTCCCCCGGCTGAATGTTGCGTTTATCGACAAGGTCCCCCTTTGCAACGGTTCCGGCCAGCATGCCGATAATTACCGGTCTTGTGACGGCATCGGTGATTTCCGTGTGCCCGCCGCACAACGAAATATTCCACTGCCGGGACACCGATTCGAGCTCATGCATGACCTTTCCAACCGCTGACGGCGCAACGCCGGCCGGGAACAAAAGGGTGGTCAACAGCCACCGGGGCGTAGCCCCTGAAGTGGCGATATCGTTGGCGTTGACCAGCACCGCATAATGCCCCACGTGATCGGTGGCAAAGGTTATGGGATCCGATTTAATCACCAGAACTTCATCCCCATCGATATCCACCGCAGTGGTGTCTTCGCCCACGCCGGCGTGGATGAGCACCGAGGGGTCGTGGAAATTGAATCGATCAAGGAATTTTTCAAGGAGATCGTTGGGCAATTTCCCCATGGAAAGGGGCAGTCCCAACCGGATAATATCTTTGATCTCGTCCAGGTCCGAGGCCCTGAAGTCGCTGTGGATCTTCAGGGATCCGGATGCGGCGCCGTCGCCCAGAAGCGCGGTCATGCATCCTGCCGCCTGTCCGGCCTGGATGTCGAAGATGTAGTCACCCACCATGAGAACCTGCTGGACGTCCACATTCAGGGTTCGGGCGGCCAGCAGGACCCCGGCGCCGCTGGGCTTTATATCCACCGGTGTTTCCCTGGAAACGACGACGTCAAAATCTGAAATATCCAGGGCGTTAAAATTTTCCAGCGCCCGTTCGATGCACGAAAGACGATTTCGGGTGATGAGTCCCACACCGATTCCCTTGGATCGAAGATACGCGATCAAGTCCTCTGCGCCGGGGTTGGGTTCCGAATGAACGGCAGCCTCCATTTCAAACTGTTCCAGCATCGAAAGGAACGTTTCACGCTCGAACCGGGTGGGAAGGCCCTCGATAAATTCCAAAACAGGGTCATCCGGCGGGCAGCCGATCTCCTTTTTTAAACGGGGAAAATCCAGGGTCCCGGGTTTGCTCAGGGTGCCGTCGAAATCGAACAGCACGGCGTTTATGCGGTAGGCGGTATGGATCATTGTATCTTTCCTCGACCCCGATTATTCATGAAAATTTATCCGGTTTCCGAAGGTGAAGACCGATGTTTGAGCGCTTGCAGCCGGTGGGGATAATTTGAAATAATGCCGTCCACTTCCCAGAAAATAAATTTCTCCATATCCTTCCGGTCATCGACGGTCCAGACAAACACCCTGCCGCCCCGGCGCTGCAGGCTACGGACGAAGTTTTTTCGCAGAAGTTTATGATGCACGGCCGCCCCATCCAGAAATCTCGGCAGCAGGCCGGGGAAGATGCACCATGCGGCGTTTCTCATATTCTCTTTTAGGGTCCGCCGCCTTGAAATGGAAACAACCAGCATCATCGGCAGCCCAAGGCCGCCCGTGTGCAGCCGTTCCAGCAGGTCGACATGGGAACTGGACACCACACTCCCTTCTGAAATCGGCGATGCTTCCAATTCTTTGGAAAAATTATCCGCTTTCCGGAAATGTTTGATTTCAATATTTACGGGAACCGGCCGGATCGCTGCAAGACAATCCGACAACAACGGCGCCCGATCATCATGGCCGGTGACGGCTTGAACCTGGGGATACGTCAAGTTTCTCCAGGGGGGCGTATCCGGGCTGAGACGCGCGTCATGAACCACGATAAACCGGCCGTCGCCGGTTTCGTGAACGTCCATTTCGATCATGTCGACGTTTTCATCTTTCGCTGCCTTCAGCGCAGGAATGGTATTTTCAATGTGCCGGCGGCAAACCCCGCGATGGGATATTATTTTAGGGAAATGGTGTATTCGATCCACAATGACATCCCGAATTTTTCAGGACATGGATGGTCCGGGTCAAAGACGGGCTACACATCGAAGGGCGTAAGGCTTTCAAACCCATGGTCGGTGATCAGAATGGTTTGTTCGAACTGGGCGGAAAGGGAACCGTCTTTGGTCACCGCCGTCCACTGATCGTCGAGTATAACCAGCTCCTTTTTACCCAGGTTGATCATCGGTTCAATGGTAAAAACCATTCCCGGGATCAGACGAATGCCGTCTCCTTTTCTGCCGAAATGGAAAATTTGGGGCGGCTCATGGAATTCAAGTCCCACACCATGCCCGACAAACTCCCTGACCACCGAACATCCCTGTTTTTCGGCATATTGTTGAATGGCCCATCCAATATCGCCCACGGTGTTACCGGGTCTGGCCATGGACAAGCCCTGAGCGAGGCTCTTCTTGGCCACCCCGACGATCTTCTTGGCTTCAGGCCCGGGTGTTCCCACGAAAAAGGTTTTGCTGACGTCGGCATAATAGCCGTCGAGTATGGGGGTGACGTCGACATTGACGATATCCCCGTCTTGCAGGGCCCTTTCCCCGGGGATGCCGTGACAGATCACTTCGTTGATGGACACACACACGCTTTTCGGAAACCCCCGATAGTTCAGGGGCGCCGAGACACCGCCGCGGGCCAGTGTAAATTCGTGCACCAGGGTGTTGATATGGTCGGTGACCACCCCCGGCCGGATTTCAGGCACCACCCGATCGAGTATGTCCAACGCCAGACGGCCGGCCCTTTTGATGCCTTCGATATCCGCCGGCTGTTTGAGCCGAATCCCGTATTTGTCGGCGTATTCTGCCTTGAGATTTTTCGGATCAGACGCGTTCTTTCCCAGACAGCACTTTTTGTATTTGAACCCGCTTCCACAGGGGCATGGATCGTTCCGATTGACCTTGAGTGTCTTATTTTTCATCATATTTTACATCCCAACCCATAGTGTTGATATACGGGATTTAAGTTTATGTCAATTTTTTATCTTAAATTACGGGGACTAATCCCAATTTCTCACAGGTTCGGTTCCGATCATTTGCCGTAAGTGTCGTAGCACACTTTTTCATATTGCAGAGATTCCTTGGGGTGGGAAGGCTTTTGTTCCCCGGGATATCCGATGGCAATGATGGATTCGACATTTAAATTCTCCGGGATATTTAGCACCTCGCGGATATACTGTTCCGCTGTTCGGGTCTGATCGTACATTCTTTTTCGGATCTGAATCCAGCAGCTTCCCAGGCCCAGGGATTCAGCGGCCAGGTGAAGGATGATGGACGCGATGGCGGCATCCTCGATCCACACATCGCATTTTTCAGGATCCGCACAGACAACGATTCCCAGTGGTGCATTTTTTAGAAATGACGCACCGTGGGGTTTGGCCTTTGAAAGTTTTTCCAGCAAACCGTTGTCGGTCACCACCACGAACTCCCAGGGATTGAATCCCCGTGACGACGGTGAACGGAGCGCTGCTTCCACGAGCCGGTCGATTTTCTCGGACGCCACGGGTTTATCCAGATATCTTCGGATGCTTCTACGCTGTTGAACCAGAGATAAAAACATAAGTTATTCTCCTTTTTTTTATCGTCCCTTGGTTGAAAATTCTTTGCTTTTCCCGGCAAAAAATTTCATAATTTAAACGAAGGTGTAATGATCTAACGTGATCTAAAATACCCAGCTTTTTAAAATAAAAATCGGATTATAAAATCGATTCAACTTTTTTGCAAGGATGCCGGCCATTAAAAAATGAAAATCATCTCCAAAAGCGTTGATGATTTTTAAGGATTCAAGGGGTCAAGGATCCAAGGATTCGAGTGAAATGCTTAAAAATCACAGACACCTGAAAGTTTGGCAAACGTAGTACAGCTCTGTTTGAATCTTTATAGAATAACAAAATTTTTTCCAAAAGAAGAATGTGGCAAGAAAACAACTTCAGACGACTTGAGGTCATTATAGATTGCCGATGGTTCTGTTTGCGAATTGGAAACATAGGTCCTGCTTTCAGGCGATTTAAATTATGTAAATAAAAAAATTTAAAGGCTCTCAAGGATGATACACAGGAAGTTGAAAGGATGCTCAAAACGCTGATAAAGTCTTTAGAAAAAACCCTTGAATCCTTGACCCCTTGAATCCTCGAACCCTTTTCTCCAACAAAATTGGAGAAGAACCAAAAATGAAAATACTGCTGATCTATCCATACTGGCTGGAAAAAAGAACCCGCACCGAAGATGTGACGGTCCCGCCCATCGGCATCTACTACATCGGCGCCGTCCTCAAAGAAAACCATTACGATGTGGAGATATTAAACTGGTGCCGCATCCATGAAACCCCCGAAGCGATCGAAGGGATCTTGAGAGAAAAAAAGCCCGATGTCATCGGATTTTCCATTCTCCAGGCCAATCGCTGGGGCGGCATCGACATCGCCCGGATCGCCAAACAGATCGATCCGGGCGTAAAAATCGTTTTCGGCGGCGTCGCCCCCACCTTTTTGTGGGAGCATTTCTTGACCCATTTTCCGGAAATCGATTTTGTAGTCATCGGCGAAGGCGAATATACGTTTTTAAATCTCATCCAATGGATCCAAAGCGACAAAAAACAGCCGATCACCCGCATCAAAGGCATTGCCTTCAGAAAAAACGGCCGGGCGGTCCGGACAGAACCGGCCGAACCGATTCACGATTTGGATGCTCTGCCGGTTCCGTCAAAATATTTTAGCTACCAGCACCTGTCACTGACCCGGGGCTGCCCGGGGAAATGCAGCTTCTGCGGGTCCCCAAAATTTTGGGGGCCGAAGATCCGGTTTCACAGCCCGGAGTACTTTGTGGATGAACTGGAACGCCTTTACCAAAAGGGCATCAATTTTTTCTATTTTTCGGACGACACCTTCAGCGTGAATAAAAAAATGGTGGTCCAAATCTGCAAAAAAATCCTCGAGAAAAAACTCGACATCTCGTGGGTGGCCATATCCCGGGTCAACACCATGAGTGAAGACATCCTCTTTTGGATGAGAAAGGCCGGCTGCATTCAAATCAGCTACGGCGTGGAGAGCGGTTCCAAAAAAATCCGAAATTTTCTGAACAAGAAGGTTGCGGACGCTGAAGTGGAAACGGCGTTTGCCATGACCGTAAAATACGGGATCCTCCCCCGGGCCTATTTCATATACGGCTGCCCCGGAGAAAGCCCCGAGACCATTCAGGAAACCCTTTATCTCATCGAGAAGATCAAACCTCTGGTCATCCATTTTTTTGTGCTGTCCCTGTTTCCCGGGACCGCACTCTATGAGGAGTACCAGAAAAAAGCCAACGTCACCGACGATATCTGGTTGAACAGAATCGAAGACATTAAATATTTCGAAACCGACCCGAAACTATCCGAAGAAGACGTCCGGGAATTCGGGAAACAATTGCGGCGCCGATACCATGACCGCCTCCCCGGGATGGTCGATGCCATCGCCCTGGTCGACAAAAAGGAACTTTATCCCCTGCATTCCGATTTTTGTTCCAGACTCGGGATGACCTTCGACCAGGGGGATTATGCCGACCACGACGCCATTCCGGACAAAGGCAGGATTGCCGAAAAATTGTACATGGCCGCGTTAAAATATCACCCCCACCCCCGGGCGTATCTGGGACTGGGCATACACTATCAAAAACAGAAGGCCTACCCCGAATCAATGAAAATCCTCTCTGAAGGCATCGAGCACTTTCCCCGCAACGAGCAGATCAATCTGTGCCTTTCGGTCAGCCACATGAATTTGGGGTCCTTTGAAACCGCCCTTTCCTATCTGTTGAAATTTCAACACTCCGCCCAGGCCCTGGAGATGATCGTCCACTGCTACCAAGCACTGAACGATTTTAAAACCGCATCCGACTATCATAAAAAACTGGAATCGTTGAAATAAACATCTGAATCCAAAGGACTCGGCGCTGGTTTCATCCCTGGAAGGGGGTTGTTTTTCCATGTATGAAATGCCTAAACTGCCTATTTATCCCGTATTAAACGGGGAAGTTGAGAAAAGCGCTTTCAGCGCAAATCAAAACCTGAAAATACTTGACTGAGCCGGAATAATACCTATTTAATAAATATGTTTCATTTAATAAAAGTCGATGAATAATAGAAGCCGTTTCAAAACCGCCCATGGGTCGGTTTGACCCTTTTGTAAAGGCCGCTTCGGCAGGTTTTGAGATGACGTTCGTCTTTTTCTCGAACCAGGAACCCAACACAACCAGAATAACATGCGAGGTAACCCCAATGAAATGCCCGGTATGCAAATGTGAAAAATTTTATGTAAAGGATCCGGACGATGAATATGAAACCTATGAATTCAAATGCCCGGATGGCGAGATTTGCTTCGACCCGGACGTGGATGAATCTGAGGCGCCCGCGGTGGACAAAGAGACAGAGACCTATTGTAACAAATGCGTCTGGCATGACAAATTTGAAAAATTACAAAAGAGCTGAACATTGAAAAAGATGTTCGGAGGTTATCTCATAAGAATCGCCGCCAACACGAAAGGAGGATCCCCATGAACTTAAAAGAAAAACTCGATGCGTTGATCGCCCAAACGGAAAAACAGGCGCCGCCCCATGCCCTCGAGGTGATGCACCGTGCCACGGCGGACCTGAAGAATTCGGACATTATGGACGGCGTTGTCAAAGCAGGGGACACGTTGCCCCATTTTATGCTCAAAAATACCGAGGGCACCCCTGTTCGGTCCCGGGATATTTTAAAACACGGCCCCATGGTGTTGACCTTTTATCGCGGGGACTGGTGACCGTACTGCAACGTGGAGCTGGAAGCTCTGCAGCAGGCCGTGGGCCCCATCACGGACCTTGGCGCCACCCTGGTGGCCGTTTCACCCCAGATGGAGACCTTCAACCGTGAATTCATCCAAAAACACCATCTGACTTTCGACATTCTCAGCGACCCGGGCAATGAAGTGGCCAAAACCTTTGGATTGGTCCATGAGTTGCCCGACGATTTGCGCAAGGTATATCGGTCCTTCGGCATCGATCTTGAAAAGTCCAACGCCGACGGTCTCTGGCATCTGCCCATGCCGGCACGCTATGTCGTCGACCAGAATTCCGTGGTCCGTTCGGCCGATGTCAACCCCGATTACACCGTCCGCCCCGAACCAGACGAGACAATGGAATTTCTCCGGAAAATGATCAAACCCTCCTAACGATTGGGGCCCGGGGACGCGGCAACCGTCTGTCCTTGGGCACCGGAATTGACCTCATACGGCGTGGTTTGCCCTGAATGGCTTCCAGACAAAGCTTGACTTGAAATCGTCTCTTGTGTATTTTTGGATGTTTTTATAGGGGAGGTTGTTTACAACGCACATCCATGGAAAAACGGGCACTGAAATCTGACGCGCTGCTGCTGCTCACCTCGGTCATCTGGGGATTCGCCTTTGTGGCCCAGCGGGTGGGCATGGATTACGTGGGGCCGTTCACCTTCAACGGCGTCCGTTTTGCCCTGGGAAGCCTGGTTCTGCTCCCCTTGATTCTAAGAAAAAGATCCAACCGGGATACTCCGGGAAATGCCCGGCCAGACACCCGCGGAAAACTGCTCATATTCGGCGGCGGTCTATTGGGGATTACGGTCTTTACCGCGGCATCTCTGCAGCAGGTGGGTCTGGTGTATACCACCGCCGGCAACGCCGGTTTCATCACCGGACTCTATGTGGTCATCGTACCGATCCTCGGCCTTTTCTGGGGGCAGCGGCCCGGCGCCGGAACCTGGATCGGTGCATTCCTGGCTGCAGCAGGGCTTTATCTATTGAGTATTACGGATGATTTCACCATCTCCCTGGGCGATTTTCTGGAGCTCATCGGCGCATTCGTATGGGCCATTCAAATCCTGATCATCGGATGGCTTTCACCCAAAATAGATCCCATAAAACTGGCCTTTGTCGAGTTCTCTGCGTGTTCCTTTTTGAGTCTCGTCGCAGCGTTTCTTTTTGAAGACATCGTGTTGAGCGCAATTTTTCAGGCCGCCATCCCTATTTTTTACGGGGGCGTACTGTCCGTGGGCGTTGCCTACACCCTTCAGGTGGTGGCGCAGCGGGACGCCCACCCCGCCCATGCCGCCATTATTTTCAGCCTGGAATCGGTATTCGCCGCCTTGGGAGGATGGCTCATATTGAATGAAATACTCAGTTTCAGAGGACTTGTCGGCTGTGCACTGATGCTGGCAGGCATGCTGTTGTCCCAGCTGTATGGACTCGTCGAAGACTTCTCGCTAAGCACCTTTAAGGCGGTCTTTGCGCGAAAGTAGTCATTCGGATAAAATATGGCTTGAATCGAAATAAAAAAGAGTTATAGTAACTGAATCGTTTTTGCCCCCATGGGGGCGGACAAAGCGAAATAACCATATAACATATTAAAATTTTATAATAAATTGTGTTTTCAGGAGGAAATTCATGAAAGTGTTGGTAAGCGACAATCTTGGTGAAGCCGGGATCAAAATGTTTCAAGATGAAGAGGGGATCGAGGTCGATGTCAAGACCGGTCTCTCCCACGAAGAACGCAAGGAAATCATCGGAGACTATGACGCTCTGGTCATCAGGAGTGCCACGAAAGTAACGGCGGATCTTCTGGATGCCGCCGTAAAATTGAAGGTTGTGGGTCGCGCCGGCATCGGTCTCGACAATGTCGATATACCGGAGGCCACCAAACGGGGCGTGGTGGTGATGAATACGCCGGGGGGCAATGTGATAACCACGGCAGAACATGCCATTGCCATGATCCTATCCTTGTCCCGCAACATTCCCGAGGGCACCTCGTCGCTCAAGGCCGGAAGATGGGACAAGAAGAAGCTCCAGGGACGGGAGATATACAACAAGGTTCTCGGCGTCATCGGCTGCGGGAAAATCGGATCCATCGTTGCAGACCGTGCCCGGGGCCTCAAAATGCGG
>Ga0209271_10000306_pt1 | contig 16837 bp, 15 predicted proteins | sample tdAd002_FD_187123 | JGI IMG/M metagenome (GOLD analysis project Ga0209271, IMG submission 187123) | Marine sediment microbial communities from the Atlantic coast under amendment with organic carbon and nitrate - tdAd00.2 (SPAdes)... | ecosystem: Environmental > Aquatic > Marine > Coastal >... | reverse complement strand
CAGGGTTCCCGTGTCGTGTCCCGCCGTGCCCCGGTTCGCTCGCGAGCACGTGCGTCGGGAGCCGTTCTTCGGTGATGCAGTTGAGATTCGCCAGCGTGACTGGGTCCATGGCTTGCCTCCTTGACGAGCTCCGGCTCGCCTGTACCCAGGAGGCGTGATTCCGCGTGGAACATCGTTCCGTCGAAAGTCACGGATCGATTTCGTGGAGGCCGACCCATGCGAGAGCTGATTCGACGGAGTGAGAGCATCGAGCGCGCCGCCTGGAGCGACCTCTACCGCAGGGCTCCCTGGCGAGTCCGCCGGAGGCTGGGGCTTCAGGCCGTGGAGATCGGTCAGGCGACCCTCTTGAGCGCATCCAGGGTCGACCACCTCTTCCTGAACCGAGCGATCGGCGTGGGGAGCGACGAACTAGCCGCGGCGCTGGATCACTTCGAAGGCCGAAACATCGGCCGGTTCTGGATTCACATGGGGAGCCAGCTTCGTTACACCGAGCTGCCGAAGCTCTTGCGAAAACGCGGGATTGCGCCCTATCCTCGAAATTGGATGAAGTTTGTCAGGCCGGCCTCAGCGGCCGGCCCCTCGAAGTGCGAGCTGAGGATCCGGCCTGCCGAGCAGGACGACGCGGCACGAGTCGGGCAGATCCTGGCATCGGGATTTGATCTGCCCGAAGAGGCCAGCCCTCTGCTCGCCGCGGGCATGGGTCTCGATGGATGGGACTACTTCGTCGCCGAGGACGAGCGCGCGGTCGTCGCCGCCTCGGCGATCTACTCGAGGGGCGACGACGGGTACCTGGCCTTTGCGGCAACGCTGCCCGGAGCCCGGAAGCAGGGTTGCCAGCGCGCGCTCGTGGCAGCGCGCTTGGAGCGCGCCGAGCGCCTGGTTTGCCGCCAGGTGTTCACCGAAACCGGGATGCCCGTCAAAGGCGAACCCAACTCTTCGTACCGGAACTTGCTGCGCGTTGGTTTCGACGAACTGCACGTGCGTGATAACTTCGCACCCAAGGGCAGCCGTTGGCGCAATCTTCCATCGTCGGACGCAATCGCGAAGTCAACCGTCTCACCGAAGCCATCGAGGACGTGGCGGAGGGCCGTGGCTCCGTCTGGTTCCTGACCGGCGAGCCCGGAATCGGGAAGAGCAGACTCGCCGAAGAGGTGGCCAGGCTCGCCCGCGAAAAAGGGATGCGCACCTTTTGGGGCCGGTGCTGGGAAGCTGGGGGCGCACCAGCGTATTGGCCATGGGTGCAGGTCCTTCGGGCCGTCCTTCGCACGGCCGAGCCGGGCCGGCTGGATCCGTACCTCAGCACGCTCGCACAGATTCTCCCCGAGCTTCCGCGAGCACAGGCCGCGCCGGAGAGCTCGGACCTTGGACCCGACCAGGCACGCTTCCAACTCATGGATGCCGTCAGCAACGTCCTCGCTGATGCAGCTCAGACCTTCCCCCTCGTGGTGGTCTTGGAAGACCTGCATGTCGCGGACGTGTCGACCGTACTGCTTCTCGAGTTCCTGGCGGCAACGGTCCGGCATCAGCCCTTGCTCATCGTCGGCACGTTTCGCGAGGTCGAGCTCGCCAAGGCGCCTGCCGGGCCGCAGCTCGCCCGCACCGTGCAGCAAGGGGAGCGATTGTCGCTCGAACGCTTCACCGAACGGGATGTCGTGTCATTCCTAGAAGCCACCGGAGAGCAAGCCGACCCTAACCTGGTCAGAGAGCTCCACCAGACGACCGATGGGCATCCGCTTTTTCTCGCGGAGGTGGCGCGGCTCTGGCGCACGCAGGGCTCGGCGGCGCGGACGTCGATCCCGCGATCGGTCCGCGCCGCGATTCAGGAGCGGCTGGCCGCGGTGACCCCGGCCGGCCTTCGCTCCCTCCGGCGCGGGGCCATCATCGGACGAGAGTTCGACATCGGCTTGCTCAAAGCCTGCTACGAAGACGACGCGGGGGACTACGTCGAGGGTTGCCAGGAGGGCACCGACGCTGCGATTCTCGTGGAGATCGCACCGCAGCGTTACCGCTTCGTTCATTTCCTGATTCGACAGCTCGTGTACGACGCGATTCCCGAGGACGACCGGCTGGGCGCCCACGCCCGGTTGGCGCAAATCCTGGAGTGCCGCCCCCGGGACGGCGAACCACGCTGGTCGGAAATCGCGCACCATTTGGTCTCAGCGGATCGCTGTCAGGAAGCGTTCAAGGCCTATCGGAAAGCAGGCGCCCAGGCGCTTCGGCAACTGGCGTTCGAGGAAGCGATCCATGCTTACCAGGACGCCACCCGAGCCGCCGACAGAGCGGGAGACATCGACACGAGGACCCGCACCGAGCTCTTGCTCGAGCTCGGTCATGCGCAGACACGTGCGGGCGAGGTGGCCGAGGGCAAGAAGACCTGCGCGGCGGCCGCGGAGCTCGGGAGGACGCTAGGCGACGCGCAACTTCTGGCGCGCGCTGCACTCGAGCACGGGACCGCTCTGATCTACGGGCACGTGGACTCTGAGCTGGTCGCGCTCTTGCAGGAGGCGCTCGACGCGCTTCCGCCCGCTGATGGCGTACTGCGCGCCCGGGTCATGGCGAGGCTTGCCGCCGCACTGCAGCCGGCGCCGGACCCAGAGGGGCCCATTCAAATCGCGCGCGATGCGATTGCGATGGCACGTCGGCTCGGCGATCGTGAAGCGCTCCTAGACACGATGCGCAACGGCGGTTCTGCCATGGTCGATCTCGGAGACCTCGAAGAGCGCATCGTCCTCGATCGCGAGCACGCCGTGCTGGCCGAAGAGCTGGGCAATCCGGTGGAAGCGCTCCGGGGCAATCTGCGGTCGATCATGGACTTCCTCCAGCTTGGCAGGCTGGACGATGCGTTTCGCGCCATGCGCGCGTGCGAACGCATCACCGACGATCTCAACCACCCCGCGTATCGCTGGCGTCCCATCGCCCTACGCGTGCTTCGGGCGACCTGGGAAGGCGACTTCGATGAGGCGGAGCGGCTTGCAGAGGAAGTGCACTGGCTAGGCGAGCGTGCTGCCGACCACAACGCAGCGGCTGCCCACGCAATGCAAAAGACGCGGCTGCTTCGAATGCGCGGGGACTTCGATGCACAGTTGCCTTGGCTCGCGGAGATCGACCGGCTTTGGGGGAGCTCTGAGATTGCCCGGACCAACGCAAATTTCATCGTCGGCGCGGAACACGTTGCCGCCGGCCGGGTGTCACTCGGTGTGAGCAAGTACGACCCAGAGGCCGGCCGCAAGATCTTGCGCCAAGGTGACCACACGCTTCAACTCTCGTTTGCGCGCCTATGCATCGCCGCCGAGGATGGAGAGCTCGCGGAGCAGCTCTACCGGCATCTGCTCGTGAACCAGGATCATCTCGTGACTGGAGGTCTCCTCTATTTGACGATCGAGGGGCCGACGACTTGGGGACTGGCTTCGATTGCCCGGTTCCTGGGAAGAACCAGCGAGGCTCGCGAGCACTACGAGCACGCCATCGAGATGAGCCGAAGGACCGGCGGACGCCCTGTGCACGCGCTAATCGCCTGCGAGTATGCGGAGATGCTTTCGCAATCCGACGAGCCCGTCGATCGAGTACACGCCCGGGAACTGACCGAGGAGGCTCGCGCAACCGCGAACGAGCTAGGAATGCGAGCCCTGAAGGCCGAGGCCGACGCACTGCACGTGCAGCTCCAAGGCGCCGCAGAGGAGCACAGCCCTCCCCCAGCCAACACGAACAACCTCACGATGAGTCAGGTCGGTGACTCCTGGTCGATCCGCTACGGGAGCGTCGAGTTTCACCTCAAGGATATGCGGGGGGTGCGCTTGCTCGCTGCCCTGGTTGCGGAGCCCGGGCGCGAGTTCCACGTGCTGGACTTGAGCCATGGCGGGAAGGCTCCCACCGAAGCGGTCGATCGAGGCGATGCTGGCCAACTCCTCGACGACGAAGCGCGTAGTCAATATCGGGCGCGCGTGTCCGAGCTCCAGGAGGAGCTGCAAGAGGCCGAGAGCTGGAACGATCCGGCCCGCGTCGAACGCGCGCGCCAGGAGCTGGAGTTCATCGAGCAGGAGCTATCCCAGGCGCTGGGCCTCGGCGGCCGGGAGCGCAAGGCGGGCTCCGCGGCGGAGCGCGCACGAGTCAACGTTCAGCGGCGCATCCGAGATGCGATCCGGCGCATCGAAGGCCATCACCAGGGGCTTGCCAGGCACCTCGATCGCTCCGTGCGAACGGGCACCTACTGCGCGTACGAGCCCTAGCCGTAGCGATCGATCCGCGGCGGGAGCAGGTAGGGGTACGGCTTGCGCAAGATGTTGCGACAGAACCAGCGGTCGGCGCGGCGCGCTGCTTGCGTCAACGCCCACAACTGCGCATCGCTCTTGTAGTGTGCTCGCACTTCCTTCTCTGTGATTTGCGGCGTGAGGCCGAACACTTCGTTCGCGATGGGGACCAACGCAGGAATGATGTCGCCCAGACCTTCCTTGATGAGGTTGCCCAGAAAATCTAGCGCCTGTCCGCGGATCGAGAAGTAGTTGTCGATGATCAACTGCGACAGAAAGCGATTCACGATCACGCGCACCGGCGCTGGCAGCGCCCGTGTCTGAGTAGTGAAATCGAGCACCTCGTTGCCGTGCTCGTCTCGGAGAAAAGGTGTCCCAACGTCGAGATAGCGTACCCGCTCGCCTTCAAACGCCCAGTTCGACAACTGCCCGTCCGGGGCAAGCGACGGCGTCACCGAAGCCTGGATGTGCTCGAAGATTCGCCGCACGTAGGGAGCGGCCTCGCCAACGGTCTTGCCCTTCAAGAAATCGGGGCCAAGCGATCCGGACGGCAGCAACGGTTGAACGCAATAGAGCACGTAGCCGTCGGGACGCTTCAAGATGGGCGTCTCCGTCTCGACGACATCGATGCCGCAGGCCTCGAGTTGTTCCACATAGGACCCAATGAGATCCGCGTAGCGATCCGCGGCATCGCGCTCCGAAAAGGGCACGAGTCGCTTGCACGCGAAATCCCCCCTCGGCGTGTCGAGCTTCACCCCGATGGTGACCTCGCCATAACCGATGACGTCGAGATCTTTCGCTCGGCCCGTTCGCAAGGCCTCCTCGAGCCGATGCTCAAACGCCTCAATCTCCGACGTGCTCACCAACCCCACTACGCAAAGGCCTTCGTCATGCGGGCGATCAGACCCTCAGCTTCGTCGTCAGTGAGGATCAAGGGCGGCAGAAACTGGAGCACACGTCTGTCGTTGCCGGCCGGAAAGCAGAAGACGCCCTGCTGCATGATGCGCAGAAGAGCGCCCAAGGCCTCGACCTCGCTCCCGAAGCGCAAACCCATGAACAGACCTCGGCGTCGAAGCTCGAACGGCAGTGGCTCGAACGCCTCCGCCATTCGCTCGGACAATGCTTCCACATGCTCGAGGAACCCCGGCTCACCGACGATGTCGAGCACCGCCTGCGCGGCCACGCATCCGAGCTCGGCGCCTCCGAAGGTCGAGATGTGAACGAAGGGGTTGGCTTCCCCATCGAGGACCTCGTGCATCTCGCGCGTCAACAGGGTGGCTGTGATCGGATAGATGCCGCCAGACAGACCCTTGCCGGTGATGATGGCGTCGGGAACCACAGCTTCGTGCTGGACGCCCCACCAGCGCCCCGTACGTCCGAGCCCGGTCTGCACCTCGTCGAGGAGCAAACGTGCGCCCCGCTCGTCGCACAGCTTCCGAATCTCACCGAAGTACCCAGGCTCCGGGATCGGCATGCCCAAGGTAGCGGGTATCGCTTCGAGGATGACCGCGGCGGTCTGCTCGTCGATCGCCGCTTCCATCGCCGCGACGTCGTTGAAGGGCACCTGAACGAAGTCCGGAAGGTTCGGTCCGAACGGATCTCGAAACTGGGCATCACCGGCCGCCAAGGCGAGACCCGTGTGCCCGTGGTAGCCGCCTTCGACCGAAACGATTTTGGAACGACCCGTGGCGCCTCTCGCTGCCTTGATCGCGACGTCGACGGCCTCACCGCCGGACACCCCGAACACGACCCGCGGAAGCTTGTCGTCGACCGTTGCGGACAGGCGCGCAGCGAGCTGCGCGCGCTGAGCGGATACGAAATGATGATTGCCGATGTCGAGCTTCCCAAGCGCCGCCGCAACGGCGCTGGTCACTCGGGGATTGCAGTGCCCAAGGCCGAAGACGCCGCCGTTGCCATGGCAGTTGATCAGACGAAGCCCCGTGTACGCGTCTTCGAACCAAATACCTTCGCGCTTCCCCATCACGAGTTGAAGGCCCATACGCTGGTAGTACGCCAGCTTGTTGGGTGCGACGTGCTCGCGAAACACGGCTGCGAGCTGCTCGAAAGTTTCGAAAGGCGGAGACAGCGGGTCGCGGGACATCGGCAGCAGTCTACCCGAGGTCGGCTGTCTGTTCCTCGGCCGCAAGGCAAGAACAGGCGAAACCCGTGCGTCGCCGGGGCCCCAAGGCGCAGTTTCTGCGCCCAGCGTGCCAGAAAGTCGCCAAATACAGAATGAAAGCGCGACTCTAGGACGGCATCCGACTTGCAACATGTACTGGACGATCGACCTACAGCCGCCCGGGGAGGTTTCGTGAACTCATCAGTCCGCGCCCACAGCAACTCGTTTCCAAGCGCTTCACCGGGCGAATCCAGCACCGCGTGGATCGATGGCTTGTGCGCAGATTTCTCCGCACATTCGTTCTTGCGAAAGAATAGCGACGATTGCCCGATGCTGGGCAAGTTCGCCTACGGGCTCGACCGACTGGCTGCAACGATCATGTCGGTTCCGTTCAAGCGCAAAATCAATCCGCATCTGTCGGACACGACGCTGCAGGAGTACATCGACTATCACGCGTTTTACGCCCAGCCGAGCTTCTTGAGTGACCCGGGCTCTGCCTTCGTTTCGCCCCCACCGGGGCACTCCGTCATTGAACGTGCAACGCGACGCCGCTCCTGGGACCCAAAGAGCGCGTCACTCGTGAGCATCGACTTCTACAGCCCATTCCGAACCCTCGACGCGCGCTTCCGCGAGGAGTACGCGGCGCTCGAGCGGAACGACAGAGTCGAATCGCGCGCCTGGTTTCACAAGGACGGCCCCCGGCCGATCGTGATCTTTTTGCATGGCTTCTCCGCGCCGGACTATCGAATCAACAAGATGTGGTTCTCCGCGCAGAAATTCTATGACGCCGGGCTCGACGTCGTGTTCATGAACCTCCCGTTGCACGGCGGGCGCATGCCGGCGTCGGCCGCCTTTCACGGTGCCGCGATCATTCGGCCCTCGCTGTGGCGGCTGGGCGAGGCCTGCGCCCAGGGCGTGATGGATCTGCGCATCCTGATCGATCATTTGCTCAAGCGAGGCGCCCCGAAGGTCGGCATCATGGGATATAGCTGGGGTGGTTTTCACGCCTCGCTGCTCGCATCTCTCGAACCCCGCACGGACTTCATCGTAAGCGTGGCCCCAGTCGTGAGCCTTGCAGATCTGGTCATGAGCTGGCCGATGCGTTCGTTCTTCGAAGAAGCGCTCGACGAGCCTGCGATGATGATTCGTGAGCTCCGAAAGATTCTGGGTCCATTCACGCCGCTCTCCCACACTCTTCGGATTCCCAAAGAGCGGGTGCTGTTGGCGGCGAGCAGCAATGACGGGATCATCCCCGCAGTCCACACCGAAGCGCTATGGGAGCACTTCGGACGGCCTGAGGTATACTGGAGCTGTGGCGGGCACATCCTCTACTTCGACAAGGGACGCGTGACCGACCGGACACTACGCTTTCTCCGGGATATCGAGGTCATCGCCTAGGAACATGCAGGTCCGCGGATACAGTCATCCCGACTTCCGTTCGTTGCGGGACACGGTGAGGTGGTGCGCACCGTCGCACGGCCCTGGTGGAGCCGCGATCGCCGTGTACCACCGTGGGGAGCTCGTTGCGGACCTCGCCTGCGGCACACGCGACCGGAATGGCAACCCCTTCGAGCCGGAAACTCTCGCGCTGAGCATGTCCACGGGCAAAGGGGTCATGGCCACGCTCCTCCACCAGATGGTCGATCGCGGTCTGGTGGAGCTCGAGGCGCCGGTTGCGAAGTACTGGCCTGAGTTCGGCAAGAACGGCAAAGGGGGCATCACGCTGCGACAGGCAGCATCCCATCGCGCCGGTCTCTACTCGATCGCTCGTATCATCGATTCGTCCGAGGAGATGTTCGATTGGGACCACATGATTCGTGTCGTCGAGGACATGTGGCCTGTGCACAAGCCCGACACCGACTTCGGATATCACGCATGGACCGGCGGCTGGATCATCGGTGAGGTCCTCCAGCGGGTTACCGGGCAGCGCTTTCCCGATCTGATCAAGCAGAACCTCGCCGACCCGCTACAGCTCGACGGGCTGTACATGGGCCTGCCGGAGGCTGAGCTCCCGCGCGTCGCCGAGTTCCTGGTTCCGCAGATCCCACGCAAGATCCTTCGCGGAAGGCCTCGCAGTCTCCGCGCCCAGGTTCGCCGAACCGCATCCACCACCGTGAGGTGGCACTCGGCACTCGGGCAAGCGGTCGACGCAATGATTCCGCCAGGCCTAGGAGACGTGCTCGGCGACCCACGGTGGCTCACATCGGTCATCCCATCCGGCAACGGCGTCTTCAATGCACGCTCATTGGCGCGGCTCTATGGCGCATTGAGCCTCGGGGGAACGCTCGATGGTGTGCGTCTGTTGTCATCGTCTGCACTCGCCGATGCAACGGAGGACCAGAATCCGCACATCGGCCGGGTGATCCCATTCCCTCTGCGATTCAAAGTCGGCTACATGCGGCCAGTTTCCCTCGGGTTGCGCCTCTCGATCGGGAAGCGGCGCGTGGATCTAGGGCTCCCGAATCCGCACGCTTTCGGCCATTTCGGATTCGGCGGCTCCGGCGCATGGGCAGATCCGGAGAGAGAGCTTGGCGTCGCGATCGTGACCAATTGCTTCGGAGGCCGCATCCCAGGCGACCTGCGACCGGTCGCAGTAGCCACCGCCTCATCTCGCTGCGCGGACCAACGCCCGCACTGACTTCGCGATTGCGACGCATGATGGGGTGCAGTAACTAGCGCCTGGATGCCGATGCTCGCCCTTCTCTTCTTCGTGACCGCGGTTCTCTACGCATCCGTCGGGTTTGGAGGAGGCTCGACCTACAACGCGCTCCTGGTTCTCGCCGACACCGACTACCGCGTCCTCCCGTCGATCGCACTCGCCTGCAATCTCATCGTCGTCACCGGTGGCGTCTGGCAATACCGGCGCTCGGGCGACTTGAACCTGAAGTTCGCCCTCCCCTTCATTGCGCTTTCGATTCCCATGGCCTGGTTCGGCGGAACCGTTCCGATTGAACGAGAGACCTTCGTCATGTTTCTCGGGCTCTCGCTGCTCGCCGCCGGCATCGCGATGTGGTTTCAGGCGCCCGAATCAAAGGCCTCTCCACCAGGCTCGCCCTTGGTCACTTGGTATGTGGGATTGCCGGTGGGCGCGGCAACCGGCTTCCTCGCCGGCATGGTCGGAATAGGCGGAGGCATCTTCTTGGCTCCATGCCTGCATCTGCTCCGGCTCGCCGATCCAAAGCGCATTGCCGCGACAGCCAGCTTCTTCATCATGGTCAACTCGATTGCCGGGCTCGTGGGCCAAACGATGAAACAAGGCACCACCGCTCACCTCGCTCAACTCACCGACTACGTCTGGCTGGGTGTGGCCGTTCTGATCGGCGGGCAGCTTGGAAGCAGGCTCAGCACGCGAATGCTCTCCAAGCGCATCGTCAAGCGGCTCACCGCGGTGCTCGTGCTCTACGTGGCCGGGCGCCTGCTCTACCTGAGCTTCGCCTGAAGGATCGCGATGACCGAACCGATGCTGACGACGGCAATCACGTAGGCGCCACCGTGATCGAAAATGTGGCCGTGCACCTGGTAGAGCCCGAGGCTCGCGCCGAGGCCGATGGCGTAGCCGAACCACGGCTGCTCGCGCCAGGCGATCTTCTGCCGTTTCGTGATGACTGCCACCAGAGGCCAGAACGAGGTCGCCGCCACATAGGCGCGATACGGCTCCCCCATCTCTTCGATGAGCCTGCGGTCCTGGTGCATGCCTCCGGCGAACGCGAGGACGATCACTCCGAGGAAAAACACGAAGGTCACGGCAGACGGAGCGAGCAGCACGTGGGCCGCGGCCCAAAGCGCAATGCCTGAAAAGAAAGGATGCCGCGTGATCTGCTGGACCCCGCGAACCGGCCGGACCCGATGCCGGAACGTTGCCATCGGCAGCCCCGGGTATACCAGGACGGCCGCAATGAATAATGAGAATCCGAGTACCGAAAGCGCGATGAGCGCCCCTTGCACGGGGGGAACGCTCACCAGGAACGATGCATGCGGGTCGGTGAAGCGGTGCAGCGCAACATAGTGAACCAACACGGCGAAGGTGACGATGGCGATCACGGAGTAGACGGCAATGAACCCAGCCTCGCCGAGGCGGCTGACGAGCCACCGCCGGACGGGCCGCATCGTAAGTCCCACGTGGGTGCCGCCAAACAAGAGCCACAAGAGGGCCGTAACCAATCCTTCTTCCATCGGCTCAGGCTAGCCTACGACGTTTGCGGCCCGTTCTCCAAGCAAGCTCAGACGACCGCGCGGCGAAGCACCTGTGCGTAATTGTCCGTGACACAGGCACCATCGAGCACGCCGCGATCTCGCAGCATTTCATGGAACTTCGGCAAATTGTAGTGAGGCACGGTCATCAGCAGATGATGCTCGAGGTGATACTGGACGCGGTTCGGCGCGATGAACAGCCGCTCGAGCCAGCCGGCCCGGACCGTCCGCGTCTGGCCGAGGGGGTCTGCCCGATCGGGAACCACGGCATGCTCCGCAATCGAACGGATTCGCGCGACGAGCTTGTTGGTCGTCAGCCACGCGCCCAGCCAGAGCAGGTAGAGCATCGGCTGCCCCAGCGACCAGAGGACAGCCACCAGAACGACGTTCGTGACCACCGTGCCGACGACCATGCGAAGCGCTGGCTCGCGCTCCAATCGAAGCGGAAGGGTACCGGCATCGACTTGCTCGCCGCGAACGACTTTAACAACGAGATACGTTGTCCCAATCAGCTGTTTCAGACCGGTAATGCCGAGCAAGTCGCGCATGACCTTCCGCGCCATGCTGGCTTTCGAAACGGGAAATCCGTTGGCCAGGCCCAGATCCGGATCTTCTTCCGTCCAAGTCTTGGTGTGATGCTCGAGGTGATGCGCTCGATACATGTCGGCGCTCAGGTAGATCGGGTAGCCGGCCAGCCAGTTCCCGACGAAGTCGTTGAGCCGGCGGTTCTTGAACAAGGTGTAATGCGCGCTCTCGTGCATGACTACCGCAAGCCCGAGCTGCCGAGTCCCAATGATGCACAGCGCCAGCACGACGGTCAGCGCGTTCGGCGCGTACGCGACCAAGGCCATCGATGCGGCAATCAATCCATAGTTGACGATGATCGTGAGCCACGCGCGATGCTCCCGAATAGCGCGCAGCTCCCGAATTTCGTCGGTTGTGAAGGACTCCAACCAAGCCTTTCCAACCGCACTCATGATCTAGCCGCGGTGGATGTACTGCTCTAGCTGCTCGATGGTCATGTCTTGCTCGGCGACGATGCTCCGCACCAGGTCGCCAATCGAGAGGATGCCGAGCAACTTGCCGCCCTCCATCACTAGCAGATGCCGTGTTCGCTTTCCTGTCATGATCGCCATGCAGTCCCGCGTCGTCTCCCCGCGCCCCACCGACAGGACCTCATCGGCCATCGCTTCCCGCACCGGGGTCGTTGGAGAAGCCTTGCCCTTGAGGAACACATTGCGCGCATAGTCACGCTCGGTGATGACGCCGATGACCCTGCCGTCCTCGATAACCACCAAGGCGCCAATGTCGAGGTCGGACATCCTCTTGATGGCTTCGTAAACCGTGGCATCGGGGGCAACGGTTTCCACGCCGTGACCCTTCTGGTTCAGCAGTTGATCAACAGTGCCCATCTGGGGCGAGATTACCACCTTCCGTCAATGCGTAGAAGCCCGGACGCCCTGCAGCATTGATTGTTCCCGCGCGGCTCGGTAGAAGACGCCATGAGCCAAACCTCCAAGCTAGCCCTGATCACGGGTGCATCGAGCGGGATCGGGGCCGCGACCGCCCGTCTGTTGGCGGCGGAAGGCTACAAAGTCGTACTGATCGGAAGGCGCCGTGAGGCGCTCGACGCAGTCGCAGCCGACATCGGAATTGCGGCCGTGGTGGAACCTTGCGACGCGAGCGACGGGGATGCGATGCTGGCGATGGCGGAGCGGGTGCGGAGCGAGCACGGCGTCCCCGACGTAATCGTCAACAGCGCCGGCGCCGGCAAGTGGAAGCGTATCGAGCACACGCCGCCTGACGAAAGCGTGTCGATGATGGGCGCGCCCTACTTCGCCGCCTTCAACGCAACGCATGCCTTCATGAAGGACATGCTCGACCGGAACAGTGGGGTGTTGATTCACATCAGCTCACCCGTGTCGCTTTTCACCTTCCCCTCCTCGGTCGGCTACGCCGCCTCGCGCTGGGCCATGCGCGGGATGCACCAAGCTCTGTGTGACGACCTCTACTGGACCCGGGTCCGCAGCTGTCATCTCGTGTTTGGCAAGGTTTCGAGCGAGTATTTCGATCACAACCCCGGGGCCGAGGACCGGATCCCGAAGTTGGCCAAGACGGTGCGCACCCTCACCCCGGAGGAGTGCGCCAAGATCATCGCGCACAGGATTCGTCGGCCGACCCGCGAATCGGTCTACCCGTTCATGATGCGCGTGTACTACTGGATGTACCTGTTGTTCCCATGGGTGCCCCGCCAGCTGCTCCGGTTGACGGGTCACAAGGGCCGGGACTGAGGCGGTGAGCGAGAGGGGTGGAATGATGGGCAACCTGGTTAACTACGAACGCTCAGAAGGCGTCAGCACCGTCGTGATGGACGACGGCAAGGTGAACGCCATGTCGGTGGCAATGATGCAGGAGATCAACGCCGCTCTGGATCAGGCAGAAGAGCACCGTTCGGTGGTCATCCTCACGGGAAGGGAGGGCGTTTTTTCAGCGGGCTTCGACCTTGCGGTCTTCAAACAGGGCATGGAGCCGCTGATGGAGATGCTCCGGGTGGGTGCAAGGCTCGCCGAGCGCTTGTTGTCGTTCCCGTTTCCCGTGATCGCGGCATGCAGTGGGCACGGGATCGCGATGGGTTCGTTCCTCCTCATGTCCTCGGACGCTCGCATCGGTGCCGATGGTCCATTCAGAATCGGCATGAACGAGGTCGCCATCGGTATGACTCTTCCCTATTTCGCGGTCGAAATCGCGCGGCATCGACTGACCCCGGCGTATTTCGACCGTGCGACGATCCTAGCCGAGATGTACTCGCCGAAAGAGGCGATCAGCCCCGGATTCCTCGACCGCGTCGTTCCGGCCGATCAGCTTCTCGACGCGGCTCGAGAGACTGCCGCGGCGCTAAGCAAGCTCGACATGCCGGCCCACGCTGCGACCAAGCTCCGGGTACGGGGCACCATGCTCGAAGCCCTTCGGCAGGCGATCACTTCCGAGTTGTCCGGATGAAGCGGAGGGTCATGCGAACGCTCTCTCCGATCGCGACGTACTTGGCCCGGTCTTTGTCGCCGAGGCGAAGCGTGGCCGTACGCTTCTGGGTCATATTTCGTTACGCTTGGCGTCGGCCTCTTCGATGACCTCCTGGACCAGGCTGAGGTAGCGGGCGGTGATCACCTCCGGATCGTAGCGCTGCATCCAGTCGGCCCGTTGTGCACGGCGCGCGTCCGGACCCGGATCGGGCGCGTCGAGCTCTGCTTCGATTGCCGCGGCGAAGCCCTTGGCGTCTCCCACGGGCACCAGCCTGCCAAAGCGGTCACCGTCGAGCACCTCTCGGGGGCCAAAGGGACAGTCGGTCGAGACGATGGCGGCGCCGGCCTCGAGGGCCTCGATCAAGGCCCCCGGGAAGCCTTCGTTGCGGGACGACAGAGCAAATACGCGAGCTCGGCGTGCGTAGGCCTCGGGGTCGTCCACGAAGCCGGGAAAGAATACGCGCCCCGCCAGGCCCAGCTCTTTGGCCTGGGCTTCCAACGAGGCGCGCTCGGGGCCCTCCCCCAGAATGACCAAGTGCAGGTCCCGTCGCGTGGCCAGGTCGGCAAATGCGCGCAGCAGCATCGCGAAGTCCTTCTGTGGCGCGAGCCGCCCAACCCCAAGAACGACTGGCTTTGCAAACAGCGTTTCGTGCTCCGGTGCGATCTCGCCGCCAGCGTCCCGCGAGCGCCGAGGATTGGGAATCGACAGGACCTTCTCGGGCGGCATATCGAAGAGCTCGGCGGCTTCATCGGCCACACCCTGCGAGACACCCACGATGCGTGCGGCACGCCGGTACGCGCGCCGCTCAGGACCGAATCCGAACCAGCTCCGGAACCACCACTGCGCCGCGGGATCGCAGCGCAAGGCGATGCGCAGATTGACGATGACCGGCACGTCGGGCACGAAAAACGCGCCGATGCCCGACGAGAAGTTCGCCGTGTGTATGAGAGACATCGCGCAGCGCGGCCGAACGCGCTTGAGATAACGCACCCAGGCTGGCGCCGCGAGGATCTCGGTGACCGCCCCGAGGTCGACCTTGGTCACGCCCGGCAGCGGTTGGTCGCGAAGTGGACCGTCGGCGCAGGCGACCACTAGATCGACGCTCAAGCCAGCGTCCGCGAGAGAGCGCGCCAGAAACAAACCGATGCGTTCGCCCCCTCCCCCCGCATAGGAGGGGATGAAGATGGCCAGGTCGGGGCGCGCGGCGGTGGATGAAGCGAGGTCGGACATGGTGGAAACGGCCGTGGCGGGCCCAAGATGGGTCATCGGCACGTGTGCGGCAAGCCCGAGGCTGCTTGACGGACTCAGGGCCATACCCAACTATCCGGCTCTTCTCGAGCTCTCAGCGGGGATCTTCTTCACGTGTGCGGCATCGCGGGATTGTTATCGGTCGATCAACAGGCGGTGCCGGAGGCCGAAACGGTCCGACGCATGTGCGACGCGATGATCTATCGCGGTCCAGATGACCACGGTCTGAGAACCGACGGCCCCTGCGTGCTCGGTCACCGCCGGCTGTCGATCATCGACCTGCGGCCCGAAGGCGCGCAGCCAATGACCAACGAAGACGACACCATCTCGGTGGTCGTCAACGGCGAGATCTACAACTTCATCGAGCTCCGAAAGGACCTCGAGCAACGGGGACACCGCTTCAAGTCCCGGTCCGACTCTGAGGTCGTGCTGCATCTCTACGAGGAATACGGCGTCGACTTCGTCGATCACCTGCGGGGCATGTTCGCCATCGGGCTCTGGGACCGGCCGCGCACGCGCCTCGTGCTCGCCCGCGACCGGTTCGGCAAGAAGCCCCTTTTCTACCATGCGGGCCCGCGCGGCCTGGTGTTCGCCTCCGAGCTCGGCGCCCTGGTCGCGTCGCGGCAGTTCGAGAAGCGGCCGGACCTCGATGCGATCGATGCCTTCATCACTCTCCAATACGTGCCGGCGCCGCGCACTGCGTTCGCGGGCGTCAAGAAGCTGCCCGCAGGGCACCGCCTCGTCTGCGAAGGCGGCGTGATCCACGACCCTGAGCCCTACTATAGGCTGCGATTCGATCAGCCCCGCGAAGGCGGGGATGTGGAAGAGCTCACCCGCGAGCTTCGCGACATCGTCGAGGACTCCGTTCGCGTGCGCATGGTATCCGACGTCCCCCTCGGGGCGTTCCTTTCGGGCGGCATCGATTCGTCACTCATCGTGGCCTTGATGGCACGCCAGTCATCCCAGCCCGTGAAGACCTTTTCCGTCGGCTTCACGAGCAAGGACCGCAGCGAGCTTCCGTACGCCAAAATGGTCGCCGACCAATACGGAACCGATCACCACGAGATAGTCGTCGAGCCGGACATGACCTCGGTCGTCCCGAAGCTCGTGCGCCACTACGGGGAGCCCTTCGCCGACACCTCGGCGCTGCCCACCTGGTACCTCTGCGAGTACACCCGCACGGGAGTGACGGTTGCCCTGAGCGGCGACGGAGGAGACGAGGCGTTTGCCGGCTACCGCCGATACAAGCACTGCCGCACCGCTCGAAACATACGCCGCCTGCCCTGGCCGCTGCCGCAGCTTCTCGCCAGCGTTCTCACCCACGTGCCCACTCCGCAAGCTCAGGAAGTGCGCGACTACGGCGAGCGCATCATGCAACCGGAATCCGTGCGCTTCCTCGGCCTCACCGCGCCCATTCCGCACAAGGACCGGATGGCGATCTACAGCCCGGCCATGCGCGAACGCTTCGCACGCGACCAGGTGGCCGTGGAGTTCGAGCGCCTGTTCCGGGAGTCGCGCGCTCAGGACGTCGTCAACAGGCTCCTCGACGTCGACATCCAAACCTATCTCACCGATAACATCCTCACCAAGGTGGACATCGCCTCGATGGCCCACTCGCTCGAAGTCCGCTGTCCCCTGGTCGACCAGGAGCTGATGGACTTTGCGGCGTCACTTCCGGGCTCGATGAAGCTTCGAGGGCTCACCACGAAGTTCCTGCTACGCCGGATGTCCGAGGAGCTGCTGCCCAGGCCGATTCTCAAGCGCTCAAAGCAGGGTTTCGGCTTGCCGATCGACCGCTGGATGCGGGAAGACCTTGCCCCACTGTCGCGAGACGTGCTTCTCGATCAGCGGGCACGGGAGCGTGGCATTTTGGATCCGGCCGCCGTGGAAGATATCCTGGCCCGCCAGCAGCGCGGGGAGCCCCGCGGCTTTCAGATCTGGACGATGATGATCCTCGAGCTCTGGTACCGCGAGTGTCTCGAGAACGGCGCACCCAGCACGTAGCGCGGCT